>Ga0308166_1002036_pt1 | contig 19526 bp, 13 predicted proteins | sample PhyCR2_2_FD_202137 | JGI IMG/M metagenome (GOLD analysis project Ga0308166, IMG submission 202137) | Phyllosphere microbial communities from UC Gill Tract Community Farm, Albany, California, United States - DLSLCC.R2 | ecosystem: Host-associated > Plants > Phyllosphere > Unclassified | place... | reverse complement strand
TGTTCCAGTTTTATTCAGATAAAGCGCAGGCTCCGCTCTTCACATTTTTTTCACCGGCTTCAACCACCGTCTAAGCTTCAGACAAGTCCGATCAATCTGCGTGAATGGATCAGTCGACTATGGGTGCTTTGTGGCAAACCGATTCGAGTAAAACCGTGGTTCCGACTGAACGTGTGGATGAAGCGCCTGTCCCTGAAAAACCCCGCCGCAGCCGGCACGGGTGGAAGGCTTTCTGGTTGTTGCTGGTGATCATCGCGGTGGTGGTGGGACTTGCCGCGTCCAAGGAAATGCGCACCTCGCGTTTTCAGGCGCGGGAGCTGAGTCAGTACGCCGCTTCGCTGACCTACAGGCTCGAGCCCGGCCCCAGCGAAGCGATCCACTATCCGGGCGACGGCCCTTTCGATCTGCGTCTGGGTTACAGCTCACTCGACGAATTCCTGCCGCGCCTGCTCAAGCGCAACTATGTGATCACCGAGCAGACGCGCTTCTCCCCTGCCCTGCTCGGTTACACCGACAAAGGCCTGTTCGTGCCGTATTCGGAAAAGATTCAGGCCGGGCTGTCGATCACCGATTGCCGAGGCGCGCCGCTGTATCGGTACAACTATCCGCAGCAACTGTATGCCGACTTCGCAGCGATTCCGCCGGTGGTGGTCAGCAGTCTGCTGTTCATCGAAAACCGTTTTCTTCTCGACCCGAAACAGCCGCTGGCCAACCCGGCGGTGGACTGGCCGCGCTTCGGCATGGCCGCGTGGTCGCAAGTGGCGAAGCTGCTGCACCTGCCCGGGCAATCGGCCGGTGGCAGCACCCTGGCGACGCAACTGGAAAAGTATCGCCATTCGCCCGACGGCCTGACCGTGTCCGGCGCGGAGAAGATCCGCCAGATGATTTCTGCCAGCGTGCGCGCGTATCAGGACGGCCCGGAGACGCTTGGCGCGCGGCAGAACATCGTCCGCGATTACCTCAACAGCGTGCCGCTCTCGGCAGTGCCCGGCCACGGCGAAGTACACGGCATGGCTGAAGGCTTGCGCGTCTGGTACGGCAGCGATTTCAACAAGGCCAATGAACAGCTGAACAGCCCGGCAACCGACCCGCAAACCATGGCCGCCAAAGGGCTGGCTCTGCGCGAAATGCTCTCGCTGATGATCGCCCAGCGCCGCCCTTCGCATTACCTGACCAAGGGTCGCGACGAATTGGCCAACCTCACCGACAGCCATCTGCGTCTGCTCAAACAGAACGGCGTGATCGAAAGTGCCTTGGCTGACGCCGCGCTGGCGAGCACCGTGTCATACCGCGATTGGCAGACTCAGCCAACGATACAGCCGATCGAAACCAACAAAGGCATCAGCGTCGCCCGCAGTCGCCTGGCGAGCATGCTCAACCGGCCGCTGTACGACCTCGATCGCCTCGACCTGTCGGCCACTAGCACCTTGCAGGGCGATCTGCAAACCCAGGCCACTGCCTATCTGAAAAAACTCGCCGATCCGGCCTACGCCGCCGAAATCGGCCTGCTTGGTGAACGCCTGCTGACGCCGACCAGCACCACGCAAGTGCGCTATAGCTTTACCCTGTTCGAACTGACCCCGGACGGCTCACGGGTGCGCGTGCAGACCGACAGCACCGATCAACCGTTCGACATCAACGAAGGCAGCAAACTCGAACTGGGTTCCACGGCAAAAATGCGCGTGCTGACCACCTATCTGCAAATCATCGCCGAGCTGCACGACAAGTACGGCGCGATGAGCGTGGCGCAATTGAAGAAGGTCGAAGTGCCGGAGCAGGACCGCCTCAGCCAGTGGGTCGTCGATTACCTGATCCAGAACAAGGATCACGACCTGTCGAAGCTGCTCGGCGCTGCGCTGGATCGCAAGTATTCGGCGAGCCCCGGCGAAGCGTTTTTTACCGGTGGCGGTCTGCACACCTTCCATAACTTCCGCAAAGAGGACAACGGGCGCCTGCCGACTTTGCGCGATTCGTTGCGCGAGTCGATCAACCTGCCGTTCATTCGCCTGATGCGTGACATCGTCCGTTACACAACCTACTCAGGGCCCAATGCCGAGTTGCTCAAGGATGATCGCGACCCGCGCCGTCAGGAATACCTGGCCAGTTTTGCCGACCGCGAAGGCACCTCGTTCCTGCTCAAGTTCTGGAAAAAGTACAAAAACAAGGACACCCAGGCACGTCTGGAAACTTTCCTCGACAGCATTCGGCCGACGCCGATTCGCATGGCGGCGGTGCACCGTTATCTGTTGCCCGACGCCAGCCAGGAAGATTTCAACAGCTTTGTTCGCGCACACCTCAAAGGCGCCAAGCTCAAGGAGAAGCTTACCGATGATCGCCTGATCCGCCTCTACGATGCCTACGGCCCCGGCAGTTACGATCTGCCTGACCAAGGCTTCATCGCCAAGGTGCATCCGCTGGACTTGTGGATGATGGGCTACCTGCTGCATCACCCGGAGGCGACTTTCAGCGAGATCGTCAAGGCCAGCCATTTCGAGCGTCAGGAAGTCTACAGCTGGCTGTTCAAGAGCCGGCACAAAGGCGCGCGCGACAGTCGCATTCGCACCATGCTCGAGATCGAAGCGTTCCTCGACATTCACCAGCGCTGGCAGAAAGTCGGCTACCCGTTCGATCACCTCGTGCCGTCGCTGGCCACCGCCATCGGCAGCTCTGGGGATCGCCCCGCCGCCCTCGCCGAGCTGATCGGCACCATCCTCAACGACGGCGTGCGCATGCCGACGCTGCGCATCGACAGCCTGCATTTCGCCGCCGGTACACCCTATGAAACGAAACTGGTCAACGACCCGCACGTCGGCAAACGGGTAATGCCGGTGGAGGTGGCCCGAGCCATGCGCGAAGCGCTGTCGCAGGTGGTCGATGCCGGTACCGCAAAACGTGTGTCCGGCAGTTTCAAATTGCCCGACGGCACGCCGCTGGCGATGGGTGGCAAAACCGGTACCGGCGACAACCGCATTGCCGCGATCGGCTCCGGTGGGCGGATCATCAGTTCGAAGTCGATCAACCGCACCGCGACGTTTGTGTTCTACATCGGCGATCACCATTTCGGCACCCTGACCGCGTTCGTTCCGGGGCGCTCGGCGGAAAACTTCAAGTTCACCTCGGCCCTGCCCACACAGGTACTCAAGGGCATGGCGCCGATTCTCACGCCGCATCTGCAACCGGGCAGCGATTCGCAATGCCGCCCTGCGCAAAACACCGATGTGGCGCTGGTCGAGCACGGTCAGCGCAGCTTGAGGTAACAAAGCGTGTCGGGGTAAACGCTTCAGGGTGAGGTTTTTTTACTTTCGCAGGTGGTAACCCTGCATTTTTCCGATTCGAATTTTCGTCGGGTTACGGCGTTGGAACGCCGTTTGCCTCCCGTTCTTTGAACTTTTGTTTTGCCCCGTCGTGGGTAGGCTGATCATTCCTCAACCAATCAAGGATGATTGCCATGCCCCTCTCTCCCGTGCCGGATGACAACCCAGACCAAGGGCGCCACTACGAATTCATCAAATCCGCCGTCAGTACTCCGTTCAAGACCGCAACCGTCAGTCGCGCCGAAGCGCTGGCCGCCACGCCTTTCAATATCGAGCCGTGGTACCAGACAGCCTCTGCCAAGGATCAGCAACGGCTCGCCGCCGCCAATCTCAAGGCGTGGGGCTCGCAGAACGCAGTTGATCACCTGCTGGCGAAAATCGACCTGTACACCTTCGCCGAACCCTTGCTCAAGGCAAAAATAAAAGCGGTGTACGGGATCGAACCGGATGTCAAAACCACCTGGCTGCGCCTGTACATTCCGGCAGCCACGCCCTGGTATGCGCTTGACCTTTCTGCTGGCGCCGTCACACGTACGGTATCGCTGCTGGACGCCGCGCTGCACAACTTTGCCAGCACGGAAATTGCCGGGCCCGACTCGCAATACATCAGCCAGCCCGACGCGCGTGGTCTGTTCGATGTTTTGCCGCTCCGGCACAAGATGTCGATTCAACAGTTCCAGACGCTGTGTCGCGAGCTGGACCTGGGTGCGCAGTACCAAAAGCATCTGGAAGGCACGCTGTTGCCAGCCCAGCCGCTGGCCGAAAGTCTGCTGCGCTACCAGGTGTTGCAAAGCCAGAAGGACGCCCTTGTCGTCGCGGCGCACATGGCGCTGATCAGGGGCGACATCGAGGACGATGCACACAAAAAGGTGCTGCGCCTGGCCACCAGCAAATTCTCGCCCCCCGGCACACAGCGGCCGGTTCGCTGGTACGACCTGTCGCTGCTCGACCAGCCGATGACCGGGATCATGCTGTTGCCACACGGTGCCAGCGACGCTGCCGGTGCAAGACCCGTGATCGCCTATGTGCCACACGATCCGGATCATCCGCTGAAGCAATACGACTCGCTCAAGGCATTCGGCAGCGAACTGCTCCGACAGCTGCGCGAGGATCGCTTGTGCCCTGCGACGCGACAGACGTATCGCCAGTTCTTCAGTCAATTCATCGACCAGCAACAGCGCGGACATTTCTTTGCCGAGCTGGAACAACGCCTGTTCGTTGTCAGGTATCACCCGCCTGAAAGCTCGACCGACCAACGCCCGCCATGGCGCAAGGACCCGGTGGACAGCCCGAATCTGCGGCTCGCTGAGACCAGCCTGCAGGGTGATTACTGGCAACACGCTTATCTACGCAAACTCGACAAGATTCTCAATGACGGCCGCGAGATCGCCGTGTCCACCGCTGACACCGACAGCCAGACGCGTTGGGCGTGGTGGGACAACTTCAAGAAAATCGTTTCGGACATTTTCAACGTCGCGCTGCTGATTGCCACACCGTTCGTGCCCGGTCTCGGCGAACTGATGCTCGCCTACAGCGCATATCAACTGACTCGGGAAGTGGTCGAAGGCGTGGTCGATCTGGTACAGGGCCAGCAAATCGAGGCAGCCGAACACATCATCGGTGTGGTGAGCAGCGTGATTCAGCTGGCGGCATTCGGTGCCGGTGCGCAAATCGGCAGTGCCTTCAAACTCAAGCTGTCACCGTTGGTCGAGGCTATGAAGCCGGTGAAACTGCCCGATGGCAAAGCCTCGTTGTGGCACCCGGATCTTGCGCCTTACGAGCAAAACGACCTGCAACTGGCCGCTTCATCGAAACCCGACCCGCATGGCCTGCATCAGTTGGGCAGCCAAACCGTTCTGCCGCTGGAGGGCAAGCTCTACAGCGTCGAAAAAGCGTTCAGTCATCAATCTGCAAACGTTCACCGCATCAAGCATCCGCAGCGAGCCAACGCGTATAAACCGATCCTCGAACACAACGCACAGGGCGCCTGGCGGCACGAGGCGGAGAACCCGCTCGACTGGCACGACAGCGCCTTGATGCCGCGCCTGGGTCACAGCGTCGAGCGTTTTTCCGCGACCGAACTGGAGCAGATCCGCGCCAGCAGCGGCACCGCTCATGATGAGCTGCGCGCCATGCATGACAGCAGCAGCGCGCCGCCGCCGTTGCTGACCGATTCGCTCAAGCGCTTCACCGCCCGCGCGGACGTGGGCCTCGCCAGCGCGGACATTCGCGCCGGGCGCCCGCTCAAACCACCCGCCGACTGGTTCGAACCGATCGCTACCAGCTTGCCGGGCTGGCCCGGTCGGCGCGCGATCAAAGTGACTTACGAGCAGGTGGAAGGCTACTCGCGCCAATACGGCGATCCCTCCGCAGGCGAAGCCGATACCCTGACCATCAGCCAGGCGGATCTCAATGCCGGCCGCTTGCCCGAACGTCTGAATGATTTCCTCAACGAGGGCGAAATGCGCGCGCTGCTCAAGCGCGACGTGCCGGCGATCGCCCGTCCGCAGGCCCTTCGCGACTTGCTCGCCGAGGCGGTAGAGTCCGGCCGCGATGACATTGCCAGACGCTTCTATCAGGCCGCCGACCGACCGCGAACACGCAAGGTTCGTATCATCAGGCAGCGTTTTCCCGAGTTGCCGCTGCCCTTGGCGGAAAAGCTGCTGAGCGATGCCAGCCCGGCTGAATTGCAGCGCATCGGCGACGAGCATCGCTTGCCGCTGCGCCTGAAACATCAGGCCCGCGAACTCGATTTCGAAGCCTCGGCCAGCCGCGCCTATGACGGTTTCTACCGCGACACCCCACCCACACCGATGACCGAACGGCTGGCGCTGAGCACTTTGCGCAACCATACGGACGCCTTCGGCAACCTGCGGATCGAAGTGCGCGACGGCACCCCTGCAGGACCGTTGCGTTGTGAGCTCGGCCCGGATGACGCGACCACCATCAGGCGTTTGATCAGAGACGAGCATGGCCGTTACGAAGTGCTCGACGCCAATAATCTCAAGCTGCACGGCGCCGACGATTTCTACGAAGCGATTTTGCGCGCCTTGCCGGATGAAACACTGTCTGCGGTGGGCTACAGGCGCGGCCAGGGCCGGCCGTTCAAACTGTGGTTGATGGAGCTGGCGCAAGCGCCCGCCAACCGCCGCACGGCATTGGCCGAACCGCCGATTCAGCGAGCCGTGAGCATCGAAACCGAAACACTGGTGCGCGGCTGGCCCCGCCTTTTTCGACGCTCGACACCTGAAGAAAGGATCAAGGACCTCTATCCGAAGATGAGCCCCCGGGAAGTCAGCGCATTTGTTGAGGCACTCAAGCGCAAGGGCGAACCGGTCGAGGCCATCGCGAGCCTTGAAAACGACCGAACGCAGTTGCATAACGAATTGCAGCGCTGGCGGGAAAGCTACCCTGCCGGCGTGGATGCCAACGGTGAACCCATTTACGGCGCTTCTGCGGATTTCATGCAAAAAGGCGGGCGGCACATCGAGGAGCGCCTGATCGAATGTTTTGATCGCCAGGGTGAAATTTTCGGCGAACGCAGCGTGCATCCCGACCAGGGTTACACGCTGGACTTGTCTTCGACCATCGCCCGCCCGGAACTGGAACGCTGGTGGCAAACGCTGTACCAACGCCCTGGGATGAAAAAGTACTTTGATCGCATCACGGCGTTGAATCTCGACCGGGCGCGCCTGTCGCCGGACCCCAGCGTGCTGCTGAGCCACTTCCCCAACCTGCGCCAACTGAGCGCTCGCCAATGCGATTTGCGCGAACTGCCGTCCGTAACCGGACTGATGGCCAACCTGGAGGAGCTGGATCTGGCCGACAACCGCATCACGCTGAATGCCGAAGCCAACCGGCAATTGGGCCGATTGACCCGACTGCGCACCCTGAACCTCAACGGCAACCCACTGGACCTGCCGCCCGATGTCGGCGCGATGAATCACTTGGCGCGCCTGCACCTGGCCAATTCGCGTATCCAGACCTGGCCCGAAGGTCTGTTCACTGTCGACTCAGTGGCCAAACCACGCCCGCGCAGCCTGATGCTGGATTTGCGTGGCGCGCCCCTCGACACCTTGCCGACGGTCAGAGCCGGCTCTGATCAGGCCTTTGTGCTCAGTCGGGCTCGCTTCGATCAGACACGGCTGAGCAACGAAGACCGGGTGCGCTTAGGCGAGTACCGGACCTCTACCGGCCTGTCTTTTGTACAGGATTATTCCCCCGCGGCGGACGACGAACTCAGCTACTGGAGCGATTTCCCCAGCGACGCCCCCGCTACGGGAATGGGTCCGTCCGGCGCGCTCAGCACCTGGCGCAAGGAGTCCTGGCATGACCTGATCGCAGAGCCCGATTCGGCCGGTTTTTTCAGCGTGATTCGCAAGCAGCGCGACAGCGCCGATTACCGCAGCGATCAGGGTCGCCGGCGACTGACCCGGCGGGTCTGGGAAATGGTCGATGCCGCCGCCGTAGACTCCAAACTGCGCGAAACACTGTTCAGGCAGATTGTCTCGCCCGGGGATTGCGGCGATCTCGGCGCGCAATTGTTCAACTCGCTGGGCATGAAAGTATTGGTATCCAAGGCCTACACAGAGTCGACTTCACCCGCAGTGCTGGAAGACCGTCTCGTGCGTCTGGCGCGCGGTGCGGCACGCCTGAATCGCGTCAGCGATGAAGCGGCGTTCGAGTACAAGACCCAGGAGGCGCTCAATAAGAGCGACCCGAGCATCCCGGCGCCGGATGAAGTTGAAGTCCATATGGCCTACGAGACCGGTCTGGCTGAGCGCCTGCAACTGCCCTGGCAAACCGACGACATGCTGTACCGCAAGCGCTCGGGGGTGACGCATAAAAAACTCGACGCTGCCTACGCCACGATCACCCAGGGTGAAGCCGGCGATGGCCTGGTCAACGGAATGATCAGCCTGGGGTCGGATAATTTCTGGGAAAACCATTTGCTGAAAACGTACCCGGAGCAATACGCAGAAAATAATCGCCTGTACGATCGCCAGGGCGAGCAACTCGATGAGCTCAAGGACGCTAAGGCCGAGTGGGCCAATCCGACCGCACGGACGAACATGCACGCACTGACTCGCCGCATCCAGACCCTGGCAGAAGCACTGGGCATCGCGGCCGACGGCGACCTGTTCGACGACGCACCGCTGAGCGAGGAACGCTATCTGGAGTTGTACGACGGCATCGCGTACAAACGCCGCGAACTGTCCCGGCGCCTGACGCGTGAGGCGATGGCCAGAGCCGGCCTGTGATTGTTTTCTGACGCGATTCGGCCAGCGCCGCTCGAGGTCTGGCCGATGGTTGTGGCCTAGTGCACTTCGGAATCCCAGATCACCGTGATGTTGCCCTTGTAGGGTTTGTCACCGGCGTTATCGATGAGCCAGTTGGTGTATTGCTCCGCCACTTCGAAGTGCAACGTGCCCGGTTTGCGGTCAACGTAAATGCCAGGCTGAAAGGGTGCGGTCGCCGTGCGGCCCAACGGCACGTTACGCACCGGACGTCCCGCGCTGTCGGTCAATCCGTGGGGCAGGCTGACGCTGACGTCGACCGCGCCGGCATAGCCCGTCTCGCGGTTCATGATGGCGCAGCCATCGCCGAATCCAAGATCATGCTCGCACTCGAGTTTCATGGTGAATTTCGACGAAGCCGAGATGTTGAATGTCTGGTCGCGATACAGCCGCGTCGGCCGCCGTCCGCTCTCCAGCCAGCCCTGCCAGCCACCTTGAGGTTCCAGCAAGACATGGTTGCCGCCGGGCGGGATATCGACTTTGAGGGTGTGTTGCACGTCGAGGACAAAATCCAGAGTGATGCTGCCGTCGCTCGCCTGCATCATCGGGCCGAAGTCGAAATCACCACGGTTGATGACGCTGTAAGTGATTGAGCCGGTGTAGATTCCTGTCGACATGCCCAAGGGGTTGGGCGTGCGCAACTCATAGGCGATATCGAGCGTATCGAAATACATGGATGGGATGTAATAGGCCGCGGACTTGGTGCAATAGGCCGCCATCGGCGTTTTCCAGAAAAACCGATAACTGGACGGACCATAGGCACCGACGCCGCTGTACAGGCAAGGTAAAGGCGCATACACCCAGCTTCTGTTGATCCAGAGTTGCTGGTGAGCCTTGAGGAGGTCGCTCTCCCCCGTCAATTGGGTTGCCGGATGGCTCAGATGGAACTCTGATCCGACACCGCTGATGCGCACTTCCATGGTTTCGGTTTCTTGTGTTTCAGGATTGCTGACGATCAATTGTCGCCAATTGCCGGGCACCTGAATCGCTACCACATCCGATGGATTCAACGGGCGAATCGAGTCGAAACGAATCGGCAACTGAATGCTGAACATGCCGTTTTCAACGCACTGATCCGGATAATTCGCGCAATAACCGCTGTTGGGTGTCTTATTGATAAACACGTTCTTGTTGGGCTGGGCCGGGTCCGGCTGGAACAAGGCACGAATCTCTTGAGTGGCGGCGTGAACCGGCGTGACGCTCGATGCCAGCAAGACACCCAGCCAGCAGAGCCTCTTGTTCAGCCCGAAACGGATGCGCGATTTCAGGTTCATGGCCGTCATCCCGCACTCGGTGTGCCGGCGTTGAACATCAGCAACACGTTGCCGGAGTAGTCACCGGGTCGATAGCCTCCGGCCGGTTCGATCGGTTCGATCTTCAGCGCAACACGTTTGCCAGCGGCGGCTTCTTCCCGGGACACCACTTGTCGCGGGATGGCATGGGAACTCAGCTCGACGCCGTTGAAGGTCACGCGCAGTTCGATGATCTCTCCCGGCCGGCCATTTTCCAGATAAGGATCGAGCAGCAAACGGGCCTCGATCGCACTGCTGTCATGGCGCACATCGAAGTTTTTCTCCACGTTACCCAGTGTTGACGTGGGGTAATCCCAATTCAGGCGCTGGGGCCGGTGAATCCAGTCCGGCTCCGCCGGGATGACGTAAAAAGGTCGGCTGGGGATGGTCAGCGACACTTCGAAAGTGTGCTCCTCCCGCGCGCCCCAGGCCTCGGTGCCGGCAACTGCCAGCAGCACGAGGGCGATGCATTGCTTGATCATGTCGGGTACCCGATGCGTCAGTGGTAAAGCGTGTCAGCGGCTGGCGACTTTCAGGGCTTTTCTGTCGGCGCCCTCGATCAGGAAAAAGCGGTATTCGCGGCCTTTCTCCTTGTCGAAGGCGAACGTCTTGCCGGCCAGCACATGGTGTTTGGTGGTCGCGCCGCAGTCGCTTTCCTTGCTCAGCGAACAGCTCTTGAATTCGTCGATGATGAGCACCGTGTTGCCGTTGTTGCGCAATTCATAGCGCGTATCGGTTTCATTGATCGCCGTGTCGAAACGCGCATTTTTCGGGCGCACGAAGAAGATCGTGCCGAACCCGGTCATCACGTTGACCCCCGCCGAGAGCGATTTTTTGTAGTCATCGCGTTCTTCATTGCTGACGACGAAATTGTCTTCCTGCTCCGGCACGACCGGCACGAACCGCACGCGGAAATAGCGCTCGCGATCCCGTTCGCCCATGTACAGCAGGCGCGTGCCCTGCATGCCTTGCGCCGGTACGATCAGCCGCGCCGGGCTGGCCATCAGGCCATTGCGCGAGGCACCGTCGGCGGCATTGACCACGGCAATTTCCTTTGACGTTCCATCCGCCTCGTAGACGATCTCCAGCACGTTGACCTTGACGAACGCCGTGGCGTCACCGCTGTTGAATACCCGTTTGAGGTAGGTACTTTTATCGGCATCCAGGTAGTCGTATACCGTGCCCACATTGATCTGTGGCCCGGCCTGCGCCGTCAGGCAAAACACGCTGAGCAGGCTCAGCAGCAATCCTCGGTTCATCGTTTTCAACTCCACGAATTTGGCAAATGTCCTGACTGCAGCGCTCATACGTCCGAATCCCAGATGATGGTCACGTTGCCGCGCAACCTGCCGCTGGCCCCGGGTCTGAGCAGGAAGTCGATCGCAAAAGGTGTCATGTCGAAATGCAAGGTGCCGGGCTTGCGATCGACGTACAGGCCAGGCTGGAAAGGACCGGCCCATAGGTTGAATCGCAATGGAAGGCGGTTGACTGGCGCGCCCAAGGCGGTAATACCGGGCGGCAAACTCATGGAAACCAGAACTTCAGTGCTGTTGCCCTCCGGATTGCCCAGCTTGCAGACGTTTCCTCCATAGGAATTGCACAGCAACATGACCTTGAAGCGCGACGACGCCGAGATATAGAACAACTGATCGCGAAAGATCCGCGTCGGCTTGCGCCCGCTTTCCACCCACCGCGCCCAGCCGCCCTCGGGTTCAAGGGTGACGTTGTTGCCGCCCGGTGGCAGGTCGACCTTGAGCGTGTGCTGGACGTCGAGGACGAAGTCAAGGGTCAGGCTGCTGTCGTCCGGTCGCATCAACGGCCCGAAATCGAAATCACCCGCCGATCCGATGGTGTAAGTCATGGAGCCGGTATATAGTCCCGAAGACATACCCAATGGATTGGGGGTACGAAGCTCGTAGGCAAAATCGAGCGTATCGTACTCAATGGAAGGGATGTCGAAAGCCGCGTATTTCGTGCATGGCGCCTCGACTGGTGTTTTCCAGAAAAAACGATAATGCTCGGGTCCGTACGGCGCATTGCCGCTGAACTGGCAAGGGGGCGGTGCATAGACCCAACTCATGTTTGACCAAAGTCTTCGGTGACCTTCAAGTTCGTCGCTCACCCCCGCCAGAACGTAAGCCGGATGGCTGAGGACATACTTGGTCCCGACCCCCGTGATGCGCACTTCAACGATTTCCGATTCCTGAGTATCCGCGTTGATAACTGTCAGTTGGCGCCAGTTGGCCGGTGCCTTCAGCGCAAGGCCATCACCGGGGCGCAGACTTCTGGCCGATACGAAACGAGCCGGCAGCTGGATACTGAACATATTGGCTGGCACGCACTGGTCCGGATAACTCGCGCAGTAACCACTGATGGGCGTCTGGTTGAGGAACACGTTCTTGCTCGGCTGAGATGGGTCCGGGCGAAACACCGCACGGATCTCCTGATTGACCGCATGCGCCGCAAACGCCGCTAGCATCAGCGCGAGAGCGCAGCCACCTGTGATGATCTTCATGGCTTCAACCCGCCTTCTGTTCGGTGGTAGTGACATCGGCCAGCGTGTCCGGCGTGCAACGCAGATCACCGATCATCAACACGTTGTTTTCGCTGCGATGGTCGGCCTCGTTGAGGCGGAACTGACACAGCAACTGATTGCCCTGACGTACTTCCAGGGTCGGTGAGCCGGCGTTCATTTCCATCGAGAAGAACCCGTCGACTTCGGTCACGCCACGGCTGGCGTGGTTGATCACGTGATGGCCCTTGAGCGGCTGGCCGCGACCGTCAACCAGACGGCCGAGCACGGTCAGGGTTTTCATCACGCGGATCTGGCGGTACTCAACGCCACCCTTGTTCAAGTGATAACGGGTGCGCGCCGGCTCAATGGTGGCGGCCGGCACGGCGTTGCCTTCGAAATCGAAACTCACCGAGCTGTTCTGATACGCCGTGATCGGAATGAAATTGCGCCCCGGCTTCAACGCAGCACCGCCGCCGCTGTAGTCGTCGGCGCGCAGGACGATGTCCTCGATGTCTGACTCGACGTCGACAATCATCCCGGCACCGCGCACTTCGCTCTGGCTGGTCAGGAGCATCTTCTCGCCGCCGACCACCAGCGTGCTGTCGAGGTTGAGCCCGCCCGTGAAGTTGCCGTTGTAGGAGGAACGCTGGACAAACGCGTCGCCGCTGAGCGCATCGGTGCGGAAATTGGTCAGGCTGGACATGCCCAGGCCGTAAGTGTCGGTGAGCGCCGTCACCGAGACGCTTTGCAGCAGGTGGTCCTTGAAGTCCCTGCGCCAGCCGAGCGAGGCATTGTTGTCGCGTTTGCCGTCACGGGCGGTGCGCGAGCCAATGCTGCCGGTGAGCTGCTGGCCAGGTGCGCCAAGGGCCAGGTTGATGCTCAGATCAACACCGCGATTGCGCGCATCGCCGCTGCTGAAACTGCCCGGCCGATCAAACAGCGACAGCCGCCAACTGGCATCACTGCCCAACAGCACGGTGCGCTGGGTCCAGCCCAGATCCACGCCCATGCCTTCGACATTGCCCTCGCTGTGCGACAGCCGCGCATTCACCGAGCTCTTGCTGCTCAGGCGATGGTTGAGTGCCAGCGAGGAGTTGCTGGTCTGCCCGACGAACACGTTGCGCGGCCGAATGCGCGTGCCATCGGGCAACGTGTCGTAGGTATTGGTGGTGTCGAGCCAACTGCGGTTGTGGCTGACAACGATACTGCCGGCACCGTAGTTATAGAGGCTCTGCAGATCGAGACCGGTGCCGTAATCCTCAGTCTTGTAGACGTTGGCGTACATCGTGATGTGATTGGCCAGCGTCCAGTCGATGGAGGTGCCGTACTGCAGTTTTTCGCGGATCTGCCGCGCCGAGGCACCGACAATCACCCGTGGGTGCAGCAGGTAGTTCACCGACGCGCCGGCGGTGGGACTGCCGCTCGATTGCGTGTCCCAGTTGCTCAGTAGCTTGCTCTCCTCGCCGGCGAATACGTTGTAGCGCCAGCGTTCGTCGAGGTTGCGCCAGTTGTTGGGCTTGTACACCAGCTCCTGAGTCGTCGAAGTGATCTGGCCGTCTTCGATCAGGCGCACTTCCACCTCATAGATACCGCCGGGTAGCGGGCGGGTATCGAGGGTCTGCAGGCCGGCCGGTACCGATTGCGTATTGATCAACAAACCGTCGCGCCAGATCTCCACCGAACCCTGCCGGTTGGCGGTGACGTAGATCGGGTAAACGCTGGGCATCGGACTGTTGATTGCCAGGCTGTCGGAGCTGCCGTACATGACGCCGACCGCCGTATCGGGGCTGGTGCCGAACGTACGCGGCTGGCGCGTCAGTCCTTCGGAATTGGGGGTGAAATAGCCCAGGCGAAAGAAACTGCCTTGCAGTTCGCGCTGGGTGTGCAGTTCATGTACCGCGTGATAAAGCTTGTCGTCGGGGCCGCCGAGCCGGGCCATTTGCAGATTGAGCGTCTGGCTCCAGTTGCCGAGGCTGGCGCTGGCCTCCAGACCGAAGCGTCCGCCGAGGTCCTGGTCCTGACCACCGTTGAGGTTGAGCTGATTGCGCACCATCAGGCCGCTGCTGCCACCGCTCGGTTGCTCGTAATAACGTTTGGCCTCGACATCGCGTTCGGCATCTTGCGTGGCGATCGAAACCAATGAGTTTTCCAGGTTGTAATGCACCGCCAGAAAACCATCCGGGCAAGATCCCGTGCATGCGCCCAGAGGCACGCCGGGCTTGAGAAAGCTCGCCCATTTTTCCCGTTCCGCAGGACCGAAGCGGTTTTCGCTGGTGTCGGTGAATTCGAGGAGTGTGAGGCGATCATCGCGCGACAGCACCACCATGGCCTCGCCGAGCGGCTGTTGGTCGACCTCGACCCGCACCGCCAGCGGCACATCAAAGAAATGCTCCTCGAAATCCGCCGGCAAGCCTTTGGCCTGGGCCAGCAGACTGCGTGGCGTCGTACCGGCGGCGCTGGCGGCCATGGCTGTGCTGGCACACAACAACAGCGCAAGCGCAGCCGCGATGGGTGTCATCGGGAACATGAACTTGTACTCTGATTGACTGACAATGAAAGTCCGTCGGGGCCTACATGACTGTCTGCCCCGGCGGTTGACGCCACTCGTGAAAAGCGAGCGTATTGAGCTGATCAGTTGATCAGTTGCCGCCAATCGGTGGCACGGCGTCAAAGATCATTGCCACGGAACCGGTGTAGTCACCCGGCTGGAAGTTGCTGCCCTTGGCGGAGATTTTCAGCGGTGCGCGATAGTTGACGTCGGACTCGGCTTCACCGACGACCATTTGCGGAGTGGTGGTCAGTTCCTTGTTGTTGAGCATCACTTGCAGGTCGATCGAAGTGCTGCCAGCGACCAGTTTTGGCAGACTTTCCAGGCTGGCGTGTACCGAACCGTTGTTGTTGCGCACATCGAAGAAACCGTTGACTTCGGCCATCTTGCCGGTCGTCGGCTGATAGCTCATGTCCTGATCCTTGTTGACCAGGTCAGGATCGGTTGGCACCACGTAGAAACCATTGGTCGGCACGTGAGCGACGAGGCTGATGGAATGCGACGCTTCGCCCGCAGCGAAGGCACCGGTGGAGGTGATTGCCAGAAGAGCCAGGGGAGCAGCGATTGCGAATTTCTTGAACATCGTTCAGTACCTGTTTGCTTTATATAAGAGGGGTGTCATTAAAAGTTCATAAACCCATTGCTTAAGCAGCAGCGGATCAACTTGAACTTTCAACGGTGGGCATCATCGACTGTTGCCTCTGGAATGTAAGCAGGCAACTTCCGACAAACGCGTAGTTAAACCACCCCGCACCCCGCCAGAAAAAAGAACAAAAAACAGATACTTGCGATATTCGCTGTAAGTTTCGCCTTACATACAGTTATCCGGAAAAAACCATACAGCAACTTTGCCGCTTTAGATCAGCAACTTTGGAGGTATTAGAATATATACTCAAGAGCAACTAGAGCGATAACTTTAACTTCGAGGTCACGGCATCGTTCAATCACCAAAATATATTTTTTTCCGCCCGAAGGGTGCTGGTGACCGCTCGTCCGTCGAAACGCGCTTGAGGAAAAAACGTCTTGCGTCACCGTTAAGATATATCTTAAGTTGTATCTAAATACGACGTGAGAGAAGCGAAATGAGAGACCATCATTCCCCCCACCGCGAGCACGGCGACGGCCGCGACGGCTTCGAGAAGCGCCCGGGTCGCGAACGCGGCGGCCGCGGCCCTCGAGTGTTCGCCCCCGGTGATCTGAAATTGCTGTTGCTGGCGCTGATCGCCGAACAGCCATGCCACGGCTACGACCTGATCCGCCAGATCGAAGGCATGTTCGACGGCGCCTACAGCCCGAGCCCCGGGGTGATTTACCCGACCTTGACCTTTCTGGAAGAGAGCGACCTGATCGCCGGCGATGCCGAGGCCGGCAAAAAACGTTACAGCGTGACCGATGCCGGTCGTCTGTCTTTGAGTGAGCAGGCCGTAGCGCTTGATGGCGTACGCATGCGCATCGACGTCAGCAAGCGCTCACTGCGCGGCCATGATCGCCCGGCGGAAATCCACGAAGCGGTGCACAACCTGCGCCATGCCTTGCAGCTGCACCACGGTCGCTGGAGCGCCGAAGAAATCCTGCGCGTGCGCGACCTGCTCAACGACACCGCCAAAGCCATCGTCGACGGCCCTGCCGTTCAACCTGCCCAGGAGACAGCCGAATGACTGCAGTCGATACTCAAACCATTCACCGCGTGATGCACGAAATCAAGCGGCGCAAGCTGCAAGTGTTGCGCGTCACCGACCTGACCCCGCGCATGCGCCGCATCACCCTCGGCGGGCCCGAACTGGCGGGATTCATCAGCCTGGGCACGGACGATCACGTCAAACTGCTGTTCCCGCAGAACGCCGAACAGGCAGCAGCGCTGGAGACAATGCAGCTCGGCGCCGGCAAGGACAACGGCCCGATGCCAGAGATGCGCGACTACACGCCGCGTCGCTACGATCTGGAAAAAATGGAGCTGGACATCGATTTCGTCCTGCACGGCGATGGCCCTGCCTCGACCTGGGCGGAACAGGCGCAACCCGGGCAGTTTCTGCACATCGGCGGGCCGCGCGGGTCGATGATCGTGCCGGACATCTTCGACAGCTACCTGCTGATCGGCGACGAAACCGCCCTCCCCGCCATCGCCCGCCGCCTCGAAGGCCTGGCGGCGAATCGCAAGGCGCTGGTAGTGATTGAAGTGGAAAACGGCGCCGAGCAGCAAGTGCTGGAAAGCGCTGCGCAGTTCAATGTCATCTGGGTACTGCGCGAAGGCGGCAAGGACAACCTGCTGACGACGGTCAAACAGCTGCAAGTGCCCAAGGGCAATCTGTACGCGTGGGTGGCGACCGAGACCAAGGTCTCACGGCAGATTCGTCGGGTGCTGATCGATGAGCATGGGCTCGATGAACAGTTCATCAAGGCGGCCGGATACTGGCGCGCCGAGGGCTCTGACGAGGAGTGATTTTCTCCTGACCACAATTCCCGTGTGGGAGCGAGCTTGCTCGCGAAAGCGGTGTGTCAGTCAACATCCATGCAAACTGATACACCGCATTCGCGAGCAGGCTCGCTCCCACATTGAATATCAACTTCGTGCGGACAATCTGCGGTCGAGGCCGATCACCAGCAACCCCACCAACACAAACCCCACCAATATCCCCCCGGCATTCGCCAGCACCTGTGGATAACCCAACACCGCGACATCTATGAACGGGTACGCATACGCGCCAAGCAGATGCCCGCGCAGCAAAGCGTAGATGAAATACACCAGCGGATAGATCAGCCATAGCGGCAGGTGCCACAGGCGCAACGTGCCTTTGGGAACGCAGCGCCACCAATAGCCAAGAAACAGCAATGGCATGCCGTCGTGGAGCAACTCATCGGCGACAAACTGCCAGCCTTCGGGATGCCACAAGTGCCGCAACAAAATGCTGTAGGCCAGACCGACCACGGCGATGCTTACCGCAATGCCACTGCTGACCCAGGGTTGCAGGAACCAGCGCCGCGCGGCACATTCGCGCTCGGTGACCGCGCAGGTCAGCACCGTCGCCACCAGGGTGTTGGTCAATATCGTGAAGTAACTGAAGAAACTCACCAGCCCGCCCAACAGGCTGGCGCCGATGCTCAATCGTGCGAAGAGAATCAGGTACAGCTGAATTGCCAGCCCCGCCCAGCCCAACACGGCCAGGCCGGTGATCAGGCGTCGCCGCCTCGCGCTGTCCATCTCAGAGCGGTCGCTTGGTGCGCATCAGCTTGACGTAAAGGCGTTCGACCTTCTCCCGCGCCCACGGGGTCTTGCGCAGGAAGGTCAGACTCGACTTGATGCTCGGATCGCTCTTGAAGCAACGGATGTCGATACGCTCGGCCAGCCCCGACCACTCGTAGTGAGTCACCAGCGCATTGAGGATCTGTTCGAGGGTCACGCCGTGCAGCGGATCGGGGGATTGTTCGTTCATGCCGGCCTCTGGGCGAAGTGGAAATGCGTAAAGCCGCGCACCTTAGCCGAGGGGCTGAGCGGGTGGAAGGCCTTCCTGCAAATGTAGGCCAACCCGGGAAGATCGCAGGCTGTGGCCCGGCTCACAATGCGCCCGTTTGCCGCACTGTTACCGAATCCGAAACGCTGCATGTCTGCAAAAGCCCTTTCTCAATTTGTTACAGATCATTATCCTGCCGCCCTTCCGCTGAAACGCTTCACTGCCTGCGACAATCTGAAGCGCTCGGCCTGCACCCGTAAAACATCAAAAAAAGACTTTATTCATGGCTGATTTTTCCTCCTTCCGAGATAGCGCTACCTTCGCGCTGCGCACCTTCGGCGGCTGCACCGCCCTTGGCCTTGCCACCTGCGTCCAGGCAGCTCCAGCCTTCGACAGTGACTCACCGTACATGCTCGGTGACTGGAACGGCACGCGCACAGAACTCGCGGAAAAAGGCTACGACTTCAAACTCGATTACACCGGCGAAATGGGCAGCAACCTGCACGGCGGCTACGACCATGACCGCACTGCGCGCTACAGCGACCAGTTCGGCCTCGGCACCCACCTGGATCTGCAGAAGATCCTTGGCTGGAATGACGCCGAGTTCCAACTGACCATTACCAAACGCAGCGGCAACAACATCAGCAATGACCGCATCAACGATCCGCGCGTTGGCGGCTTCACTTCGGCGCAGGAAGTCTGGGGACGTGGCCAGACTACGCGCCTGACGCAAATGTGGTATCAGCAGAAATTCTTCGATCAGAAACTCGACATCAAGGTCGGCCGTTTCGGCGAAGGCGAAGATTTCAACAGCTTCCCCTGCGATTTCCAGAACCTAGCGTTCTGCGGCTCCCAGGTCGGCAACTGGGTTGGCGGCATCTGGTACAACTGGCCGGTCAGCCAATGGGCGCTGCGGGTCAAATATCACCTGACGTCGGAGCTGTACGCACAGGTCGGCGCCTATGAGCAAAACCCGTCGAACCTCGATCGCGGCAACGGTTTCAAACTCAGCGGCAGCGGCACCCAGGGCGCGATCCTGCCGGTCGAACTGGTGTGGACGCCGAAGCTCAACGGCCTGCCGGGCGAATACCGCGCCGGTTATTACTACAGC
>Ga0308166_1002032_pt1 | contig 19544 bp, 13 predicted proteins | sample PhyCR2_2_FD_202137 | JGI IMG/M metagenome (GOLD analysis project Ga0308166, IMG submission 202137) | Phyllosphere microbial communities from UC Gill Tract Community Farm, Albany, California, United States - DLSLCC.R2 | ecosystem: Host-associated > Plants > Phyllosphere > Unclassified | place... | reverse complement strand
ACGACGCGGTTGACGTCGCGGACGCCATTGGTGATGCGGTTGGAGATCTTGGACAGCACGTCATAGGGCAGACGCGTCCAGTCTGCAGTCATCGCGTCTTCGCTCGAGACGGGGCGCAGCACGATCGGATGCCCGTAGGTGCGGCCGTCGCCCTGGACGCCGACCGAGCGGACGTCGGCGAGCAGCACGACGGGGCACTGCCAGATGTCCTGGTCGAGGCCTGCCTTGGTGAGCTCCTCGCGAGCGATCGCGTCGGCCTCGCGGAGGATCTCGAGGCGGTCCTGCGTGACCTCGCCGATGATGCGGATGCCGAGGCCGGGTCCGGGGAAGGGCTGACGGCCGACGATCGCCTCGGGGATGCCGAGCTCGCGGCCGATCGCACGCACCTCGTCCTTGAACAGGGCGCGCAACGGCTCGATGAGCTCGAAGTCGAGGTCGTCGGGGAGCCCGCCGACGTTGTGGTGCGACTTGATGTTCGCAGTGCCCGCGCCGCCGCCGGACTCGACGACGTCGGGGTAGAGCGTGCCCTGCACGAGGAACTTGACCGGAGCGCCGCCCGAAGCCTTCGCCTCGGCGACGAGGTCGAGCTGCACCTTCTCGAACGCGCGGATGAATTCGCGCCCGATGATCTTGCGCTTCTCCTCGGGGTCCGTGACACCCTGCAGATGACCGAGGAAGGTGTCGGCCGCGTCGACCGTGATCAGACGCACGCCCGTGGACTCGACGTAGTCCTTCTCGACCTGCTCGCGCTCGCCCTTGCGCAGCAGACCGTGGTCGACGAACACCGCGGTGAGCTGATCGCCGATCGCCTTATGCACGAGAGCCGTCGAGACGGCCGAGTCGACACCGCCGGAGAGCGCGGAGATGACACGAGCGTCGCCGACCTGCTCGCGGATGCGCTCGATCTGCTCGGCGATCACGTTGCCGCTGTTCCAGTCGGACGCGAGTCCCGCGCCCTTGTGCAGGAAGTTCTCGAGCACCTGCTGCCCGTGGTCGGAGTGCTTGACCTCGGGGTGCCACTGCACGCCGTAGAAGCCGCGTTCCTCGTTCGCGAAGGCGGCGACCTTGGTGGCATCGGTCGTGGCGAGCACGTCGAAGCCCTCGGGCGCCTTGGCGACCTGGTCGCCATGGCTCATCCAGACGTTCTGCTCTGCCGGCTGACCGCCGAGCAGAGTGCCGCCGTCACCCGAGATGACGGCATCCGTCGCCCCGTACTCGCGGAGGCCGGTGTTCGCGACTTCGCCGCCGAGGGTCTGCGCCATGTACTGGAAGCCGTAGCAGATGCCGAGCGTCGGCACGCCGAGCTCGAAGACGGCCGGGTCCAGGCGCGGGGCGCCCTCCTCATAGACCGACGAGGGACCACCCGAGAGGATGATCGCGACCGGGTTCTTCTCGGCGATCTCGGCGGCCGTGGCGGTGTGCGGCACGATCTCGCTGTAGACACCGGCCTCCCGCACTCGGCGGGCGATCAGCTGCGCGTACTGCGCGCCGAAGTCGACGACGAGCGCAGGGCGCTGCTGGGTCTCGGACTGTTCGGTCACCGGACACCTTCCGTGGCAGGGGCGGAGGCCGAGGCGGCCTCCCTCGAAGCGAGGTAGGCCTTGACGTCGCGGGCGACGATGGCCTCCATGAAGAACGACAGGAGCGGGATGACCCCGCCGAGCGCGAGCAGGATGAAACGCAGGAACGGCCAGCGCATCAAACTCCACATCCGGAAGCACGCGAAGAGGTAGACGACGTAGAACCAGCCGTGGGCGACGAGGATCGAGAGCGAGATGTTGAGTCCGTCGCCGGTCGACTCGAGGCCCTCCGGCCCCTCGACCACGGGCGCGAACCACAGCAGACCGCCGGACCCTCCCGCGAAGAGCTCGAGTCGGATCGGCGTGTACTTCAGCACCATCTCGGCGACCAGCAGGAGCAGCATGACTCCGGTGATGATCGACGCGATCTGGTAGAACTTCAGCGCACCACGGATCGCCGGAAAGCTGGCGACTTTCGGTTCGGGCATGACTCCAGTCTAGCCGGGGAGAATCCGGGTCGATTCCGGGTCAGGGGGCGGGCGGACGGGCTACGAGAAGCTCACCCGCGCCGGTCGCCTCGAGCGCTCCGGCGGCGTCCGGCATGAGCAGCGAGGAGCCGGTGCGGAGTCGGATCCCCTCGATCTCGACCTCGCCGTCGCTCACCACCGCGATCGAGAAGCCGCGGCCGACGGTGATCGGTCCGTCGACGGGGATCCGTTCGAGTCGGAAGTACTCGTCGGCCGCCGTCGGGAACGCGGAGCCTGAGGCGGGTGCCGTGGCGATCAGTGCGTCGAGATCTCCGACCGATCGAGCGCGTATGTTCACGGCGGCGAGCGCCCGCTCGAAGCCGAGGCCGAGATGCCCGACCGCCGCACCGTCGATCGCGAAGCCGTCCCATTCGAGAAGTATCGACAGGTCTTCCGGCTGCTGCAGCTCGAGCAGCAGCACGCCGGCGCCGATCGCGTGCAACTCGCCCGGCGGCACCCAGACCACGTCTCCCGAGGCGACCTCGACCTCATGCAGCAGACCGAGCAGCGTCGTCGCGTCCTGTCGCTCGACGAGTGCGGCCAGATCGGCTGCCTCGACGTCCTGCCGCAGTCCGACGTGAACAGTGCCGCCCTGCAGGATGTACCAGGCCTCGGCCTTGCCGTGCGCCCGGCCGAGGTGGGTCGCTGCGAAGTCGTCGTGCGGGTGCGCATGCACCGGCAGTCGCTGCCCGGCATCCAGCAGCTTCACCAGCAGGCGGGTGTCCGCACCCCACCGTGCGACGTGGTCGTCTCCCAGCCAGGCGACCGGGTCGCGCTCGATCGCGTCGCGCAGCACGCGCCCGTCGGGCAGCGTGGTGAGCCCGAGCTGGGTCTCACCGTTGACCGTGGTCGTCGAGGCGATCCAGTCTTCGGGTTCTCGGGGAGCGGCAGGCGCTTCGCCGCGGAAGGCGCTGATGCGTGCGCCTCCTCGATAGAAGCGCTCGGCGGGACGGTTGGACGGCAGCACGATGGGGTTCATACGGTCTCCTTCGATCGCACGGCTCCCGCGAGAAATCCGCCGACGAACGTGTCTCCGAGACCGACCGTGGTCGGAGTGGCGACGTCCAGATCGAACGCCGCGACCCCCACGGCATCGGGCAGCGCCGCCTCGACCGCGGAGACCAGGGCCGTCGCTCTCCCGTGCCGGGTCATCGTCGACGTGTGCTCGACGTCGTCCGAGGTCACGCCGTCACCGACGCGGTAGCGGGTGGCGGCGACGAGAACGGCGCTGTCGAGGGCGGTACGGTGCCGGGCGGCATCCGGCCCTGTGGCGATCGCCCAGTAGCGCGTATGCACCACGAGCGCACGAGCGGGGATGATCATGTGCGCCTCACGCAGGGCGCGGACCACGTCGGACCGGTCGAGCAGGTCGACGGAGCGGCCGAGATACTCCTGCAGCTCGTCCTCGTTCATGCCGTAGACATCGATCTGCGGCAGCAGTCGGGCTCGCACGGTCTCGGCGAAGCCTCTCGTGTAGAAGCCCGCATCCTCGTAGTACACGAGTGCGTCCTCCGGGAGGCTGCGCATCGCACTCTTCACCTCGGTGAGTCTGAGTTCGAGCAGGTCGTGATCCTGCATCGTGTTGAATCCCGAGACGAGGAAGACGCCCGCGTCCGACAGTGTCGTCGGCAGATCGGTGGCGAGCAGCATCCTCCGGTTCGGCGGATCGTTCGCGAAGATCAGCCGATTGGGCGCGGGCGACAGGACGTCGCCGTCTGTGAGGCGCACGTGCGCGCCGACCGGATACTGCACGATCAGATGCGGGTCGAGGGTGTCCTCGGTCGCCGAGCAGATATACGAGATCGACTCGGGCAGCAGCCGACGGACGTTGTCGTCGATGCTCACCAGGTGCTGCACGCTGGGGATGCCGAGGGCGTCGAGCACGAGCCCCGCTCGCACACCGGTGCCACCGAGCGTGATCGCGTGCTCGAAGTGCGACACGAAATCCTCGATCACCTCGGACGAGGCGACGAAACGCTCCGCCCCGGTCCCCGAGGCGACGAACGCGAGCACCGCCACCAGCAATGACCGTTCGTCGGTGATCGGCGCCGTGGTGGTGAGCTCGTGCCGCCGCACTCCGTGCGCGTGCGCCAGCCTGTCGAACACCGACGAATCCCACTTCAGCTCGTAGTCGACGGTGCCGCCGAGTCCGAGTACGAGAGTTCTGCCCACGTCGCCGATCATCCTTCCGAGATCCGGGATTCAGTACAGCAACGCCTTGCCGTCCGCACCGAACAGCTCGATCTTCTCAGCAGCGGTGGCTTTCATGGCCTCGAGCGCCGCCGGCTGGATCGCGTTCGGCTCGCGCAGACGCTGATCGGTGCCGAGGATCTCGCGCATGCGGTTGTGGTACGAGACCTTGATGTCGCTCGAGATGTTGATCTTGTTCACACCCAGCTCGACGGCGCGGCGGAGTTCCGCATCCGGGTTCGAGGAGCCGCCATGCAGCACGAGCGGGATGCCGACCGCGGCCTTGATCTGCTCGAGCAGGTCGTGACGCAGCTCGGGGTTCTTGTCGCTCGGGTACAGGCCGTGCGATGTGCCGATCGCGATGGCGAGACTGTCGACGCCGGTCTCCTCGACGAAGCGCACCGCGTCTTCCGGGTTCGTGTAGATGATCTCGGCCGCTCCCGACTCGCCGTAGCTGTCGTTGGCGCCGATCGTGCCGAGTTCACCCTCGACCTGGATGCCGACGGCGTGCGCCGCGTCGACCACCTTGCGCGTGAGCGCGACGTTCTCGTCGAACGGCAGCAGCGATGCGTCGATCATGACCGAGGTGAAGCCGGCCTTGATGGCCGAAATGATCTCCTCGTAGCTTCCGCCGTGGTCCCAGTGGATCGCGACGGGAACGCTCGACCGGTGGGCGCGGGCGTGCATCGCGGGGATGAGGTCGGTGGTGATGTGCGACACCTCGTCGGGGTGGATCGCGATGATGACCGGAGCGGCCTTCTCCTCGCTGATGTCCATGATTCCGTTGAACATCGCCCAGTCGCTGATGTTGAACGCCGGGATGGCGAAGTTGTTGGCGTTGGCGACATCGAGGATGGATTTGCCGGTGTAGAGCACGTGATTTCTCCTGTTTCGTGGTGGTCGTGGATCCGTCGGGACGACGTCAGCTCTTCACGGACCCCGCCGTGAGACCGCTGATGAAGTACCGCTGGAAGATGAGGAAGAGGATGAGGACCGGGATCGAGCCGAGCACGCTCATCGCCATGATCTGGTTCCACTCGTACGAGTGCTGCCCCATGAGCAGCTGGATGCCGATGGGCACCGTGCGCATGTCGATCGTGCGGGTGAGGGTGAGAGCGAAGAGGTACTCGTTCCACGCGATCATGAACGTGTAGATGCCGACGGACACGATCCCGGGGATCGAGATCGGCACCAGGATGCGCCACAACGCGGTCATGGATCCGGCGCCGTCGACGCGGACCGCCTCGTCGAGCTCCTTCGGCAGGGTGTTGAAGTAGCCGGTCATCATGATGATCGCGTAGGGCAGCGTGAACACCATGTAAGTGAGGATCAGCCCGAGGTACGAGTTGTAGAGACCGAGGGCCACCATCAGACCGAAGTATGGGATCAGCAGTGTGATCGGCGGCACGGCCTGCACGCTGACGATCACGACGTTCAGGATGCGCTTGCCGCGGAAGTCGAAGCGGCTGAACGCGTACGCCGCCTGGATGGCCACGAGCAACGTCAGGATGGTGACGGAGCCGGCGACGACGTAGCTGTTGAAGAAGAACCGCATCGTCTCGGGGTTCGTGAAGATCGCGATGTACGCGTCGAACGAGAACGTGTCGGTGAGCAGTCGAGGCGGAAGCTCGAATATCTGCGTGTTCGACTTGAACGAGCTCGAGAGCATCCAGAGCACCGGCCCCGCAGCGAACACGGCACCGAGGATGAGGCCGATCATCACGCCGGTCTTGGCGACGCGACGCTGGTTCTGAACGGTGAGAGCCATGATCAGTCCCTCGCTTTCTGGTGACGGACGTAGAAGACGGCGAGCACCATCGACATGAGCAGGACCAGCACGGCGGAGGTCGCCGCGAGCGAGAAGTCGTACTTCGCGAAGGCGAGCTTGTAGGTGAAGGTGCTGAGCACCTCGGTCACGTCGATCGGTCCGCCACCAGTGGTCATCCAGATGAGGGCGAACTGCTGCGACGTCCAGATGAGGTCGAGCAGCACAAGGCTGACGATGATCGGCCGGAGCTGCGGGATGGTGACGTTCCAGAAGCGCTGGACGGCACCGGCGCCATCGACGGTGGCGGCCTCGTTGAGCTCGTTCGGGATGCCCTGGAGCCCCGCCAGCAGGCTCACCATGAAGAAGGGGTAGCCGGCCCAGATGTTGATGAAGATGATGGTCCCGAGCGCGAGCTGCGGCGACGCGAGCCATTCGATGTCGGTGTTGAGCAGGAAGTTCACGACGCCGTTCGGGGCGAGGAGCATGCGCCACAGCACGGCGATCACGGCGACCGTGAAGAGCCACGGCAGCACGTACAGCGCCCGGAAGAAGGAACGCGAGAAGCGACCGAGCAGCGGGCTGTTGAGCATCATCGCGAAGGCGAGACCGAGCACCAGGTGCGCCACCACGCTCGTCACCGTGAAGAGGATGGTGTTGCCCGTCGCCTTCCAGAAGCGCGGATCCGACAGGATCTCGACGTAGTTGCCGATGCCGACGAACTCGGGCGACTTGTTCAGGATCACGTTGTCCTGGAACGAGTAGCCGATCACCATGACGATCGGCACGATCATCAGCACGAAGAGCAGGATGATCGTCGGCGAGAGGAAGGCGTACGACTCGGTGGTCTTTCGCAGCTGCCGCCGGCGACGCGACATCGCGACCCCGGTGACGATCACCTCGGTGTCGTCGGATGTTCTCAGACTCATGGGAAGCATGGCTCCTTGGTTGGTCGGGTGCCGCATCGCATCGGGAGCGATGCGGCACCCCGTTCATTCGGGAAGCGGGAGGTCAGAACTCCGCTTTCCAGCTCTCCTGCGCCTTCTTGAGCGCGTCGTCGATCGACTGCTGGCCGTCGAAGGCCGACTGCAGCTGCTCGCCGAGCTGACGCATCAGCTCCTCCGCCACGGGGAGCCCGGTGAACTCGTTGGCCGGGTAGCCCGCCTGGTAGATCTCGAACGCCGTCTTGAACAGCTCGTCATCCTCGACGAATCCGGGAACCGACTTCGAATTGCCGGGGAACGCGTTCGCCATCGTCGAGAGCTCCGAGTTGGTCTGCTCGCTCATCAGGAACTCGACCAGCTTGAATGCGGCATCCTTGTGCTCCGAGTTCTCGGCGACGCCGATACCCCAGGATGCATAGGGGATGCCCCGCTCACCGTCGTAACCGTCCTCAGCGGGGAGCGCCGAGATCGAGAAGGTCAGGTCGGGATTCGTCTCGCGGATCAGATTGATGTGCGCGAGCGAGTCGATCATCATGCCGACACGACCGTTGGTGAACTCCTCGACCTTGTCCTGCTCCTTCATCGTGAAGGAACCGGAGGCGATCGAGCCGTCGTCCCACATGCCGCCGATGAAGTCGACCGCCGACGTCACGTCGCCGTTGGTCAGGTCGGGCTGACCGTCCTTCAGCATCGATCCTCCCGACGCCCATACCCACGACATCACGTCGTTCTGCACGCCGTTCGGCGCTTCGAGGGAGAGCGGCAGAACCCAGCCCGAGACATCGCCGCCGAGGGCCGAGACCTTCGATGCCGCATCCGCGAACTCCGTACGGGTGGTCGGCGGGGCGGATACGCCCGCATCGGCCAAGAGGGTGTCGTTCGTGAACATCGGGTAGACGAAGTTCACGACCGGGATCATGTAGGTGCTGCCGTCGACCTGGATCTGGCTCGCCAGTTCGCTGTCGTCGTAGTCGTTCTCCTTCATCAGCGCGGTGAGGTCGGCGATGACGCCCTGCGAGGCGAAGTCGTTGACCCACGCGCCGTCCAGGCCGACGACGTCCGGCATGGTGCCGGATGCGGCTCCTGCGAACAGCTGCTCCTTGGTCGATGCGTACGGTCCGCTCACGAGCTTGACCGTGATGCCCGGGTTGGCGTCTTCGAACTCGTCGATGAGCGCCCGGAACTCACCGTCGGGGAGCTCGGGCTCCCACCACTGCGCGAACTCGATGGTGACGTCTTCGCCATCGGATCCATCGGTGCCGCTGTCGCCCGCCGCGCAACCTGCCACGGCCAGGACTGTCACGGCTGCGGTCGCTGCACCGGCGAGCTTCAGAATGCGTCGCCCTCGCCCCACTGTGATCATCACTTCTCCTCTTCGAGATCGTGCCGCACACGCGCTTCGATGCTTGTTCGTGCGGTTTTAAGCAATGTTATGCCGACATTTGCAGGAACGTCAAGCACTTGTCGACGCGTGCTCCAACATGTAACTACAGATTTAATGACTGTAGCCCTGTTCTCCCGGCGCAGCCGTAGTCGGTCGGCCCCGAGTCTCGGATGCCGTTATCTGCCGAAGTCTGCCGCCTCATCTGCGCACATGTGCTAGAGATATCTGCATGGACGCATCTGCATCGTCGCCGAAACGCCGACTCCCCGCAGGCCGCAAGGCCGATCTCGCCGCCTATGTCGAGCAGGTCGGAGAGGTGACCGTCGGAGGTCTCGCCGAGCATTTCCACGTGTCCATCGATACGATCCGACGCGATCTCGACCAGCTCGATCGCGAAGGCGTCGTCATCCGCACGCACGGTGGTGCCGTCAGCGCCGAAGGGCAGCTGAAAGACCGTGCGCTCGACGTGCGTCTGCGGCTGCAGACCGAGGAGAAGGAGACGATCGCGCGCCTCGCCGCGGGCCTGATCGACGACGGCGCCGTCGTCATGATCAACGCCGGGACGACGACTCTGGCCCTCGCACGGGCCCTGCGGAACCATCGCGACCTCACGATCGCCACGAACAACCTGCGGATCCCCGCAGAGATCTCCCCCTCCGCTTTCCGCGACCTCTACGTCTTCGGTGGAGCCGTGCGGGCGATCACTCAGGCCACGACCGGGCCCGTGACGTTCACGATGACGCCCGGTGGCCCCGAGGTCGACATCCGATGCGATCTCGCGCTGATCGCCGTCGGAGCGATCGATGACGCAGGGTTCTCGACGTCGAACATGGGTGACGCGAACATGATGTCCGAGATGATCCAGCGCGCTGAGCGCACCGCGATCCTCGCAGACTCCTCGAAGTTCGGCCGGCGTCTGTTCGCTCAGGTCACCACGCTGGATCGCGCCGACTACCTGGTGACGGACACATCGCCGGAGCCCGCCTTCGCAGCCGCTCTCGCGCAGGCCGAGGTGCAGGTCATCACTCCCTGACCCGTGTCCGCTCGATGACACGACGAAGGCCGCCGGGATCGCTCCCGACGGCCTTCGCGTCTGTCATTCCTGCATCACATGCCTGATGGCGTCAGAACCAGCCGTTCAGGAGGTCCCACAGCCAGTCGAGGATGCCGCCGATGATGCCGCCGATCCCGCCTGCGCGGTTCACGGTGACGCTGGCGGTGGCCTCGTCTCCGTCAGCCTGAGCGACCGCGACCGTGTACTTGCCCGGCTGCGTGCTCTTCGGCACGGTGACCGAGGTCGAGAAGGTGCCGTCGGCCTTCACCAGGACGGTGCCGACCTCGGTGGCCGCACCCTTCTTGGATCGCAGCTCGACCGTCACGGTCTCGCCGGGCTCGTAGCCCTCACCGGTGATCTTCAGCTTCTTGCCTGCGGTCACCTTGGAGGACCCGAGGTCGATGGAACCCGCGAACTCCGCCGGTTCCTCACCCGCGATCGTGAATGGCACCTGCACCGTGGTGCCGGTACCAGCGACGGCGACGGTGAGAAGCTGCTCACCGAAGACGCCCGAGGGAACCGTGAAGCTGAGCGACGCGCGCCCCGCCTCGTCGGTGGTGTCGACGATCGTCGGATCGACGGCCCCAGCAGCGAGCTGCGTGCCTCCGAGCGAAAGAGTCACCTCACCCGGCGCCTGCTCCCCCGCGCTGAACGCCAGCGACGAGAGTGCGACCGTCACCTGGTCGCCGGCGCTGTAGCCGTCGGCATCCGGTGCGCTGACCGAGACACCCACCGCACGCTGTGCGAGGTCGGGAGTCGCCGTCTTGTTGGCGTCGAACCAGTCGACCATCGACTGCAGATCGATCTTTCCGGTGTCGCGCTTGCCCGTGCCCTCCTTGAAGGTGAAGAAGTTGTCTCCACCCGCGGCGAGGAACGAGTTCGCTGCGACCGTGTAGTTCGCCGTCGGATCTATCGCGGTGCCGTTGAGCGTGATCGAGGTGATCCGCGAGCCCTGCGCTGCGGCGGGGTCGTAGGTGTAGACGAGCCCCTCCGAGACGCCGAGCTTGAGGAACGGACGAGCGGAGCCTGCCGGCTGCCACTGCTCTTCGAGAACGCCCTTCAGCTGCGCACCGGTGAGGGTCAGCGTCACCAGCGTGTTGGCGAACGGCTGCACCGTCGCCGCCTCGCGGTAGGTGACGTTGCCGTTCGGGTCGTTCACGTTCGACGAGGCGTACGTCAGGTTGGCGCGGATTCCACCCGGGTTCATCAGGGCGATGTCCGCACCGGTGGACCACTTCTGCACATCGGCCACGAAGTTTCCGATGGTGGACTCGCCGCCGCGGTTCTCCGACCCGTTCGTCTGGCGGGCGCGGTTGAAGTCGGCAGTGATGTCTCCGACCTTCACCGCACCGAGGACGTCAGCCTCAGCCTTCGCCTTCGCGACGATGTCGGCCACCTCCGGAACAGCCGGGTAGAGCGGCTGACCTGCAGCCGTGAGCGGCTTGATCTCGTTCGTGATCGAGATCAGATCCTTGGTCTTCGGATCGACCTGCAGGTTCATGAGACCCAGGTTCTCGCCGTATTGCCCAGCCGAGACGACCGGGCGGCCGTCGATGACGTGGTTGTACGCGAGGTGGGTGTGCGCCGACACGATCGCGTCGACGTCCTGATCGACCCCGTAGACGATCTCACCCAGGGGCGAGTCCGGAGTGATGCTCGACAGTTCCACGCTGGACGCGCCTTCGTGGACGAGGAGGATGACGACATCCGCCTCACCGTTCGACGGATCCCCGTCGCGCAGATCGTCGGCCACGGCGTTCACCGAGTCGACGATGCTGCGCACCTCGAGGTCCGCGATGCCCTCAGGGGACACCAGGGAATCGAGGTCCTCGGTCACCGCTCCGACGAAGCCGACGCGCACGCCGTCGAGTTCCTTGACCCAGGCCGGAGCGAGCGCGGGCTCGCCGGTCTCGGTCACGAACACGTTCGACGAGATGTACTCCCAGTCCGCGCGGTCCTGCACGCGATCGCGCAGGTCCTCCCAACCCTGGTCGAACTCGTGGTTTCCTGCCGCGCTGACGTCGAGTCCTGCAGCGTTGAGCGCGTCGATCGTCGGGTTGTCGTCGTTGATGAACGAGGTGAACGTCGACGCGCCGATCAGGTCGCCGGCTCCGGCGAAGATCGTGTTCGGGTTCTCCTCGCGGAACTGCTTGACGGCTCCGGCGACCACCGCGGCACCGGCGGCGGCGCCGTCGGCCTCGATGCGACCGTGGAAGTCGTTGATCGTGACGATGTCGATGCTCACCGGCGGGATCTCGGACGAGACGCCGACGATGATCGGGTCGTGGTCGCTCGAGCGGAACGGGGTACCCGCCTCGGTGGCGCCGAACGCGTAGCCGCGGTCGCTCCACTCCGGAGAGTTGATGCTCCACACACCTGCACCCGTGATCGACGCGGCCAGCGAGGGGGATGCCAGCACGTGGTCGAGCGAGCCGAGCTCGCCGTCGAACGTGTAGGTGTGCTGGTCGGGGGCCTTCTCGCGAGCGACGTCGCTCCACCCCGCCGTCGTGAAGACCTCGATCGGGTCTTCCTTGGCGTAGGCGTTGAAGTCACCGATCAGCAGGATGTCGCTGCTGCCGGTCACCTGCTCGATCTCCTCGGTGAAGCCCTTGAGCGAGTTCGCCTGCTTCACGCGATCGGCGTTGAAGAAGCCCTGGCCGTCGGCCGGCTCCGCTCCACCGCCCTCGGGTGCCGACTTCGACTTGAAGTGGTTCGCCACGACCGTGACGACGCGGCCGTCGATGTCGAATGCCTGGGCGATCGGCTCGCGGGCGTTGCCCCACACGGTCTCATCGGTCACGGTCAGGCTGTCGCCCACCGTCTCGACGGCATCCTTCTTGTAGATGATCGCGCTCGTGATGAAGTCCGTGGTGGCCGAATCGTTCAGCTCGTCGGGGGTGCGGACGTAGTCCCACTCGTCACTGCCGAGCGCGTCGTTGAGTCCGTCCACCAGATCGGCCAGAGCCTCGTCGAGCGAGCCGCCGAGCTTGATCGAGTTCTCGATCTCCATGAGCGACACGATCTCGGCGTCGAGTCCATTGATCGCCGCGACGATCTTGGACTTCTGGATCTCGAACTGAGCCGCGTTCGCCGCGCCCCGAGCGTTCGAGTTCTCGCTCTTGAGCGTCGTGAAGTAGTTGAAGACGTTGAACGACGCGACCTGCACGTCGCCGCCCACCGTCGGCGCGGAGTCGGAGCGGGGGTTGGTCGCAGCGAAGCCCGCCTTCAGTTCGTCGGACGACGTGTTGTCGATAGGCACGACGGGCTGCAGACGCCAGTCGTCGAAGCCGTACTGCAGCACGTATCCGCTGTCGCTGAAGTCGACGGTGTCGCCGTTGCGGACGACGAGGTCCTTCGTGAAGTAGGGCTGGTCGTTCGGGTGACCGGTGTTGGTGACCTGGATCGACCAGCCGTCGTCGAGCAGGATGCGGTTGGCTCGGTTCGCCGCGGCGATCGCCACCGCCTCGTCGCCGGGGCGGACGGTCTCGGTGTTCTTGACGTTCAGGTCGGCACCGGCGTTCAGCCAGAGCGCTCCGAAGTTGTAGAGCTGGTGGCTCGATGCGACGCGGTATGTGCCGGCGGGTGCGACATACATGTTCTCGTACTGCTCGCGGTCCGCACCCTGCACCGAGTCGGGAAGCGGCGTGAGCGCGGGAACCCCGACCCCCGCCTGCACCACGGAGATGCCGGAGAGAGCCGCCGGATTGATCTGCGTCTGTCCGAAGTACTCGCTGACGGACCCCGTGACCGAGACGAGGTCGCCGATCTCGAGGGACGGAGCCAGCGCGTTGAGGAAGACGAAGACGCCGTCGGAGGCCCCGGGAGTCGCGTCGGTCTCGCTGCCGGACCCCTGGGTCTGGATGACGATGCCCTTGTAGCCGCCGGTGCGGTAGTCGGCCGTGACGACGCCCTCGACCGTGACGGTCTGACCGTTCAGCGGCGAGACGTCGGTCGTGCCCTGCACCTCGGCGATGGAGACCGCGGTCGGGTCGGGCTCGGGCTCCGGGTCGGGGTCGGTTCCGCCCGTGTTCTGCGGCGTGATGGTCGCCGAGAGGCTGAAGTCCGCCCTGTTGTCGTCGGTGTCCTTGCCGTCGGTGCGGTTGAGCGACTTGACGTCGGTGTTACCGGTGGGCGGCGTCGCCGCGGTGGTCTCGAAGGTGTTCGAGGTGCCGTAGCCGAGAACGTCGATGACCCCGTCGACGCCCGTGACCGAGCCGGGGGTCAGCGTGACCGCCGCGGTGCCGTTCACGAGGGCGAGCGTGCCGTTGGTGCCGCTCGGGTTGAGGGTGCTCACCGCGTCGGCCGTCGGCAGAGCGGCGCCGTTGGCCCCGTTGCTGCCGGCCTGCACGAGGTAGTGGCCGCCCGCCGGGATGACGCCGGTCAGCGGCGCGACACCGTTGGAGGCTCCCGTGCCCGTCGCCGATCGATACTGCAGCGAGAGACCGTCGAGAGTGACGGGTGCGGCGGTCGGGTTGTAGAGCTCGACGAACTTGTTCGTGAACGCCGCGCCTGCGCTGCCCCCGGAGAGGTACGCCTCGTTGATGACCACCCCCGTCCCTGCGACGTCGGCGGATGCGGGCGCTGCGATCAGGGCGCTGGCGCCGAGAGCTGCGACGCAGGTGGCGGCGAGGACGCCGAGACGCCCCCGACTTCTGCGATCTGACCCCGGAACCTCGCGGTTCACGGCGTCGGGAGCGGACATCATCTGTGTTGTCTCCTCGGGTATCGTCTGGCGACGGCTCTCGTGGAACCGTGGCTGCGCGCTCTCAGCTGACGCACATGTGAGCGAGCATACGGAGGCCCTCGGACAACCTCAACGGAGTTTTCCGATTGGTAACCAAGCCCTCACCGAACGTCGGAAACGACCCCCGACGAAGGTGGAATAGCGTGTGCATCCGCGCTCGGATGCGCACCTGGCCGCGCGCAGACGCGCGGCGGGATCAGACCGACTCGCCCGCCGCGGCGTCTTCGAACTCCTCGACCTCGCGCTCCCAGGCGTCCTTCGCGAGCCGATACCAGAGGTAGAACGCGAAGCCCGCGAAGATCGCCCACTCGACCGCGTAGAAGACGTTGAGCCAGTTCACGGGAGACTGCTCCTCCGGAGCCGGCGACGAGATGTCGGACAGGCCGGCCGCAGCCGTCGTCGACGCGAGGTACGGCCGATAGACGTCGAGCTGATCGATGTCGTGCCAGTGGCTAAGCAGAGCCGCGGTCGACATGCGGTCCATGCGCTGAGGATCGTCCTTCGGGGGGACGGACGGCCCTTCGTCCGAGATGAGGCGTCCGGTGATCGAGGCTTCCGCCTCGCCCGCGTTCAGCCTCTCGACGGCCTCGTCGGCGACGGCACGGTCGGCCGTCCAGCCGATCGCCACGGCGATCGAGGTGCGATCGGCCACCCGCAGCTGACCGGTGACCCAGTAGCCCTCGACGTCGTCGTTGAAACGGCTCGACACCACGAGGAAGTCATCCGGAACCCACGTGCCCGACGTCTCGACCTTCTGACCGACGAGCGGCTCGGGCAGGTAGACGCCCGGCTCGACGACATCGGTCAGCGGACGCACCTGTTCGGTCGCTCCGGCGGGCGGCGGGTCGGTCTCGATCGCGCGCTCCAGCTGCCACTGACCGAGCCAGGCGAACACGCCGGCGACGACCAGGCACAGCACGAGCATCCCGATCCAGCGTCCCCGGAGCATGACCTCGCGAAGGGTCGGCGGGAACAGTGCGGGGGAAGTCACGGTGACGAGCGGAGCCTCAGGCCTCGTAGGGGGCGAGCACGACCTCGACCCGCTGGAACTCCTTGAGGTCGGAGTATCCGGTGGTGGCCATCGACTTGCGGAGCGCGCCGATCAGGTTCGCCGTGCCGTCGGCGACGGGTGCGGGACCGTAGAGGATCTCCTCCAGCGTGCCGATGCCGCCGACCTCGACGCGGCGACCGCGCGGGAGCTTCGGGTGGTGCGCCTCGGGTCCCCAGTGGAATCCGCGGCCGGGTGCGTCGGTGGCGCGAGCGAGCGCGACACCGAGCATGACGGCGTCCGCTCCCATCGCGAGCGCCTTGACGATGTCGCCGGACGTGCCCACTCCACCGTCGGCGATCACGTGCACGTAGCGGCCGCCCGACTCGTCGAGGTAGTCGCGACGAGCTGCCGCGACGTCGGAGACGGCCGTCGCCATCGGCGCGTGGATGCCGAGCGTGGCGCGAGTGGTCGATGCCGCTCCCCCGCCGAAGCCGACGAGCACGCCGGCAGCGCCCGTGCGCATCAGGTGCAGCGCGGCCGTGTAGGTGGCGGCTCCGCCGACGATCACGGGCACATCGAGGTCGTAGATGAACTTCTTGAGGTTCAGCGGCTCGTCGACGCTCGACACGTGCTCGGCCGAGACCGTCGTGCCGCGGATGACGAACAGGTCTACGCCGGCAGCGGCGACGGTGTCGTAGAACTCCTGCGTGCGCTGCGGGGTCAGGGAGCCGGCCACGGTCACGCCGGCCTCGCGGATCTCGGCGAGACGCTGTGTGATGAGCGCCGGCTTGATCGGCTCGGCGTACAGCTCCTGCATGCGCACCGTCGCCTGGCCCTCATCGAGACCGGCGATCTCGGCGAGCAGCGGCTCGGGGTTCTCGTACCGGGTCCACAGGCCCTCGAGGTCGAGCACGCCCAGGCCGCCGAGCTGCCCCAGCATGATCGCCGTCTGCGGACTCACGACGGAGTCCATCGGAGCGCCCAGCACCGGGATGCCGAAGCCGAAGGCGTCGATCGTCCAGGCGGTCGACACATCCTCGGGGTTGCGCGTGCGCCTCGACGGCACCACCGCGATGTCGTCGAACGTGTACGCGCGTCGCGCGCGCTTGCCTCGGCCGAGCTCGATCTCCATGGTCACCCCGTAAGCCTACCCGGCGCGCGCCGACGTGCCGACGGCTGGAAGACTGGGACCGAGGTCAGGAGGCAGCATGTCGCTGGATGCCGTGGAGATCGCCGTCGTCGGAGGCGGCGTGATGGGGCTCGCCACCGCGTGGGAGCTGACCAGGCGGGGACACCGACCGGTGGTCTTCGAGCGCTTCGCCCGCGGGCACCGCGAGGGAGCTTCGCACGGCGCGACGCGCAACTTCAACAATGCCTATGACGAGGAGCACTACCTCGACCTGCTCGTCCGTGCGCGGAACGGCTGGGACGCCCTCGGCCCGGTCGACGGCGAGCCTCTGCTGCGCCTGCACGGTCTGGTCACCCACGGCGATCTCGACGTGTCTTCAGTCGAGCAGCGCCTGCACGAGCGGGGCATCCACGCCGAGATGCTGTCACCCGCCGAGGCGTCGTCCCGCTGGCCGGGCATGCGGTTCGCCGATCCCGCGCTGTTCTCCCGCGATGCGGGGGTCGCTCGCGCGTCCGCCGCACTGCGGGAACTCGAGCGGCGCATCGTCGACGCGGGCGGCGAGGTGCGCTGGGAGACTCCGGTCGCGCGCATCGACGAGACCGACCGAGGTGTCGACCTCGTGCTCACCGACGGACGGATCCACGCCGAGGTCGCCGTCGTCACCGTCGGCGCCTGGACTGAGAGGATGCTCCCCGGCATCCGACTCCCCCGACTGGACGTCACCGAGGAGACACCCGCCCACTTCCTCCCCGTCGACGGATCTGCGTGGCCCTCGTTCAACCACTACGTCGATCCCGGCCGCTATCCGGCGACGGTGTACGGCATGCCCACTCCGGGCGAAGGCGTCAAGGTCGGGTTCCACCGGGTGGGTGACGTCGTCGATCCCGACGCCCGACCGCACCTGACGACCCACGCCGGCGTCCTGGCCGACTATGTCCGCGAGTGGATGCCCGGCCTCGACCCGGCCTCCGCCGTGCCGATCAGCTGCACCTACACCTCGACCGACGACAGCGCCTTCGTGCTCGACCGACGGGGACGGCTCGTAGTGGGCGCAGGCTTCTCGGGGCACGGGTTCAAGTTCGCACCGGGAGTGGGGGCGACCCTGGCCGACCTCGCGCTCGACCCGACGGCACTCGCTGCCGAGCCCTTCCGCCTCACCTGAGCACGGGACTCAGCGTGCCCGCGTGACGCGGCGCGCGTCCCACACCGGGGCGTCCGCCTCGTACACCTCCCCGTCCGAGCCGAACACGAGGAACCGATCGAACGACCGCGCGAACCAGCGGTCGTGCGTGACCGCGAGCACGGTGCCCTCGAAGCGTGCCAACGCGTCTTCGAGCGCTTCCGCCGACTCGATGTCGAGGTTGTCGGTCGGCTCGTCGAGCAGAAGCAGCGTCGCACCGGAGAGCTCGAGAAGCAGCACCTGGAACCGCGCCTGCTGCCCTCCCGACAGCGATTCGAAGGTCTGCTGCGCCTGACGCACGAGTCCGTAGCGGTCCAGCGCCGAGCTCGCGGCATCCCGCGGCATGCCCGCGCGCCGTTCGTCGCCGCGGTGCAGGATCTCGAGCAGCGTGCGCCCCACGAACTCCGGGTGCGCGTGCGTCTGCGCGAACAGACCGGGAACCACCCGTGCACCGAGGATCGCTCGCCCGGTATGGGCGACCTCGGAGAGATGCTCCCCCGTCGAGGTCACGTGGCCGAGTGTCGAGTCCGGGTCGCTTCCTCCTCGGGCCAGCAGGCGCAGGAAGTGCGACTTGCCCGAGCCGTTGGATCCCAGCACGGCGACTCGATCGCCGTACCAGACCTCGGCGTCGAAGGGTCTCATCAGCCCCGTGAGTTCCAACCGCTCCGTGACGACCGCGCGCTTGCCTGTGCGAGAACCGCGCAGGCGCATGTCGAACTCCTGGGCAGGAGGGCGCTCCTCCGGCGGCCCCGCCTCTTCGAACTTGCGCAGGCGGGTCTGGGCCGCCTGGTATCTCGAGGCGAACCCGTCGTTCGCCGAGGCCTTCACCTTGAGGTTCGCCACGAGGATGCGCAGTTTCTCGTGCTGCTCGTCCCACCGCCGACGCAGCTCGTCGAGACGATCCATCCGATCGCTGCGCGCCTGATGATACGTCGCGAAGCCGCCGCCGTGCACCCATGCGGACGCCCCGGCTCCTCCCGGTTCGAGAGTGACGATCCGATCGACCGCACGTGCGAGGAGCTCGCGGTCGTGGGAGACCAGAAGCACGGTCTTCGGCGTCTGCCGCAGCTGCTCCTCGAGCCACCGTTTGGTCGGCACGTCGAGATAGTTGTCGGGCTCGTCGAGAAGAAGCACCTCGTCGGGACCGCGCAGCAGCGCCTCGAGCGCGAGCCGCTTCTGCTCCCCTCCCGAGAGGGTGGTCAGCTCGCGGAAGCGCGCACGGTCGTAGGGAACACCGAGTGCCGCCACCGTGCACTGATCCCAGATCGTCTCGTGCTCGTATCCGCCGGCATCCGCGTACTCGGCGATAGCCGTCGCGTACGCCATCTGGGTGTCGTGCTCGTCGCGCTCGATCAGCGCGTTCTCGGCCGTTTCGAGCGCTTCCGCCGCCTGCCGGATCCGCCGAGGGGCGACGCGCACCAGCAGCTCGTGAGCGGTCTGCCCCGCTTCGCCGTGTCCCACGAACTGATCCATGACGCCGAGGCCGCCGTCGATCGTGACGACGCCCGAATCGGCCGCCTGATCGCCTCGGATGATCCGGAGCAGCGTCGTCTTGCCCGCACCGTTCGGTCCGATCAGCGCGCTCGTCGAACCGGATCCGACGCGGAACGTCGCCTCGTCCAGCAGCGGCCTGCCGTCGGGGAGGGTCAGCGAGACCCCTGCTACATCGATATATCCCACCGTGCGTGGCCGTCCTTCCGCCCGCATGGCGAGCCGACCAGGCTATCAGGAAGCGGGCCGGTGATCGATCGCACCTAGCGGACGACCTGAATGGCTTCCGTGCGGGGTGCGGCGGGAAGCAGCATCCGGAACTCCGTGCCGACGCCTTCCTTGCTCGTCACGTCCATGGATCCGCCGTGCGCGAGCACGATCGCCCGTGTGATCGTCAGTCCGAGTCCGACGCCGGGAACCGCGTTCCTCGTCGCCGTCGATGCACGGAAGAACCGGGTGAACAGCATTCCCTGCTCGTCTTCCGGGATCCCGACGCCGGTGTCGCTGACCGCGAGCTCGACCGCCCCCTCGAGCATCCGCACGCTCGCCGTGACCCGACCGCCGGACCCCGTGAACTTGATCGCGTTCGAGAGGAGATTGTCGACGGCCTGACCGATCCTCCCCG
>Ga0308166_1002030_pt1 | contig 19565 bp, 25 predicted proteins | sample PhyCR2_2_FD_202137 | JGI IMG/M metagenome (GOLD analysis project Ga0308166, IMG submission 202137) | Phyllosphere microbial communities from UC Gill Tract Community Farm, Albany, California, United States - DLSLCC.R2 | ecosystem: Host-associated > Plants > Phyllosphere > Unclassified | place... | reverse complement strand
AGTTGCAGTACGGCATATAGCACATGTGCCGCAGCGGTCCGGGGATTCCTTGCATTACTTTTTCCAGATCCAGCGGGTAGCCGGAATGTGCAAGCCAGGCAAGCACGACGGCCAGAGACGTTTCACCAGCGTGGCGATCAGGTGACAGCCCAGACGATATCTGAGTGGCTATAAAAACAGATGGGAGCCGGTGGAATCCCGGCACACAACATGAAAGCGCACTTCATCAACTATCGGTTGTGGATGACAGATAAGTAAACGAACGGAGTGCGCTTCCAGTTGTGTTAACCGTAGTAGCTGTACCAGATGCTGTGTGTAGTCTTGGCGGTCGGCAGTTTTGAATGTCCTTAATGTCGACCGCCCCTTTTACACAACTGAAAGCGCGTTCAGCGTTCAACTTGAGAGGCCGTAGTCGTTAAATCAACTCAGGAGAACGCGCTTCCAATTGTGGAGAAGCTAACTGGCGGTGGCAGCCGCCCGTTTCACTAAGTGCCCTGGTTGGGTGCTTATTAAAACGAAACCCCTTTATTTTTTGTCGCCAATCGGCGAGGGATTCGTGCAACCAAAATTCAGCGCTGTGCAGAGCGCGTATAACACGGAGAAACTATCCATGACGAACACACAGAACGTCACCGAGTTACAACCACGTATGACCCGGGAGCAGCTGATCGACGCAGCGCGTAAGGCCGCCCCTCTTCTTCCGCCAGCTTATCGCGGAATTATGACCGAACTGGCTAACCGCCTGGACTATACCAGCGTCGCGCTTTGTGAAGCGATGGCGCAGCGTAAAGAACTGGCTGTTCAGAACGCAACTCTGCGTGAAGATGTCGCAAGCTGGGCCAAAGAGTGTGACCGCATTGTTGAACGGTACACGAAGACCGGAACCAATATGCATTTACTAGAAGCCCAGCGAGAACTGCGTGAGTTGTCTACCGTTGTCATTTCCCAAAATAACGAGGTGGCTCTGTAATGGCTAACTCATTCAAGCAAATGACCCGTGACGGGACCATTAAGCGTACCGATACCGGGATGTTTATCAGCCTTGATGATATTCATGTTCGCGAAGGCTTTAACATCCGCGAAGACGATGAACGTACTCGCTTGGCTAACGATGACTTATTCGATTACCTGATGAATGGTGGCGTCGTTCCTCCAATTGAAGTTGTACCACGTGACGAGGGTGGAGTTTACATCGTTGAGGGTCATCGTCGTCACCTGGCCTATCAGCGCTGTCGTGACGCAGGAAAGCCAGTTAATCGAATTCACATCATGCCCTTTCTACGGGAATGACCTAAAGCAAAAGGCGCGAATTTTCACAAGCGCAAGTCAGCTGTCATTGTCCCCTATCGATCAGATTAACGGCATTCGCGATTTTGCTCCCTTCAATCTCACTCCGGCTGAGATAGCGAAGGAAATCCATAAATCAGTGGCATGGGTCGAAAAGCTGATAGCCCTTAGCAATGCAAATCATGATGTGCAAAAAGCTGTTAAGGCTGGCGAAGTGTCCGTTGATGTAGCCATTGACCGAGTAAAAGAGTTTGGCGAAAAGGCTGGTGAGGTTCTTCAGAAGGATAAGGCCTCTGCTGCTGCCAGGGGGAAAAAGAAAGTCACCCGCAGCGTTATAGCGCCGGAGATTAGCGTTAAGAAAGCGCGCCGCCTTGTTGAATTGATAAGCCTGGCCGGGATAAGTGACACAGGCGTCATCTCTCTCGAAGGGTTGGCGCATGCAGAAGTCATGGAAATTATCGACGAATATAAAGCCATAGCATCACAACGTTCAGGAGCACCAGCATGAAACTTAATTATGAAGAACTTGAAGCCAGATGCGCGGCGCTGGCAGCGGAGAATGAACAGATGTTGCGACTGCTGACTGACATCAGTGAGAACCATGACGAATACGTTAACCAGGATGAGTACCTGTACGCAGGGGTGCCGATGGAATACGTATCCGAAATCAATTCCTATGTGTCGCGCGATGTTGAAGCAGAAAACCCATTCAAGGAGACCGACGCTTTCCTGGCTGAAGTGCGGGCCAACGCTATCAAATCCGCACTCAACGATTGTACGGAGTGCCTCGATAGGGATTGCATCATGGACTTGCTCGGTATCAGCTATGAAGATGCTGCACTCCGTGAAGCGGGTGCTATGGCACTGCGTGATGCGTTACTTCGCAAAGGAGTGCAGTCATGAGCAACATAGACAAAAAGACTCTCCGTGAGCGCTATTCCGCAAAACCGACACCAAAATGCCATATTTGCGGCACCGAAATGACGGTACAGCGCATGTCTGCTAGCCGAATTACCTATGGCTGCACCGGAGCAACTTATGACGATACTGGTTGCCATTACGCCTCAGGCCGCAGCATAGCGGACGACCACTACGAACAGTCACGCGTCACTGTCGTCGATGCGAGCGATACTAACGTACTGGCACTGCTGGATGAGCTGGAAGCCGCAGAGAAGCGGATTGCTGAGCTGGAGGCAAGCCATGGCAATCTTCGCGAGGCAATGGCTGGCATTCACAACACAATCAAAGGCGGAGGCGCTTACACACCACTGGCATCAATTCTGAATGCCTCCAAACGCGCCTTCGAAGAGTCGGCCGCCGCAGCCGGTAAAGGAGAGTAAGCATGTCAGAGCAAACGGTTTTGGACATGTGCTGCGGTTCGCGCATGTTCTGGTTCGACAAGCAGGACGAGCGCGCGGTGTTCAGTGATATCCGCGCCGAACAGCATGAACTTTGCGACGGCCGCCAGTTGGTTATCAGCCCTGATGTAATTGCCGACTTCCGCTCGCTCCCGTTCGCTGACAATACCTTCCCAGTTGTGGTGTTCGACCCGCCACACCTGGAACGTGTCGGTGAAAATGCCTGGATGGGGAAAAAGTACGGACGGCTCAACAAAGAAACATGGCGCGACGATTTGCGCGCCGGATTTGCTGAAGCATTCCGGGTACTGTGGCCACGCGGCATTCTCATCTTCAAGTGGAATGAAACTCAGATACCGGTCAGCCAGATTTTGGCGCTCACTGATGTGAAACCAATTATCGGTCAGCGCACCGGGAAGAACGATAAAACCCACTGGATCATCTTTTTGAAGGACTAACCCATGAGCGAACTAACCAAAGAATGGCTCCAGCAGACAATCGCTGAGCTCGAAGAAGAGCGCGATTCTATGCCCGGCGTTGTAAACGAAGATGCGGCCAATGCGCTCGCTGCGATGAAGCTGGCGCTGGCATCGCTCGAAGCGAATGGTACCCTCGCCAATGAGGGCACCATAACAGCCACGCAGTTTAAGCCGGTAGCAGACCTGTACGGCTTAACATCGCCAACAGGCAGTGAAACATCATTCACTTTCGACGCTGTTGAAGCTCGCGATTTCATTGATGGTGGATGGTCATGTCAGGAGTACGTGGAGCTTGGACGCTTTCAGGCCGCCATGCTTCAGGGTGACGAACAAACAAAATACCGCGCTATCGTTGAGCGGATAGCTGAAATAATTCATGGCAAAGTGACTGATATCGATCTGCTTACGGTAACAGTTAAGAGCATGAAGGATAAATTGCAGAATTAAACACCGGGTGCAGCCGGTTAAGTGGAGAGAAACGCATGGGGCAGTTAGTAACACTTCATGAGTGGGCATCTGGTCCTAATGGATTCAAATATCCATTAAGCAACTCAGCATTAAACAAAATAGCAAAGACCAAGCAAACTTATCCGCCAGCCTTAAAGCAAGGTCGACGCTGGGTTATAGATGAAGATGCTCGTTTTGTTGGCATGGTTGGCAGTGTTGATATTTCTTCATCATTATCAGACAAGGCCCGCCAGTTAGTGGAGAAAGCAATAAATGGCAGCTCGCCCCAGAAAACATAATGTCAAAATACCCAACCTTTACTGTAAATTAGATAAGCGTACTTCAAAAATATATTGGCAATATCGCCACCCTGTAACAGGTTCATTTATTGGATTCGGAACAGATGATGAAGCGGCTAAAGCTGCTGCAATCGAGATGAACCGTATAACCGCAGAACAAGAAACTCAGCAATCATATGCTCTGATTGATATGGCAATGAAGAACTCAGGCAAAAAGGATCAGGGCATACGTGTTTCTGAGTGGATTAAAAAATACATCGAAATTCAGATGGATAGGTTGCGTGACGGTGAGATAAAAAAACCTACTGTAAAATCCAGACGATTATGTTCTCAGATCCTCGCAGACAGAGTTCCAAACCTTCGCCTGAAAGATGTAGATACAAGACTCATTGCAAAAATTATTGATGAGTATAAGGCAGAGGGAAAGCACAGAATGGGCCAACTGATAAGAAGCGTACTAAACGACGTGTTCAAAGAGGCGCAGCATGCTGGCGAGGTTGATCCTGGCTACAACCCAGCCTTGGCTGTAAAAAATCCAATAGCCAAAGTGAAACGAAGCAGACTTAGCATTGAACAATGGAAGCTGATTTTTGAAAGCGCAGGTTCTTTGCCGCCTTGCGCTCAAAATTCTATGCTTTTGGCTTTGGTAACCGGGCAAAGGATAGGTGACATAGTCGAAATGAAGTTTAGTGATATTTGGGATAACCACCTTCATGTTACCCAAAATAAAACCGGAATGAAGTTAGCTATCCCCTTAAATTTAAGGTGCGATGCAATCGGATTGACTCTGGCTGATGTTATCCGTAAGTGTCGCGATAGAGTAGTGAGTCCTTATCTGATACATCACGTTAAGCATCACGCTTACGGTAAAGCGGGATCTCACGTTCCCGAAAAAACAATATCAAGATATTTTAAGGAGGCAAGAGATAAAGCAAATATTGCCTGGCCTAAGGATTGCATTGCCCTCCCGCCGTTTCATGAACAGCGCTCGCTTTCATCAAGAACATACAAAGCTCAGGGTATAGATGTAAAAACTCTTTTAGGGCATAAAACCGAAGCAATGAGCGTAATGTATGGAGATGACCGTGGTCTAGAATGGAAAAAAGTTGTGATTTAAACGGGGAGTTTTGGGGAGTTATTTTGGGGATGTTTTGGGGAAGGATTTTTATTACTTAAATTCATGCACTTACATTTTAGCGAATTGCTCCAGAAACAGTCATCCACCAGCAACGCATGACCCAACAGCCAGCGCTCCCGCTGGCTGTTTTCTTTCAGCCCTCTCCGTCCCGTGCTAATGTAGCAAGCTACGTATTGGCAAATCACAGGTGAAATCGTTATGTCTGATGACGTGACCGGGACGACGACCCATCAGCGGCTAATCAGCTTATTAACCGAGCAGGAGGCGCGCTTTCGCGTGGTGGCGCATGAGGCCGTTGGGAAATGCGAAGCGGTCAGTGAAATTCGCGGGACCGATCTCCGGCAGGGTGCAAAAGCACTGGTCTGCAAGGTAAAAGGCAACGGCGTTAAGAAACATATTCTGGCAATCCTTGCCGCCGATCGGCAGGCCGATCTGAGCCTGCTGGCCAGCCATTTCGGTGGGCTAAAGGCCTCTCTCGCCAGTCCGGCAGAAGTGGATGCGCTTACCGGCTGCGTTTTCGGCGCCATTCCCCCCTTCAGCTTTCATCCGGATCTGACGCTGGTCGCCGATCCGCTGCTGTTTGAGCGCTTCGATGAAATCGCCTTTAACGCCGGCCTGCTGGAAAAATCGGTGATAATGGATACCCAGGACTATCTGCGTATCGCCCGTCCTGAACTGGTGACGTTCCGTAAACAATAAATACAGCGGCTGGCTAACGGTCAGCCGTTTTCCAGCAGCAGCACGGAAGCAATCAAAATAATCGCGATGATAAAAAATGATGAGGAAATAATTAGCGTTTCGACAAACATAGGATCGTTCATGATGCCCTCTGCTTTGCCCATTTACCTCTTTTTTACTCCCCCACAATGACAGCTAAATGACAATGACGCGTCCGCGAAAAGACGATTTTTTTCGCTGAAACGATTCGCTGTTAACTATCCTCCTCCGTATAAAGTCACTGTTTAAATACTTTATTTGTTACCGGTATCACGAAAAGAAATTTACGTAACCCCGATGCCAGATCTCGCAATTGTTAACCTTTTCATCCTGGTTAACCCTGTTTACGGAGCACCTCAAAAATAAACCTTACACTGGCAAGGTGAATACAATGACCGAGATAATTACCCGTAAAGAAAAGATCAGTTATGGGTTAGGCGATATGGCGAGCCATATTGGGCTGGATAACGTCATTATTTTTCTGACGTTTTACTATACGGACGTGGTGGGGCTACCTGCCGCATTCGTGGGCACCATGTTTCTTCTGGCGAGAACCGCCGATGCCATAATAGACCCGGCGATGGGCTATATCGCTGACAGGACGCGCACGCGCTGGGGCAAATTCCGTCCCTGGATGCTGTGGCTGGCGCTGCCCTTTGGCGCAAGTTGTCTGCTGACCTACGCCGTGCCGGCGTCCCTCGATCTGCACGGTAAAATGATTTTCGCCACCGTCAGCTATACCCTGATGATGCTGATGTACACCGCAATCAATATTCCCTATTGCTCCATGGGCGCGGTAATTACGCCCGACAACGATGCGCGAATTTCCCTCCAGTCTTATCGCTTTTTCCTTGCCACTTTGGGTGGCGCGCTGTCGACATTCTTTATGATGCCGCTGGCAGAGTTTTTAGGTGGCGACGATAAATTACTGGGCTACCGCTGGGCAATGGCCATTATGGCGACCGTCGCGGTCGTCATGTTCTGGATCTGCTTCGCCAATACGCGTGAACGTATTAAGGCTCCCGCTACCCACAATAATTATCTTGCGGAACTGCGGGATTTATTACGAAACGACCAATGGCGGATTGTCGCCGTCCTGGTATTAACCAACATTGGTTTTGGCGTTATTCGCCTTGGCGCAATGATGTATTTCGTCACTTATTATCTCGGTAGCGCAAGCTATTTTATGTGGATGCTCGGGGCGCATATTCTCGGGAAAGCCGCAGGCAGCGCGCTGGCCAAACGTCTGACGCGGAACGTCAGCAAAGTGCAGATGTTTGGATACTGTTCCGTACTGGCGGGGGTACTCAGCATCGCTCTGTTCTTTGCGCCTAAGTCGGTGCTTATTCTGGTGCCCATGACGTTTATCGTCTCCACCCTTTACCAGGCCACCACCACGCTGATGTGGGTAATGATGGCGGACGTCGCCGATTACGGCGAATGGAAACAGGGCAAACGCATGGACGGCGTGATCTTCTCCACCTTCCTCGCCGTACTCAAGTTGGGGATGGCAATCAGCGGCGCGATTGTTGGCTGGACGCTGGGCTTAAGCGGTTATGTTGCCAATGCCCCGGAGCAGACCAACACGGCCATGTACTGCATCATCGCCCTCTTCACCGTCGTGCCTGGCGTCTTGTCACTCTGCGCGTTTGCCACGCTGCGCTGGTATAAGCTCGACGACAGCACAATGCAATCCATCCATCTCGCCAAAAACCCTGTTTAGAAGGACGCGTTATCCATGAGTGAGCTGATTAAACATTCCAACAGCATCGAATGGCGTTTTGAACGCCAGATCCTGCGTATTGAACCGTGGGGAGAAAACAGCCTGCGCGTCAGGGCCACCTGCTCCCCGGCTTTTGAGGACGCCTTACAGGCACTGTTGCCCGCCGCCCCTTGCCAGGCTGAGATTATCGCCGAAGCGGAAAGCCTGACGCTGCGCAACGGCAATATTACCGCGACGCTGAACCTTAAAGGTCAGCTGGCCTTCTACAATCAGCGCGGCGAACTGCTGCTGGAAGAGATGTGGCGCCAGCGTTCAACGGTGGGTATCGGTGCCAGCGAGAAGAGTCAGGATAAATATGTCAGCGCCATGAAGCTGGATGGCCGTGAATTTAAGCCGCTAATGGGGGGAAAATATCAGCTCACCGTCCGGTTTGAATCGCGTCCGGATGAACGCATCTATGGCATGGGTCAGTATCAACAGCCGTGGCTGGATCTGAAAGGCTGTACGCTGGAACTGGCGCAGCGCAACTCCCAGGCCAGCGTGCCCTTTATGCAGTCCAGCCTTGGCTATGGCCTGCTGTGGAACAATCCGGCGATTGGTGAAGCCAGCTTTGCAAAAAATCAGACGGAATGGCGCGCCCGCGTGACGGGAGAAATGGACTACTGGATCACCGCCGCTGACACGGTGGCGGATATCACCCGCCAGTATGTAAAAGCCACCGGAACTCCGCCCGCCGCCCCGGCGTTTATCAGCGGGCTGTGGCAGTGCAAATTACGCTACCGCACCCAGCAGGAGGTGCTTGAGGTTGCGCGGGAGTATCGCCGCCGTAATCTGCCGCTGTCGGTAATGGCCATCGACTTTTTCCACTGGCCGAATCAGGGCACCTGGTGCTTCGACCCCGTAGACTGGCCCGACCCTGAAGGGATGGTCGACGAGCTGCGCGAAATGGGTATTGCGCTGATGGTGTCGGTGTGGCCAACGGTAGAGGCGCGCAGCCCTCTCTATCCGCTGATGAAAGCCAAAGGCTGGCTGGTCAGCAGTGAACGTGGCGTGCAGGTCAACCTCGACTTTATGGGCAATACCACCTTCTTTGATGCGACCCATCCTGAGGCGCGGAAATTCGTCTGGGATACGGTGAAGAAAAATTACTACGACATGGGCATTAAGCTGTTCTGGCTGGACGAAGCGGAACCGGAATACCGCGCCTATGATTTTGACAACTATCGCTACCACGCCGGTCCGGTACTGGAAGTGGGCAATCGCTACCCGCGTGATTTTGCGCAGGGCTTTTACGATGGGCTCCAGGCAAACGGTGAAACCGACATTGTTAACCTTGTACGCTGCGCCTGGGCAGGCAGCCAGCGATTCGGCGTGCTGGCGTGGTCGGGTGATGTCCACTCCTCATTCCATGCTTTTCGCAATCAACTCGCCGCGGGACTGAATATGGGGCTGGCGGGGATCCCATGGTGGACGACCGATATCGGCGGCTTCCAGGGAGGGAACGTTAACAACCCGGCGTTCCACGAATTACTGATCCGTTGGTTCCAGTGGGCGGTGTTTACACCGGTTCTGCGCATGCACGGCTATCGCGAACCGCAGATCCAGCCTCCGGAGCGCTACCGTGACGGCATTCCTCAGTGTAACAGCGGTTCGCCTAATGAGCTGTGGAGTTACGGAGAAGAGAATTACGCCATCATGCAGCACTGGCTTACCGTGCGCGAAACCCTGCGCCCGTATATTGACGCGTTGTACCAGCAGGCTCATCTGCACGGAGACCCGCTCATGCGTCCGCTGTTCTGGCACTATCCGCAGGACAAGCAGAGCTGGGCGTGTGAAGATCAGTATCTGTTTGGCGAAGATCTTCTGGTGGCACCGGTTATGCAGGCCGGCCAGCGTGAGCGCGATGTCTGGTTGCCGACGGGCAATAGCTGGGTCGCTCTCAACGGTGAGCGCTACGCCGGTGGGGAGCACATCCGGGTGCCTGCGGCGCTGGAAACCATCCCGGTGTTTATCCGCGAAGGGAGTCCGCTTATCCAGCAACTGGTGGACTGACGTCAGGCAAGTGCCCAAAAATAGACAATTTTTTCAGTAAAGCCTGCCTGCCGACGCGTTTGCGCGTAAAGTAAGCAGGCTTACTATTTTTGGCAAGGACCCCGTCATGTTCGACCCTACACTGCTCATACTTCTGGCCCTGGCTGCACTGGGTTTTGTCAGCCACAACACCACCGTCGCGATTTCCATTCTGGTCCTGATCATCGTTCGCGTCACACCGTTGAACACCTTCTTCCCGTGGATAGAAAAACAGGGGCTTACCATCGGGATCATTATTTTGACCATCGGCGTGATGGCCCCGATTGCCAGCGGAACGCTACCGGCCTCAACGCTGCTGCACTCCTTTGTAAACTGGAAATCGCTGGTGGCGATTGCGGTGGGCGTTTTTGTCTCGTGGCTTGGCGGTCGCGGCGTGACGCTGATGAGCAGCCAGCCTTCGCTGGTGGCCGGGCTGCTGGTGGGCACCGTGTTAGGCGTGGCGCTGTTTCGTGGCGTGCCGGTTGGCCCGCTGATTGCTGCCGGTCTGGTTTCGCTGTTTATCGGGAAGTCGTAGTCAGGCTGGCGATATAGCGGGCCGGCGTCTGTCCCAGCCCTTTCTTAAACATGGTGATGAAGGCGGTGGTGGAGTCATACCCCAGCGCCTGCGCCGCCTGCTGGACCGACTTCCCGCCGATCAAAAACTGCAATGCGACAATCAGCTGGAGCTGGTGCCGCCAGCGGCGAAAGCTTAAGCCGGTCTCTTTCACCACCAGCCGCGCCAGATTGCGTTCGCTCATGGCAAAGTGGCTTGCCCACTGCGCCAGCGTCTGCCATGCGGCAGGTTCGTTTGCCATGGTCTCACTCATCAGGCGAATTTTTGGATGCGGAGATACCGGCAGCTGTAGATGCTCCTGCGGTTGCAGGGGCAGTTCATCAAACAGGACGTCTACCAGCCTTCCCGTAGCGGGAAGAGGCAACTCTTCCCGTGACCTGTCCGCAAGCGCCAGCACCAGCTCCCGCACCAGGGGCGATATTTTCAGCGTACAGGTACGCGTCGGCAATTCGAGCGCACCGGGTTCAATAAACAGCAGGCAGAGCTGCGCGCCGGGCGTCGCCTTGTTGCTGTGCGGCGTTTGTCCTGGGATCCACACCGCATACTGGGGCGGCACCATCAGCATCGCGCTCTCCACTTCACAGGTGATCGCTCCACCCAGCGCCATAATCAGCTGCCCTTTGCGGTGCTGATGCAGCGGAATAAATTGTTCCTGTGCCACCACGCGGATGCGAAAGGCCACCGCCGCGTCGTGCTGGCTATCGGGATCGTAGCCGTCGAGCCCCAGTCCGTACATAAAGTTGTCCGATATTAGCGATAAACTGTCATTTTAGCCTGATTTCAACCACAACTTAAATCGGTATGGTATGCGCTCGCCTGAACGTAAGAGACAATAATGACTACTGCTATTCAACCTTCCGGGAAACAGGGTGCACTGCTGGTTGCAGGCATCCTGATGATCGCCACGACGCTGCGCGTCACATTTACCGGTGTCGCCCCCCTGCTCGACACCATCCGACAGGACTATGGCTTAAGCACGGCGCAAACCGGCCTGCTCACAACGCTGCCCCTGCTTGCCTTCGCCTTTATCTCTCCCCTTGCCGCAGGCGTCGCCCGGCGCCTGGGCATGGAGCGCAGCCTTTTTATCGCTCTGCTGCTGATTTGCATCGGGATTGGCGTACGTTCGCTGCCGTCGGCCGCGCTGCTGTTTATCGGTACGGCGATCGTGGGCTGTGGGATTGCGCTGGGCAATGTCCTGTTACCTGGCTTAATCAAACGTGATTTTCCGGGCCAGGTCGCAAAACTCACGGGGGCGTATTCGCTGACGATGGGGGCCGCCGCTGCCGCAGGGTCGGCGCTGATCGTCCCGCTGTCGCTGGGGAGTGGTGGCTGGCACGGAGCGCTGTTGATGCTGATGTTCTTCCCGCTGGTGGCGCTGCTGCTGTGGTTACCGCAATGGCGCCAGAGGCCGGCCGCCACCCTGACCGGCGCGGGCGCGTTGCACAACCGGGCTATCTGGCGCTCGGCACTCGCCTGGCAGGTAACACTTTTTCTGGGCATTAACTCGCTGATTTACTATGTCATTATCGGCTGGTTACCCGCGATTTTGCTTAGCCACGGCTACAGCGAAACGCAGGCTGGCTCCATGCACGGGCTTCTCCAGCTGGCAACCGCTGTTCCCGGTCTCGCCATTCCGCTGATCCTGCACCGTCTTAACGATCAGCGTGGCATAGCCGGGCTTGTCGCTCTGATGTGCGCTGTCAGTGCGGCCGGGTTCTGGTTCGCGCCGGGGCTGGCCGTCGTCTGGACGCTGGTGTTTGGCTTTGGATCCGGCGCCACCATGATCCTCGGCCTGACGTTTATCGGACTGCGGGCCAGCTCGGCACATCAGGCCGCCGCGCTCTCCGGCATGGCACAGTCGATTGGCTATCTTCTGGCGGCCTGTGGCCCACCGCTGATGGGGAAAATTCACGATACCGCCGGAGACTGGCGCATTCCGCTGCTGGCCTGTGCGCTGGCTGCGGTAGTGATGGCCCTGTGCGGCATGCTGGCCGGGCGTGACCGGGAGATCACACCCCGCTGACATTCAAGGCAGACCTGACGGTCTGCTTTTTTTATCCCTGCGCCGCCCGCAGCATGGCCTGTACCAGCACGACAGGTCGCCCTTGAAGCGCAGCCCGCTCATGCTGGAACAGGGTGATGACAAAGAAAGGATGGGTTATCAGCTCTGCCGCGCGGATCTCGCCCTGCTCGTCCCAGCCCGTTACGCGCATGTCGCCCCGCTCAAGCTGGCTGGCAAACTCAGACGAGACACCATAATTGCAGTGATACCCCTCCTGAATTTCCGGCTTGCCATACGCTTTGGCAATCAGCGTGTTATTCCGCAGCTCTATCGCGTCGGTTTTTTCTACCAGCGAGCAGGTCAGCGGCGCAATCACCATCCTTCCCTCGGTATCGGTTTCGGCATGGCCTGCATCGTGCCAGCCCAGTACATTACGCGCATACTCAATCAGCGCATGCTGGAACCCGCCGCAGGTGCCGAGAAAGGGGATGCTATTCTCACGCGCGTAACGCGCCGCAATAAACGCCGCCTCGGTGTTTTTATACGGGCTTGCCGGTACCAGCCAGATGGCATCATACCCGACGAGGTCTTCGGGGCTGGTCAGCTCAGGCGTGGCGAGCCAGTCATAATCAGCGGTGAGATCCAGAACCGCAGCGGCGTCGTCAATCGCCAGCGGGATCGCCTGGTGCGCAATAACATCAGGATTGAAATCACCAACCAGCGCAATGCGCAGCGTCGTTTTAACCGGGGAGAGTTCCATGAGAGATTCCTTATGCCGGAGGATTTTCAGATAACATAAGGAGCCTCAGACTACCGATCTTTTGCAATTACCACAATACCTTAAATTGGGTGTATAAAAGACGGGTGCTATAGTGTTCTTGCCGAACGTCGCACGGCAGGAGGAAAACGGATGATTCAATGTAAGCGCGTATATGAACAGGCAACGTCAGACGATGGTTACCGGGTGCTGGTAGACAGACTCTGGCCGCGAGGAATAAAAAAGACCGACCTCGCCTGTGATGAGTGGTGTAAATCGCTAACGCCGTCCAGCGAACTGCGAAAAGCTTTTCACAGTGAAACGATAGATTTCACTGCGTTCAGTGAAGCCTATCGTAAAGAGCTGGCGCAGCATCAGGATGAAGGCAAACGCCTGGCGGCCCTCGCCCGACAGCAGACCGTGACGCTACTCTACGGGGCGAAAAACAGGGAGCAGAATCACGCGCGGGTACTGGCGGACTGGCTACGTAAACTGTGATTAACCGATCGCCAGCTCATCCACGTTGTGTGGCATCTCGTCGGGAGTAAGCGGCATCAAATGTTCCGGGCGAACAAACGCAAAACCGTGCTGGTTATCAAAGGCGTAAACATCACCGGTGACCAGCCACAGCGCACGTGCTGATGTATCAGGTAATTGCGTCATGACGCCGTTAACCGGGTTTACAAAACGCTGGCCCGGCTGACAAAGGCCAAACAGCTCCACGGATTTACCGATATTTCGACGGCCTGCCGCCGTACGCGCACCCACGATCATCGCCATGCTGCCCGGTTTTAACTGAAACATACTTCTTCTCGCAAACGTACTGCCAGAAACTGGCTAAGAATAATCCTAAAGAGAAGTGTATCGCAGTTTTATTGCCCTTGTCATCTGGTTGGTTGCGGGTGATCGCGGCGGTAGAGATCCCATTCATCGATCACTTCCCCGCCTGGTAATTTGCACTCGGTACGTACACCCTGCGGGCTTTGGACAGGGATTTGCTCTCCCCCTTTCTCCAGACAGTACACTGACGCCGGGTTTGCCATACCAATAGCGTGCGGCGGTTGAGGCGCATCAGGAGGGGTGGTCTTTGTTGAGCAGGCGGCCAGTGGTACAACCAGCGCCAGGAGAAGATATTTCATTATCATGATCCTTCAGGGTGTAAAAACGTCAGAGTAACGGGTCATCGCCGTTTTCTCCATGATTTCTCCATTAAACCTGCACGATTCCCTCTTATAGTGATACCTGTTCTCACACTGACCAGAGAACATCATTCCGTAATCAAGATGTTTTGCCCCGATCTCAACATCGGGGCTTTTTTTTAGCCTCTCCCTCATCCGCTTTCAGAAGAATCTATAAAATTAATCCTGTTCATGTTTTACTATGACCGGAGTCTAAATTTTCAGCATAACATGCAGATACAGAGGTCTTCTGCATGGGAGTCAACCTGCCTCATGTCAGATATCATTCTTGCCCGTGTTTCAGAAACCCTCTCCACTGAGCAATCTCTCGACAGTCTTGTGCGTCAGCTACTGGAAATGCTGGAAATTGTGACGGATATGGAATCAACCTACCTGACCAAAATCGATATTAACGCGCGTTTGCAGCACATTTTATATGCCCGTAACAGCAAGCAAATGCAAATCCCGGAAGGGTTCAGCGTGCCCTGGGACGAAACGCTCTGTAAGCGCGCCATGGATAGCGACACTTTGTTCAGTAACGAGGTGCCTGACCGCTGGCCGGAGTGTGAAGCGGCAAAAGCACTGGGTATTACAACCTATATGAGCGTGCCGGTTCACCTGGCTGACGGTTCTCTGTACGGCACGCTTTGCGCTGCCAGCACCGCACAGAAACAGTTCAGCGAGCGTGGCGAGCAGGTGATCAGGCTCTTTGCCGGGTTAATTGGTCAGTACATTCAGAAAGAGTCGCTTGTGCTTCAGCTTCGCGAAGCAAATGCGGCGCTCATTGCCCACTCTTACACCGACGCCCTTACCGGCCTGCCGAATCGTCGCGCCATTTTTGAAAACCTTACCACCCTGTTCTCACTGGCGCGCCATCTTAGCCGCAACGTCATGATTGCCTTTATTGACCTCGATGATTTCAAGCGAATCAATGACCAGTACGGGCATGAGGCGGGCGATCGCTTCCTCGTACAGGTCGGCAAGCGACTGACTCACGAGCAAACGCAGGATGAGATTATTGGCCGGCTCGGCGGCGATGAATTTCTGGTTGCCAGCCTGAGTCACAGCGATGATGGCGACGCCAGTACAGAGATCAACGCAATCAAAACCCGCCTCAATGGTCTTATTGCGGGCGAATACGGGTTAGGCAATGCCACCATTCTTTATCCCGGTGCAAGCCTTGGCGTCGTTATTGTTGATCCTCACAGCACGGATGAAGATAGCGCCCTGCGCACCGCGGACCTCGCGATGTATCAGGATAAAAAAGGAAAAAGCAAAACAGGCTTTGTCGCGTTAGATTAAAACCGTACACTCTACGGCCTTATACAAACTCAAACAGGTGATGGCATGAGAATAGGGATCCTCTTTCCGGTGGTTATTTTTATCACAGCGGTGGTGTTTTTAGGCTGGTTTTTCCTTGGCGGTTACGCCGCGCCGGGGGCATAAATGAGAAAAACGACCATCATCATGCTGATTGTCGCCATCGTGGCCGTCGCCGGTACGCAGTTAGGCTGGTGGTAACGCCCAAAGTAAAAAGGCCGCCGTCAGGCAGCCTTTTTTAACACAGGTCAGATTTAGCTTTTGATTTTTCTGTAGATAAACAGAACAACCAGCGCGCCAATCACCGCGACGACAAAGCTGCCGAAGTTGAAGCCATCAACTCTGCCAAAGCCGAACAGGGTACTGATCCAGCCGCCGACGACTGCACCCACAATCCCCAGAATGATCGTGACGATGAAACCGCCGCCATCTTTGCCCGGCATAATCCACTTCGCCAGGATCCCCGCAATCAGCCCAAAGATAATCCAGGATAAAATTCCCATAGCTTTCCTCTCTGTATGGTTTTTGTCATTAAATCAACGACACAGAAAAGGATAGCACAGGATCTGAGAAAGGAAATTTGTGATAAGAATCACACGGCTCGTTTGAGTAAAATATGAGCAGTAAAAAATGTCGATCCACACTCATCCTGGGGTTGCATCTTCTACTGAGAAAGATTATCTTTCTCATTACTGAATAGTTGAGCAAATAACTCAGGTATTCAGTACGACATTGCTCACATTGCTTCCAGTATTTCTTGCCCACTTTTTAGTGGGCTTTTTTTTGCCTCAACCCACCAAAATCTGGCGTTTTTTCTGTGGAGGTGAAACGCTATTCTCTGTGGCTTCTGAATAACCAAAAAGCGTTGATAACATGAACGTATCGAGCAAGTTCGTCATCTGCCTTAATCTTGTTTCTGCCAGTACGCTACTGTTACTGCTCTCAACACGGTTTGAGTGGTTCTGAGTTGAAAGGAGCCTGGCAGGGTGGATTTCCTTCCGATTCCGTGCCGGCTCAACTCTCATACTTGTAGCTTTTATGACCTGTGATAAGATCCCTGCACCTCAGGACGTGGCGGGACAGCAGGAAAATGAAGAAGGCCATTGCCGTTGCTATCATCTCAACCCTAATGGTCGTCCTGTCGCTGTATGCGGTTAACGCCATTATCGTTGAGCAGCAAAAGAACCGGCAGAGGGAGATCTCCCACACGCTCTTAAGCTATTCCGAAGAGTTAACACAAAATATCGCCAGTACGCTTAAAAATACCACCGTGCAGGGATGCGATAGCGCCAGTCTGAACGTCTACCGAAAATTAAAGATGCGTAGTCTCTATTTCGCCGATGTGGGGTTTATTGAAAAGGGGAAAATCACCTGCACCGCGTTTTGGGGCAAGCTGGCAAATCCCATCGCCCTTCCCCCTGAGCTGCATAAAACCCAGAACGGATTCAGTCTGGCGCAGTTTTCGCAGAAAGATTTCTTTATCGGTAATGCGACAACTTATAACCACCTTATTATTTTCACCTCCCGTTCAGCCTACGATAAATTTGCCCCCGTTACCGCCAACTATTCGCTTCGTTCTTCCACTAAAGATTTCGGCCGCACCTTTTTCACCGTTACGCCGCCATCAGAAAACCTTAGCCGCTTACAGTCTCTGTTATTTACGCTGGCTGTGACAGAGTGCAGTACACGCTGGGATTTGTGTGTCACCGTCACACACCACGATGCCGGACTGGCTTCGCTCTCCCACGTAGTGATGGTGCTTCTGTGTCTGTTTTTATACTTTATCTGGGTATCCCTGACGCTGTTTTCTCTTCGACTTTATGAAGACCGACGTTCACTGGAGCGAACGCTGGTCAAGGCGGTGAAAGCGAATACCATCAGCGTTCATTTTCAGCCCGTTATTCGGGTGGCTGATAAGAAAATCGTCGGGGTTGAAGTGTTATCAAGATGGCAGGATAACAATCACAAAGAGGTTTCTCCTGAGCTGTTTATCCCGTTAATCAAAAAAATTGGCCTGTATAACGTTTATTATCAGAACATGATAAAGAAATCCCTGGCGGAAATTGCCGCGCTGGCCGCTGAACATCAGTTAATGATTTCACTGAACGTTGGCCGGACGGAAATTGAAGACGGCAAATTCCTGTCGGTATTACGTCATGCATGCTCAGAGAACGCGATTCCTTTATCGTTAATCAAAGTTGAGTTATCCGAGAATGGCGTTTCCACCTCGGCCATCCTTGAAGAGTTTTGTGAGGAGCTTAAATCGGCAGGCGTCAAAATTTCAATAGACGATTTTGGCGTGCAAAACTCTAATCTTGCCAGGCTCACAAATCTCAAATATGACGAAATCAAGGTAGATAAGTCGTTAGTGGACGGCATCAGCGAGCACTATAAACAGGATATCCTGGTGATCTTCAGCGACGCGCTCGCTAAACTGAACAAAACCCTGGTTTTTGAAGGGGTTGAAAGCGAAACACAATTTCAGTTCATCGCGCAGAGATACCCCGATGCCCTCGTACAAGGCTGGTACTTTTCAAAGTCGCTAACCCGGCACGACCTCGCCAGGCTGCTGGCAGACTCAGCGCGATGATGCGTTATTCATTGCCCCACTGATTCAGGAAGTTCGCAATATCGTCAATGCGCGCTTCGTCTATCTCCGCCTGGACAGCCATCTCCCGCTGCGCCTCTTCACTGATTTCCTCATTGTTGTATAAGCGAGTGAGCAGCAGCTGGAAATAGTGTGCCAGCGGCGTACGCTCTGCCTCTTCTACCGGTTTCGCCGTTTCAGTCGCATACTCGTCGACGATGTCATAATACTTGAGCGGGATATCATGGGTCATAGCGTTGTTTCCGTCTTGTGTGCATAAAAAACGGGAACCCTCAGGCTCCCGTTGTCATTTAACCCAGCGAGTGGATTACATGTTCGCGATAATCGCGTCGCCAAACTCTGAGCATTTCAGCAGTTTAGCGCCTTCCATCAGACGTTCAAAGTCATAGGTGACGGTTTTCGCGTTAATCGCGCCTTCCATACCCTTAACGATCAGGTCTGCGGCTTCGAACCATTCCATATGACGCAGCATCATCTCTGCGGACAGAATGATAGAGCCTGGGTTGACTTTGTCCTGGCCTGCGTATTTCGGTGCAGTACCGTGAGTGGCTTCGAACAGGGCGCACTCGTCACCGATGTTCGCGCCCGGGGCGATACCGATACCACCCACCTGTGCTGCCAGCGCATCGGAGATGTAGTCACCATTCAGGTTCATACAGGCGATCACGTCATACTCAGCAGGACGCAGCAGGATCTGTTGCAGGAACGCATCGGCAATCACATCTTTAATGATGATCTCTTTACCGGTGTTCGGGTTCTTAATTTTCTGCCATGGGCCGCCGTCGATCAGTTCACCGCCGAACTCTTCGGTCGCCAGCTGGTAGCCCCAGTCTTTGAACGCGCCTTCGGTGAACTTCATGATATTGCCTTTGTGCACCAGGGTCACAGAGTCACGATCGTTGGTGATAGCGTATTCGATGGCGGCACGCACCAGACGCTTGGTCCCTTCTTCGGAGCACGGCTTGATGCCGATGCCGCAATGCTCAGGGAAGCGAATTTTCTTCACGCCCATCTCTTCGCGCAGGAATTTAATCACTTTTTCTGCGTCAGCAGAGTCCGCTTTCCATTCGATACCCGCGTAGATGTCTTCAGAGTTTTCACGGAAGATAACCATGTCGGTCAGTTCCGGGTGCTTAACCGGGCTTGGGGTGCCCTGGTAGTAACGCACCGGACGCAGACACACATACAGATCCAGTTCCTGACGCAGCGCCACGTTCAGGGAGCGAATGCCGCCGCCAACTGGCGTGGTCAGAGGGCCTTTGATAGCAACGCGATAGTCGCGGATCAGGTCCAGCGTTTCGGCTGGCAGCCAGACGTCCTGGCCATAAACTTGAGTGGATTTTTCACCGGTGTAAATTTCCATCCAGGAAATTTTACGCTCGCCTTTGTAGGCTTTCTCAACAGCGGCATCAACCACTTTCAGCATCGCCGGGGTAACGTCTACACCGATACCGTCACCTTCGATGAACGGGATAATCGGGTTGTGAGGAACGTTAATCTTGCCGTTTTGCAGGGTGATCTTTTTACCTTCCGCCGGAACAACTACTTTGCTTTCCATTAACCTCTCCTTCGAGCGCTTCTGGTTGTTACTGATCTTATGTTAATAAA
>Ga0308166_1002029_pt1 | contig 19569 bp, 20 predicted proteins | sample PhyCR2_2_FD_202137 | JGI IMG/M metagenome (GOLD analysis project Ga0308166, IMG submission 202137) | Phyllosphere microbial communities from UC Gill Tract Community Farm, Albany, California, United States - DLSLCC.R2 | ecosystem: Host-associated > Plants > Phyllosphere > Unclassified | place... | reverse complement strand
TGCCGGCCCGAAAAGCCGCGCCCGCGCTGCCAAATCAGCCGGACGGCAACTGGGATCGCGCCCTCGACGCCGCGCGTCAGGCCGGTCTGCATGCTGACAAGCTGGAGTTACGTCAGCCGAAAACCCCTAATCAGGCGTGGACCATCTCTGAGATTGATCGCAGCTGGCCGAGCCAGGTCGATGCTGTCTCGATTAATCCCAACGATTTTAGCCTGGTCGATCGGGTGGAGTTCGCCCATTTCCCACTGGTGGCAAAACTGACCCGCTGGGGCGTAGATGCGCATATGGGCGTGCTGTTTGGCCTGCCTAACCAGCTGATTCTGGCGCTGTTTGGTTTCGGTCTGTGCGCAATGATCGTGCTGGGCTACCGCATGTGGTGGATACGCCGTCCCGCGGTGCCGCAACTCAGCCCGTCGCAAACGCTGTTGTCAGCCTGGCTGGCGCTGCCGCGTTACGGTCAGGGAGTCAGTCTGATCGTGGTGCTGGCGCTGGGCTATGCCTTGCCGCTGATGGGGATTAGCCTGCTGGTGCTGGTGCTGCTTGATATTCAGCGCTGGCGCAGTGCGCAACGCAGCGCGCAACGGCGTGTCGATACCGCGCCGGATAAACAGTCTCCGCTGGCGATTATTCAGGCGCGCTTCGCCGTCAAACGCAAAGAGATGCGCTATTTCCTGCGCAGCGTGACGGTGCTGGCGCTGATTGTGATCACCGTGATGGCAAATGCGATGATCGGCGGAGTGATCGATCAGTATCAGATTCCGTTCAGCAGCTGGTCGCTGACCATGTACATCACCCAGGCGATGATGATCCTGCTCTACTCGACGGTATTTACCGGCCTGTTATCCATTCCACTGTGGTATTTCTTCCTTGGCGAAAGCGACGAACAAGGCAAGTAAGCGCCCTGCCTGCCCTCCCGGCAGGCAACTTGTTATTCAAATTAACTGACGAGGCCCGGCAAAACTGCCGGCTTCTCATTCCCTGCGTAAGAGTTATCATCGTCATTATTGACCCCTTGATGAAAGAGCGAATCATGAACATCGTGCGAGCGAATCCTGAACAACTGTTTGAGTACGGTCCGTTTACCGTACGCCGCCAGCGGCCAGGCGAGGCCTTAAGCCCGCTGGTCAGCGTTGACCTGATGACGCTGAAACTCGATGCACGCATTCCAATGCAGCAACATCGTGATGAAGAGGTCTTTACCTATCTGTGGCGCGGTTCAATGCGCCATCAGGACAGCAACGGCGAAAGCACCTCACTCTCCGCGAAACGGGTGATGCTGGTGAACGCCGGTGAGGGTGTGCAGTATGAAGAGTCGGTTCCGCTGTATGAAGCAGAACTGTTGCAGGCGGTGATCCGGCCGGCTCAGCGCGGCGGTGAAGGCATGACGCAAGTGCTGGAACGTGACCAGGGCATTATGGCTAACGGCTGGACCGAACTGGCGGGGCCGGAAACCTCCGATGCGCCGCTGGAACTGCGGCAGGATGCCTATATCTATGACGCCCTGCTGGAGCGCGGTCATACGCTTGAGGTGCCGTCGCTGCCCGGTTTTGTCGCTTACATTACCGTGCTGGAAGGCGTGATTCGGATCGGTGAGGAGCGGCTGTCGCGCGGTGACGCGGTGAGCGGCGTGGACGAGAACATGGAAATTGTCGGCGATCGCGACGCCAATCTGATCTGCTTCCTGCTCAAACCTGACAGCGCGGCATAACAAAGCGCGGGAACCTTTCCCGCGCTATTTATTTTCGGCTCTGTCCGGTCTGCTATTGCGGCTGTTGCTGCTGCATCGCCTTAACCCGCTTAAACGCATGCTTAAACTGGCGAACATCATCGCGTAGCCAGTGACGCTGGGTCAGGGGCGCGTCATCCAGTGCCTGCGGCAACGGCACGCCGGCCAGCGATCCGCGACAGCAAAACGCACGCGCCAGCGCAGGCGTTTCGATGCCGATATACTGCGCAAATTCAGGTAATGTCATTAATGCTGTACTCATTTCCAACCTCCTGAACAACAAATCAGCCTGCATTCTCGGTCCATTTCTTACCGGCATTTATTGATCTGAAACAAGGATGTGTTACTAATCATCTGCCTGCCAATGAAAACAGGTGATCTGCCCTCCACAATCAGACAACGAAGTGAGGATACCGTGCGCCGTTATGGATTGATGAGTCTGCTATTTTTTTCAGCCTTGAGTGGCGCACATACTCTGGTGCCCGGTCAGCCCGTCCCCTCGGTTTATATTGCCGATAAAGGCGAAATGGTGATTGATCAGGGCGATGTAAATTACCAGCGCTGGAATAGCCAGACCCTGACCGGCAAAGTCAGGTTAATTATTCATGTCGCGGGTCGTCTGTCGGCCAAAGAGCAGAGCGCGGGATTAATCGAGGCCATTCAGCAGGCGAATTTACCGCATCAGGGTTTCCAGACCACCACCATCGTCAATACCGATGATGCCCTGCCCGGCAGCAGCCTGTTTGTGGTTCGCAGTATTGCAGCCAGCAAAAAAGCGGCACCGTGGCAGCAGTTTATTATTGATAATAGCGGCGTAACAGCGCACAGCTGGCAGCTAAAACCGGGCAACGCGGCGGTAGCGGTGATTGATCGCCAGGGCATTGTCCGTTTCGCTAAAGATGGCGCATTAAGCGCTGACGAGGTTGCCGGAATAATCAGTCAGCTACGCAGCTTACTCGGATAATTCAGGCTGAATCAGGCGACGCTCAGCGGTGAAAATTCAGGTAAAGAAACGCTGAATGCTGCTGAATTCCCCAACTTTTTCCCGATCCTCAACTATTATTGTTTGAATGGATTGACCCGCCGTTCTTTGAAAACCTGCCAACTATGCTATGGCAGCCGGGGACGATTATTAAAGATGGCATCGAATAATTTCGACCTGCTGTGAATTCCTCTGTAGATAAGGACAGCCTTAATGACGGTCTGCGCAGAAAAACACGTCAATTCCACCCACAGCGATGCAGCACACCTGTTGAATGATATTGAACAACGACTCGATTCTTTATTGCCGGTTGAAGGTGAACGTGATTTTGTTGGTGCGGCAATGCGCGAAGGCGCGCTGGCACCGGGTAAACGTATTCGTCCGATGCTGCTGCTGCTGGCGGCACGCGATCTGGGCTGTGAAGCAAGTCCGCACGGCTTGCTGGATCTCGCCTGCGCGGTAGAGATGGTCCACGCCGCTTCGCTTATTCTGGATGATATGCCCTGCATGGATGACGCGCAGATGCGGCGCGGACGCCCTACCATCCACTGTCAATATGGCGAACACGTGGCGATTCTGGCGGCGGTCGCGCTGCTGAGTAAAGCCTTTGGGGTGATCGCCACGGCCGAGAGCCTGTCCGCCAGCGCCCGAACCCAGGCAGTGAGTGAACTTTCCCACGCGATTGGCATGCAGGGGCTGGTGCAGGGACAGTTTAAAGACCTCTCGGAAGGCGATAAACCGCGCAGCGCTGATGCCATTCTGATGACCAATCACTTTAAAACCAGCACCCTGTTCTGCGCCTCAATGCAGATGGCCTCGATTGCCGCCGGTGCCTCGGATGAAGTGCGTGAACAGCTGCACCGCTTTTCGCTCAATCTCGGCCAGGCGTTTCAGCTGCTGGACGATTTAACCGATGGCATGAGCGATACCGGAAAGGATTGTAACCAGGATGCGGGCAAATCGACGCTGGTCAATCTGCTGGGTGCGCAGGCGGTGGAAAATCGCCTGCGCGACCATTTGCGTTGCGCCAGTGAACATCTGTTACTGGCGTGCCAGGACGGCTATGCCACTCAACATTTCATTCAGGCCTGGTTTGAGAAAAAACTCGCTGCCGTCAGTTAAGGATGCTGCATGAGCCACTTTGCGGTGATTGCGCCGCCTTTCTTTAGCCATGTTCGCGCGCTTCAGCATCTCAGCCAGGCCCTGATCGCACGCGGACATCGCGTGACGTTTATCCAGCAGATCGACGTTAAGGCCCTACTGAGCGACAGCGACATCGGTTTTTTCCCGCTGGGATTAGCCAGCCATCCGGCCGGCAGCCTGGCGCATACTCTGCAACTGGCGGCGCATCCGCTGGGTCCGTCGATGCTGAAGCTGATCAACGAAATGGCCCGCACCAGCGATATGCTGTGCCGTGAGCTGCCGGTGGTGCTTAACACGCTGGCGGTTGATGGGATGATCGTCGATCAGATGGAGCCCGCCGGCGCACTGGCAGCCGAAGCGCTGGATCTGCCTTATGTCTCGGTTGCCTGCGCCCTGCCGCTCAACCGTGAAGCTGATTTCCCGCTGGCGGTGATGCCGTTTGACTATGGCACCAGCGATGCGGCACTGGAGCGTTATCGCACCAGTGAAAAAATCTATGACTGGCTGATGCGCCGTCATGACCGGGTTATCGCCCGCAATGCCCATGCGCTGGGATTAGCGCCACGGGAAAAACTGCACCACTGTTTCTCTCCGCTGGCACAGATCAGCCAGCTGATCCCGGCATTCGACTTTCCGCGTCAGTCGTTACCGGACCATTTCCACGCAGTCGGGCCACTGCGCGCCATTCAGCCGTCGTCTTCCTCTGCGCCGCACTACTTCCCGCACGGCGATAAGCCGCGCATTTTCGCCTCGCTCGGCACGCTGCAGGGACACCGTTACGCTCTGTTCAAAACCATCGTCCGGGCCTGTCAGGAGCTGGATGCACAGCTGCTGCTGGCGCATTGCGGCCGCCTGACGCCGTTTCAGGCGGCGAAACTGGCACGCGCCAGCCAGACGCAGGTGGTGGATTTTGCCGATCAGGCGGCGGCGCTTGCGCAGGCCGATCTGGCGATTACCCACGGCGGCATGAATACCGTGCTGGATGCGATTAATCATCTGACCCCGCTGCTGGCGATCCCGCTGGCCTTTGATCAGCCCGGCGTCGCCGCACGCATTGTCTATCACGGTGTGGGACGTCGCGCCTCACGCTTCACCACCAGCCATGCACTGGCGCGGCAGCTGCAGGCGCTGCTGGCTGACGACCGCTACCGGCAGCAGATGCTGCGGATGCGCAACGCCGTGGCCGAAGCCGGCGGCAGCGCGCTGGCGGCAGCGATTGTTGAGCAGGCGGTGCTGACCCGCAGGCCGGTAGTGAGCCGGAGGGATTATGCCGTCGTATGATCTGATTCTGGTCGGCGCCGGTCTGGCTAATGGCTTAATAGCCTTACGTCTGCGCCAGCAGCATCCCTCGCTGCGCATCCTGCTGATTGACGCTGAGCGCCAGCCGGGTGCCGGACATACCTGGTCGTTCCACGCCGAGGATCTCAGCGAAACCCAGCACCGCTGGATCGCCCCGCTGGTGGTTCATCACTGGCCGGGTTATCAGGTCCGTTTTCCGCACCGCACCCGCAGCCTCAACAGCGGCTACTTCTGCGTCACAGCGGAACGTTTCGCCGCAGTGATGCACGATCGCTTTCAACAGGATCTGATGCTGGACACCCGGGTGGAAAGCGTGGCCTCACGGTCGGTGACGCTGGCCGATGGCCGGTCGCTGGAGGCCAGCGCGGTAATTGATGGTCGGGGTTATCAGCCGGAGGCGGCATTACGCATGGGGTTTCAGGCGTTTGTCGGTCAGGAGTGGCAACTGAGTCAGCCGCACGGCCTGAGCACGCCGATCATCATGGATGCCACGGTCGATCAACAGGCGGGCTATCGCTTTGTCTACAGCCTGCCATTTTCAGCCGACACCTTACTGATTGAAGATACCCACTATATTGACGATGCCACGCTGAGCGCCGATCGCGCCCGGCAGAATATCCGCGACTACGCTGAACGCCAGGGATGGCAGTTAACGCGACTGCTGCGTGAAGAACAGGGCGCGCTGCCGATTACCCTGACCGGTGACATTGATGCCTTCTGGCAACAGCGCGATCGACCGTGCAGCGGGTTACGCGCCGGTCTGTTCCATCCCACCACCGGCTATTCGTTACCGCTGGCGGTGGCGCTGGCCGATCGGTTATCGCAGATGACGCTGTTTAATGCCGATACCCTGCACGCCACGATTCAGCTCTTCGCCAGCCAGACATGGCAACAGCAGCGCTTCTTTCGCATGCTGAATCGTATGCTTTTTCTGGCCGGTCCGGCCGATAGTCGCTGGCAGGTAATGCAGCGGTTTTACGGTCTGCCCGAGGACCTGATCGCCCGTTTTTATGCGGGAAAACTCACTTTGCCTGATCGGCTGCGCATTTTAAGCGGCAAGCCACCGGTTCCCGTACTGGCGGCGTTACAGGCTATTATGACTCCTCACCGTCAACAGGCGATGCAATGAAAAGAACCACAGTAATTGGTGCAGGCTTTGGTGGCCTGGCGCTGGCAATCCGCCTGCAGGCCGCGGGTATTCCGACAAGACTGCTGGAACAGCGTGATAAGCCGGGCGGCCGCGCCTATGTTTATCAGGATCAGGGTTTTACTTTTGACGCTGGCCCGACGGTGATCACCGATCCCAGCGCGATTGAAGAGCTATTCACCCTGGCCGGCAAAAAGCTGTCCGATTACGTTGAACTGCTGCCGGTTAAACCGTTTTATCGCCTGTGCTGGGAATCCGGCAAGGTGTTCAGCTACGACAACGATCAACCGGCGCTTGAGGCGCAAATTGCCGCCTTTAATCCGCGCGACGTTGAAGGCTATCGCCGCTTTCTGGCTTATTCCCGCGCGGTGTTTGCCGAAGGTTACCTCAGGCTCGGTACCGTGCCGTTTTTATCGTTCCGCGATATGCTGCGCGCCGCGCCACAGCTGGCTAAACTGCAGGCGTGGCGCAGTGTTTACAGTAAAGTGGCGAGCTACATCGAAGATGAACATCTGCGTCAGGCGTTCTCTTTCCACTCGCTGCTGGTTGGCGGTAATCCGTTTGCCACCTCATCAATTTATACCCTGATTCATGCGCTGGAACGTGAATGGGGCGTCTGGTTCCCACGCGGTGGCACCGGCGCGCTGGTGCAGGGCATGGTGAAACTGTTTGAAGATCTGGGCGGTGAAGTGGAACTGAACGCCAGAGTGGCGCGGCTGGAGACGCAGGATAACAGCATTGCCGCCGTACACCTGCAGGATGGACGGGTGTTCCCGACGACCGCCGTCGCCTCAAATGCTGATGTAGTGCATACCTATCTTGATCTGCTGAGTCAGCACCCGGCATCCGCCGCACAGGGCCGGACGCTGCAGGGCAAAAGAATGAGTAACTCGCTGTTTGTGCTCTACTTCGGCCTTAATCATCATCACGATCAGCTCGCCCACCACACCGTTTGCTTCGGCCCGCGCTACCGCGAGTTAATCGACGAGATTTTTAATCGCGATGCGCTGGCTGACGACTTTTCGCTCTATCTGCATGCGCCGTGCGTTACCGATCCGTCGCTGGCCCCGCCGGGTTGCGGCAGCTACTACGTGCTGGCACCGGTGCCGCATCTCGGTACGGCCAATCTTGACTGGGCCGTTGAAGGTCCGCGGCTGCGCGATCGCATTTTTGACTATCTTGAGCAGCATTACATGCCGGGTCTGCGCAGCCAGCTGGTCACCCATCGGATGTTCACGCCGTTTGATTTCCGCGATGAGCTGAATGCTTATCAGGGATCGGCCTTCTCGGTGGAACCGATTCTGACTCAGAGCGCCTGGTTCCGGCCGCACAACCGCGATAAGCACATCGACAATCTCTATCTGGTGGGCGCGGGGACGCATCCGGGTGCAGGCATTCCCGGCGTCATTGGTTCGGCTAAAGCAACCGCAGGTTTAATGCTGGAGGATCTGGCTTGAATAATGCGTCATTACTCGATCATGCGGTAGAAACCATGGAGGTGGGATCGAAAAGCTTTGCTACCGCCTCAAAGTTGTTTGATGCCAAAACCCGGCGCAGCGTGCTGATGCTCTACGCCTGGTGCCGCCACTGCGACGACGTGATTGACGATCAGCAGCTGGGTTTCAGTAGCGATTCCCCCTCGCTGCAATCACCCGAGCAGCGACTGGCCCAGCTGGAGATGAAAACGCGCCAGGCCTACGCCGGTTCGCAGATGCATGAGCCGGCGTTTGCCGCTTTTCAGGAGGTGGCCATGGCGCATGATATCCTGCCCGCCTACGCCTTCGATCATCTGGCCGGCTTTGCGATGGATGTGCGTGGCGCTCGTTACCAGACGCTGAATGATACCCTGCGCTACTGCTATCACGTGGCGGGTGTGGTGGGTCTGATGATGGCGCAGATTATGGGAGTACGGGATAACGCTACTCTCGATCGCGCCTGCGATCTGGGCCTCGCCTTTCAGCTGACCAATATTGCGCGTGATATCGTCGACGATGCGCAGGCGGGACGCTGTTATCTGCCGGCGACCTGGCTGGCAGAAGAGGGATTGACGACGGAAAACCTGGCCTCACCGGAACATCGTCAGGCGCTGAGCCGGGTTGCACGGCGGCTGGTGCAGCACGCCGAACCCTATTATCACTCTGCCACGGCGGGCCTGAGCGGATTACCGTTGCGCTCGGCATGGGCGATTGCCACGGCGAAGCAGGTTTATCGTAAGATTGGCATGAAGGTTGATGAAGCGGGTCAGCAGGCGTGGGATCAGCGCCAGTCCACCAGCACACCCGAGAAACTGGCGCTGCTGGTGGCGGCCTCAGGCCAGGCGATTACTTCCCGGCTGGCGCGTCATGCTCCTCGTCCTGCCGACCTGTGGCAGCGCCCGCTTTAGCGCCGTGACGTTCGCGCAGCGTCGCCTGCAGCTTTGACAGCGGCGGCGCATACAGGAAGCCAAACGAGACACAGCCCTCTTTACCGCGCACCGCATGATGCATCCGGTGCGCCATATAGAGTCGGCGGAAATAGCCGCGACGCGGAATGTAGCGGAACGGCCAGCGCTGATGCACCAGCCCGTCATGTACCATGAAATAGAGCAGACCATAAACCGTCATGCCGGCACCAATCCACTGCAGTGGCCAGACGCCAACGCTGCCGAGATAGATCAGTAAAATCGCCAGACCGGCAAACAACACCGCGTAGAGATCGTTGAGTTCAAACCAGCCCTTATGCGGCTCGTGATGTGAAAGATGCCAGCCCCAACCCCAGCCATGCATGATATATCTGTGCGCCAGCGCAGCCGTTATCTCCATCCCGATAACGGTGGCCAGAACAATCAGGGCGTTCCAAATCCACAACATAGTTTCTCCTGAAGCTGCATCCTGCAAAGTGGCGTAAAGGATTAATTTTAACAGAGTTCAGGAAAAATAGCGGCGCCAGGACCCGGCAGCCGCAAACTAATGTCTGACAATCAAAAATCGGCCTTCAGCACAATGCGATAGTGAGCTTTCCCGGCGCGCAAATGGTCGAGCGCCTGATTGATCTGCGACATCGGGAAATACTCCACCACCGGGGCAATATCAGCGCGGGTCGCCAGCTTTAACAGCGCCCGTAGCTGAACAGGTGAACCGGTGGAAGAACCGCTCAGGCTGCGATCGCCCACAATCAGGCTAAAGGCCGGCACGCTGAACGGCGTCATCACCGCACCCAGCGTATGAAATTTTCCATGCGGCGCCAGCGCGCTGAAATAGGGCTGCCAGTCAAGATCGACCGCAACGGTGTTGATGATTAAATCAAACTGTCCCGCCAGCGCCGTCAGCGCCTGAGGATCGCGGCTGTCGACCACCTGGTTTGCCCCCAGCGCCAGTAAGGATGGCGTCTTTTCGCTGCTCGAGGTGAAAGCGGTCACGTCAGCCCCCAGCGCGCGCAGGATTTTGATCGCCATGTGGCCCAACCCGCCGATACCAATCACCCCGACCTGGCTGAGCGCTGAGATGTTGTGCATCAGCAACGGTTTGAATACCGTCATGCCGCCGCACAGCAGCGGGCCTGCGGTGGCGGCATCCAGCGCTTCCGGCAGCGGGATCACCCATTGCCAGTTTGCCCGCAGTCGCTCGGCAAATCCGCCGTGATTATTGATGGTGGAGACTTTGCCGCGACGGCAATTAACCTGATCGCCGCTCAGGCAGGCATCACAGTAATGGCAACTTTTTGCCGTCCAGCCGATGCCGACGCGCTGACCAATATGCAGCCCTTTGTGCTGCGCACCGTCGCCCAATGCCACGATGCGGCCGATCACCTCATGTCCCGCCACCAGCGGATAGGTCGATCCGCCCCAGGCATTATCAATCATCGAGAGATCGGAGTGACAGATGCCGCAGTATTCTACCGCGACCTCAGCGTCTTCTGACTGGAGCGGTCCGGGCTGATACTCATAAGGCTGTAGCGCTTCGCCGGGCTGGAGCGCGGCATAACTTTTAATACCCATTCGCATTCCTCAATCAACGGATGAAGGCGTCGCCGGACGATCACAGCGGCAACGCAACCGGCAGCATAGCAACAGGCAGCGGTCATAAACTGCTGTAAATGCGGGGCTTTCATCGGTTAAATGCGGAATTTTTCTGCCGCACAGCGGATGCTGCGCGGTGACAGCTAAAGCGGATCGTGATTGAGAGGTGTCCGGAAAGCATGGCGCGCCGCGGCCATTAGCTGGCTGGCCGTTACGGTAGTCGGTAATCGCATCAGAATTTTAGTCGCCTGCCAGTAACACAGCACCATCATTTCATCCTCCTCTTTCTCAGCCAGTTCACGCAGCCTCGCCCGTAAAGAGAGGACGTTAATCGACTGATGTTCATCCAGCATGTCAGAGATGGTCTGATTAATAATCTGGTGGAGTGTTTTCCAGGAGAGCTCTGTCTGCAAAATTAACCTCTTTTAACGCTTATCGGCTCCGGGCAAATGAACGGCGGAATTTATCGCAGCAACGGGTCTGCAAAGTCATGGCTCTAAAGTCTGGTGATAACTATAGCTGTTTCTGCACGCTTGCGCCGGGCTACACCGTCAGAATTCTAAAAGCCGACAAGTTTAAATGTTTTTGGCCATTTTTGTCTCGTTTTAACCCGCCCGAGCCGTTCGACTGTCGATTTTTTTAACAGTGGTGGCGACAGGTTAACTGGCTGATGTGCCGGGGATTTTGCTATGTCCGCCTCCCTTTCTGGACGATTCGCCGCAGATCGGCACGAGGTTTAGCCACAGCGTCAGGATTTAGCGTCATTTGACAGCACTTTAGTCGCAGACAGCGGCAATCAGACTGAGTCTATCGCTTACTGATCCGCCCGGACGTCAGATCCATTATTCGCTATGGATTTGTTTATATAGCGATACAGCCATCCATCTTATCTGTCCGGATTGGTCGGTCCGGAGCCGGCCTGTTACGGCCAGTAATGCGATCCAGTCACGCTTAATCGGCTGCATGATGGATTCAGGACCAGGCGACGGGCGAATTCGGTATCGTGATGATTTTTGCCTGTTTTACGCCGGAGATGCCGGTTAAGCTGTACCACAATTTGCAGAATGATGGCGTGGATGCAGTCTGTGTCCTGCTGTGGTTACTGCTGCTTACCTTACCGCTCCCGCTGGCCTGCTTCGCGCTTACCCGACGTCAGGCGCAAAACAGCCGTCAGCGGCAACCCTGAATCGAGGATTTTCTGATGGCAATGACGCTGGAACAACTGCAAGACAAATACCCGGATGCCAACGCGGCATCGCTCGGTGACTCCCCGGAACTCGCCAGCCAGCTGGCGACGCTGGTCATTGCCGGTAAGAAAGTAGCCAGCTGCGGTTCGCTGCACAGCTGGCAGGATGATGAGGATAAACCTGAGCCGGGCCGTTACAGCATTATCCTCAACGGCGAGCAGCGGCCAGTATGTGTGATCCGTACCACCGGGCTGTTCCTGACGCGCTTTGACCGCGTGACGCCTGAAATGGCGATGCTGGAAGGCGAAGGCGATCTCAGCCTGGAATACTGGCAGCAGGAGCATCAGCGCTTTTTCCAGCGCGAAGGTTATTTCCATCCGGAAATGGAACTGGTGTTTGAAACCTTCCAGCTGGTCGAAGTGATCTGAACCGCTCCGGCCAACCCACGCTACAGGCTGTTTGCCGCCATCAGCGCCAGCCGTGAACAACCGCGCGCCGTCAGGATCTCAGCCGCCTGGGCGGCGCGCATTCCGCTGGCGCACACCAGTACGATGCGTTTATCTGCCGGCGGCTGCCAGTCCGCTATCTGCTGCGGCAGGATCCGCAGCACCTGCTCTGCCACGCTGAACGGCGCTTCATCCCGGCTGCGCAATTCCACGATACAGTCATCGGCGGTCAGCATCGGCGGATCGATAAACGGCACGCCAGCACTTTCCGGTTCCGGCGCATCATCAAAACGAAACTGTCGCAGGTGCCAGTTGATGAAATCACAGTGGATCATGCAGCCAAGCGGTGACGGCGTCAGTTTCAGCAACAGGCTGAGCGCCATCTGCGCCTGTAACGCGCCCAGCGTGGCCACCGCTGGTCCCATCACCCCGGCCGTGTTGCAATTGCCCGCCGCGGTCGGCAGTTGCGGAAACAGTGCGCGATAGCCTGGCGCACCGCCGCAAAAACTGCCGACGTAGCCTTTGCGGCCCAGTACGGACGCACAGACCAGCGGCAGACCGCGCGGCAGACAGGCGTCCGACAGCTGATAGGTAATAGCGAAATTGTCAGCCGCGTCGATCACCAGGTCGATGGCGTCGAGGGCGTCCGGCAGCAGGCTGGCACTCAGCACCTGCGGACGGGCGTCAACCTCGCAGTCAGGATTACGCTGAAGCAGCGCGCGCCGGGCGGCTGAAACTTTTGCCTCACCAATATCCGCCATGCCGAACAAAGTCTGGCGGTGCAGATTATGCAGCTCAACCCGATCGCCATCGTAGAGACGGATAAAACCCACGCCCGCCCCGGCCAGCAACGGCAGCACGGTTGAACCGAGTCCCCCCGCGCCGACCACCAGCACCCGCGCCGCACGTAAGCGTTGCTGCCCCACCTCACCGATCTCCGGCAGTATGGTTTGTCGCTGATAACGATCCATCACCTCTCCTTAGCTGAACTGTGCCAGCCCAAAAATCGGGGTTGATGCCGCGGCCATATCACGTTGCTCCATCAGACCCGCCTGAAACGCCTGGTGACCGGCATCAATGGCGGCTGCGAACGCAGCGGCCATGCGCACCGGATCGCGCGCCTTCGCCACGGCGGTATTCAGCAGAATGCCATCGAAGCCCATCTCCATCGCCTGCGCTGCCTGCGAAGGCGCGCCGATACCGGCATCAATAATCAGCGGCACATCGTTGAACCAGGCCCGCATACTGCGCAGTCCCTCGATATTACGCAGCCCCTGCCCTGAGCCAATCGGCGCGCCCCACGGCATCAGCACTTCGCAGCCAGCCTCAAGCAGTTTTTCGCCAACAATCAGATCTTCGGTGGTGTAGGGAAAGACCTGGAAACCGTCAGCGCAGAGAATACGTGCCGCCTCAACCAGGGCGAACGGATCGGGTTGCAGGGTATCGGCGTGACCAATCACCTCCAGCTTGATCCACGGCGTGCCGAACAGTTCGCGGGCCATCTGCGCGGTGGTTACTGCCTCTTTCACGGTGTGGCAACCGGCGGTATTAGGCAGAATGCGGGTGCTGAGCTGTTGCAACAGCTCACGGAAAGCGCCGCCCGCGCTGCCCTCGCGCCGCAGACTGACCGTAATAATCTCTGCGCCTGAGGTCTCAATCGCCTGTTGCAGGATCGCGGGCGACGGATAGCCTGCCGTGCCCAGCAAAAATCGTGATGATGGGGTGTGTTGATAAAACATGGTTATCCTCCCTGCATCGGTGACAGCACTTCAATCTGGTTACCCGCCGCAAGCGGCTGGCTGGCATAGCGGGCGCGCGGTACAAATTCACCGTTGAGCGCCGTCGCGACCGTGGCGGGATCGATCTGCTGCTCCTGCAACAGTTCGTCCAGCGTGCGCGCCGTGGTATCAATGACACGTCCATTCAGTTCAATCCGCATGAATCACCTCCTGAGTCAGTTGCTGCATTAATTGTTCCGCCATCAGCGGTGCCAGCAGGAAACCGTGGCGATAGAGTCCGTTGAGCGAGAAGACCCCGTTTTCGTAGCGCACTTCCGGCAGATTATGGCGGTAAGCCGGTCGCAGCCCGGTGCCGCTCTCCAGCACGCGCGCCTCGGCCAGCGCCGGATGCAGGGACCAGGCGGCGCTGAGCAGTTCCATCATTGCGCGTGCGCTGATCGGGCTGCTGTCGTGGCTCTCAACCATGGTGGCGCCCAGCATGAAAATACCGTCGGCACGCGGTACCAGATAACAGGGAAAACGCGGATGGAGCAGGCGGACGGGTCGGGAGAGATGCAGTTCAGGCGCGTGCAGGATCAGCATTTCGCCGCGCACCGCACGCAGCGCCGGTTGTGCCGCGACGGCGTGAATACCGCGGCAGTCAATAATCTGACCTCCGGGCGCGCCGGGATGAAACGGCACATCAGCCTGGCGCAAACGTTGCGCCAGTTGCCGCAGCGCCTGGCGCGGATCAAGGTGGGCTTCGGCGGCAAAAAACAGGCCACGGGCAAAGCGATTTTCCAGCGCCGGTTCGACCTCGCCCGGAACCACCCACTGATGATTATGGGTCAGACTGGCGAAGCGGGTCAGCTCGCGACTGTCGCGCGGCGGTGCCACCACCAGCGTCCCGTGCTGCGTCACGCCTTCAATGCGTTTCGCCCACCAGGCCGCCGAATGCTGGCCCCATTCAATCACCTGCGGCGGCGCACTTTCCGCTTCGCACCAGGGTGCCAGCATGCCGCCCGCCCAGTGGGAGGCTGCACGGACGTCGGACCGGGTAATCACTTCAACCTTTTCGCCCCGCTCTGCCAGTAGCGTGGCGACACACAGCCCGGCCACGCCGCTGCCGAGTACCGACCAGCGGCTCATGTTGCCCACCGGGCGGGCGTCGCGTCATTCAGGATAGGATGGTTCATAGTGGCCTCGTCGTAACTACGCGAAGACCCGGGATACCAGAAGGGAAAAAGGCGAGAGCATGAATGGCGATGCCCTTGCGGCAAGCATCTGCAGAGAGCGGATGCCCGTCTTCCTACGCCAGTATCAACTGGGTCAGGTTCGAAGGGTCGCTAAGCCGCGCAGTGCGCTATTAGCCTCTCAGTCTCTCTGGCGAGACTCCCCTGACGGGTTCTAGTTTTAAGTTAAGCGGGCAGGTTCGTCAAGTGAAGAGGCGATGATCAACCGTCCTGAAAATGGCTGAATTCATTAATTGTCATGGCATTATCCAGCACCCTCAGCCGCAGCCTGATCCGATCAATATCCTTTGCCTGCAGACCGCTGGTGTCACCTTTTTCGTATAGTCTCTGCAATCCCTTATGCTTCCGGCTTTTAATCACGCCTGTTTCTCAACGGGAAACAAGAGAGTGTTTTCCTTCAGGCAACAAAATTGCGTGACCAGCCCAATGATGAGCGGTCCGAAAGGAGTATCAATAGCTGAAACGGTGGCGTCCAGTGCGGTGTGTCATGGCCGGCAGTAACGCAGAGCGGCCGCTGAAAGTGGTCTGACGCAATGTCTGCTCCTTTCAGCGGCCCACAGGCTTAACCCGCATTACGCTCAAAGTGGCTGTTAACAAAGGCGCGACAGCGCGGCGAGATGGGATCGAGGAATACCTGTTCCGGCGCGCCGGGCAATCGCCACGCGCTGCTGCTAATGAAGGGCAGTGATTGAATGCATCGGTTAAAAAAGGATCGCAATAAATTTGCTGACCTGTTTGTAGCAAAATAGGATATTAATTAACAGAAACAAATAGCTATTCTGCGTTAAAACTCCTCTTTATTCACAATAATAATTGAAGCAAGGCGCAACATTTACTGAAAAATGGCCCTCGGATTCTACCTGATACTTATCCGTAACTGCCACATAATTATTCAATGAATTTTAAAAACAGGAAAATTATTTAATTACGGGTTTTAAGGTATTTTTGGCATATCAGGCTAATTTCACGCAACATCGGATACTCCGTTAGTTATTGATGTTAACGAAACAGTAAAGTTGACGTATAGTTGTTCAGGTAACATGGCGTGTCATTTTATAATAAAATTTTAAATTTGGCGGAATAAATTTTTTAAATGAGCATTAACCCTCTTCAATATCGGTCAAAAGCGATTAAATTAATAATAAAGTGAGAGGTAAGCCACAACGTGGCTAATTAAATTTTTTTAAATAACACCCAGGGTTAGACTATTTGTTGACCAAACAGGATCGTGTTAAAAAGTTATGGAGAACTTATATGAAAGAGATTTTAAGTCATCAGTTAGATTCGGTAGCAGCGGCATGGGCAGACGCAGATGGAAGCGGGCACCATTCAGCCACTAATGGAGGCTCTCGTTCAGGTGAAACCAGCACCGGTGGTAATAGCGGAAATTACAGTTTACAGTCTTTTCTTTCTCAAAATTCACCGTATGGCAGCGGCTCAAGCGCAAGTGGTATCTGGGGGGGCCTGTCAGCTATGCGCCCCCCGGTAACGGCTATAGTGGAAACGGCACCCATGGTTACAATGCAAACGCTCGCCATGCTGGCGATAATCATTAGCCCCTGATTTAACAAACAAAGCACAGAAATGACCTTCTGTGCTTTCAGGAAAGAGCAATGCATAAATATATAATATTTATAGGAAATAATGAATCCAGAATCATTCAAAAAGAAACTGCCCCTACAGACATTATAAAAAGAATGAAACAGCAAGGCTTCAGGAAACATCATATTGAAGTAGAAGCTGAAAACGAAAAGGAAGCTGCGGAAAAATTTAATAATTTTAATAGTGGTTATCTGGATTCACTCAAAGATTATTCGGGAAGTTTCGCTATCTCTGCTGTCGCTGTTATTATAATGGCATTAATATATATAATAAGAACATGGTAACTGCGATAATAACTATGCCATATTCAAACCCACACATTGCAAGATCCACTATTTATAAAAGATATTTAATACTTAAAAATCAATAAAAATGTGATTTAAACATCTTCACCTTTTTCATTAAATCAGTAAATCAGTAAATCAGTAAATCAGTAATTTATGTATTATCATCAGCCCCTCTTAAAATTAAATGATTTTAATAATGAAATACAAACTTTCGGACATTAATCTCTCTAACGAAAGCAAAATTATCGTACCTGATATACTACATTTTGTCTGGGTTGGAGATACCAATAGAGCCTGTCCCGAGTATATGAGACTTTGGAAAAGTACTAATCCAGGGAAAAAAATTCTATTTTGGCATGACCCAGACTCTTCACTAAGCCATTTACTTAATGACTCTATAGAGAAATATATCACTTCAATTGTTATAGATGATAGGATTGAAACTGAAAGGAGACTTAGAAATGAAGCCTTTGAATACATTGTCCCTAAGTTAGCTCATGGTTTTATCTTTGACGATTGTGTTAATGCCTTTTTAAGAGATGCCGGACTAATAAATAAAAACATAACCTCACCGGTGCCTGACAACTTCATAAAAGACCCTGGTATAATCGTAAAGAACATAAAAGATCTTTTTGTGGCGAAGCTAGCCGAATTCAAAGTGTATTATTACTATGAATTGATTTTAAGAGGCAACTTTGCAAGTGCAAGTGATATAGTCAGACTTTTAATAATTTATCAATACGGCGGAATTTACATTGATATGGATACATTACCTTACACTGACAACGCATTCAAAAATTTAAATCTTTTCCTTAGCCACACTGGCTTTATTGAAGATGATTTCCTTAGAGTATTCAAAACGACGAAAATATTAAATAGAATCTCAAAATCATATACCGATGAAAGTGAATATTACGATCACTATAACTCAAATAAATCTGGCAAATACGACATCGAATTTTATAAAAGAATGCTGGAATCGCTTAATGTTGACATCTCCGGATGGCAGCTTGAGGTTATCGACCCGTTAGGAAATTTTTTTGTGCATAAAAACTTATTGTCTCTTGGTGCAGTCAAACGATTCAAAGGCGTTTATTTTAATAGCATCATCCTTTCTCATCCATACTCTAAAGCATTAAGGTTAATACTATGTACAATGCGAAAAAGGTATAGATTTATTGAAAAGCATGATTGTATATTTAACTTTTACAAAGGTAATAAAGAAGGGATGTATCTGTCACGAACATTGAATTGGCGAACCGAACTTTCGCGTAAAGACTACCACGTCACGTCCATAATGACAGGGCCCGGATTAATTATCGAAGTTTTGCTGGGGTTCGCTTACGAGGTACTGGAGGTGGATGATTCAACTACACCCTCATCTATTGCCGGGAGCATGCACAATGAGCAGTATGGTATCGCTTTTTTCAAGCATAATCTGGATACACCGCAAGGCGTGTTTTCTTCATGGAGAAAATAGTCGTAGTTTATGATTTCTCCAGGACAATGATTTATCAAACTTATTTTTAGGTCTGACTTTCGATATTATCCCCTCCCGGCGATCTCGCCCATGTTGATAACCCCACGAATTAAGAATAGTAACAGGATAACATCGGATCCTGAGCGATGAACATTGTCGCCCAGACCCGATGCCGTTAAGGCTCAACGTCCTTAACCCGCATTACGCTCAAAGTGGCTGTTCACAAAAGCGCGACAGCGCGGCGAGATGGGATCGAGGAATACCTGTTCCGGCGCGCCGGACTCTTCAATCATGCCCTGATGCAGAAAAATCGCTTTGTTGGAGACTTCCCGCGCAAAGCCCATCTCATGGGTCACGATGATCATGGTACGTCCCTCTTCCGCCAGGCTACGGATCACCCGCAGCACTTCCCCCACCAGTTCGGGATCGAGAGCGGAAGTCGGCTCATCAAACAGAATCGCTTTCGGCTGCTGCGCCAGCGCCCGGGCAATCGCCACGCGCTGCTGCTGACCGCCGGAAAGTTGCGATGGCCAGGCATCGCGCTTTGCATACAACCCCACCTTATGCAGCAACGCTTCAGCCTCTTCCAGCGCCTCTTTGTGACTGCGTTTCTGCACGTGAATCGGTGCTTCAATGATGTTCTGCATCACCGTCTTGTGCGGCCACAGGTTGAAACTCTGGAACACAAAGCCGAGCTGCATCCGCATCAGTTTGATACGGCGACGCTGCTCGCGGTTCAGTTTTTCGTCGGCGTTATCCAGCGTAACCGATACCTCGCCGACCGCAATTTCCCCCGCCTGCGGCACTTCAAGGAACGGTATACAGCGCAGCAGGGTGCTTTTGCCGGAGCCGCTGGCACCGATTAGCGAAATCACATCGCCATCCTGCGCCGTCAGGCTGATGTCATGCAGCACTTCATGTCCCGCATAACTCTTTCTGAGATGACTCAGCATGATTGTCGGTGCCGTCATGAGCGCGCTCCAAAGTAGTAAGGTGAGAGTCGACGTTCCAGCATCGACACGCCTTTGCTGACCAGCATGGTCAGTATCAGGTAAATCACCGCGGCACTGAGGAACACCTCCAGCGCCCGAAAAGTCGACGAGACTATCGAATCGGCAATCCCGGTCATCTCCATCAGGCTGATGGTGCTGACCAGTGAGGTGGCTTTAATCATCGAGATAATTTCGTTGCTGTAGGCCGGTAACGCCTGGCGAATGGCGATCGGTAAGGTAATGCGGGTGAAGATTTTGTGTGATGCCATACCGGAAACTTTTGCCGCCTCCAGCGATTGCGTACTGACGG
>Ga0308166_1002027_pt1 | contig 19594 bp, 11 predicted proteins | sample PhyCR2_2_FD_202137 | JGI IMG/M metagenome (GOLD analysis project Ga0308166, IMG submission 202137) | Phyllosphere microbial communities from UC Gill Tract Community Farm, Albany, California, United States - DLSLCC.R2 | ecosystem: Host-associated > Plants > Phyllosphere > Unclassified | place... | reverse complement strand
GGTTCAGCCTTGAAAATCTTTGTCATCAGCCTGCCGTCCAGCCGCGAGCGGCGCGCCCTTGCCGCGCAAAAGCTCGGCGCGCGCGGCCTTTCCTTCGAATTCATCGACGCCGTCGACGGCCGCGTCGACAAGCATCCCTACCTGGCAAACTACGACGAGGCGAGCTTCCTGGTGCACCGCCGCCGCCGCGCCGCGCCGGGCGAACTCGGTTGCTACGTGAGCCATCTGCTGGCCTGGGAAAAGTGCGTGGCGCTGAACGAGCCGATCGTGGTGCTGGAAGACGACTTCCAGCTGACGCCGGACTTCGAGGCCGGGCTGGCGTATGTGGGCCGCTTCGCCGACCAGGTGTCGTTCGTGCGCCTGGAACCGCTGGAAAAGCACACGGTGCTCACCTCGGACAAGAGCGCGGGCTTCAGCCTGGTCAAGCAGCTCGACGTCGGCATGTGCATGACGGGTTACGTGATCACGCCGCAGGGGGCGCGCAAATTATTGGCGCATGCGCGCACCATTCGCGCGCCGATCGATTTGTTCCTGAAGTACACCTTCGACCACGGCGAGCTGATTCACGCGGTGGTGCCGCACGGGGTGTATCCGACGCACGAGGATTCGGTGATCGGGATCGATGTGCGCAACCAGCGCGAGAAGGGGTTCGTGCTGGGGGTGAAGCGGTTTGCCTACAAGACCTTCTACCGCTTCGCCAACTTGTTTACCAACCTGGCGAACGGGCTGCGCAGGTTCTGATCAGGCGTTCGACGCCGCCGCGAACTGCAGGCGGTACAGGTTCGCATACATCCCGTTGGCCGCCAGCAGCTCGTCGTGCGTGCCCTGCTCCACGATCCGCCCCGCCTCCATCACCACGATCCGGTCCGCGCCTTCGATGGTCGACAGGCGGTGCGCGATCACCAGCGTGGTGCGGCCCGTCATCAGCGTGTCGAGCGCGGCCTGCACGGCGCGTTCGGACTCGTTGTCCAGCGCCGACGTCGCCTCGTCCAGGATCAGCAGCGGCGCATCCTTGTAGATCGCGCGCGCGATGGCCACGCGCTGGCGCTGGCCGCCCGACAGGCGCATGCCGTTCTCGCCGATGCGCGACTCCACGCCTTCAGGCAGCCTGGCCACCACGTCGGTCAGGTGCGCCGCCTTCACGGCCGCCGCCAGGCGTTCGTAGTCGATGCGCTCGGCGCCGTAGGCGATGTTGGCCGCCAGCGTGTCGTCGAACAGCACCACGTTCTGGCTCACCATCGCCAGCTGGCCGCGCAGGCTGGCCATGCTCAGTTCCGCGTACGGCACGCCGTCGAGCAGGATGCGGCCGGCCTGCGGGTCGTAGAAGCGCGTCACCAGGTTGACGAAGGTCGACTTGCCGCCGCCCGACACGCCCACCAGCGCCACGGTCTGGCCCGGCGCCACGTCCAGCGTCACGTTGTTCAGCGCCGGCGCCTGCGCGCCCGGATAGGTGAAGCTCACGTCCTGGAATTGCAGGTGGCCCTGGGCGCGCTCGATGGTGCGCGTGCCCGGGTCGTGCTCGACCGGGGCGTCGATGATCGAGAACACGGTCTCGGCGGCGGCGATGCCGCGCTGCATCGGGCCGTTGACTTCGGCCAGCGATTTCAGCGGCGTGAGCAGCATCAGCATCATGGTGGTGAAGTTGGTGAATTCGCCGACCGTCATGTCCGACTGGATCGCCATCACGATCACCACCGACACCGCCACCGCGGTGGCGACCTGCGTGATCGGCGTGGTGGCGGCAAAGGCCACCGTCATGCGCTGCGAGAAGCCGCGCATGGCTTCGCTGCGCTGCTCGAAGCGGCGGCGCTCGTAGGCCTCGCCCGAGAACACGCGGATCACCTGGTGGCCGCGCGTGGCTTCTTCCACCACCTGCGTCATCTCGGCGGTCACGCGCTGGTTGTCGCGGTTCAGGCGGCGCAGGCGGCCGGTGGTGGTGCGCACGATGACGGCGGTGAGCGGCACCACCACCATGGCGATCAGGGTCAGGCGCCAGTTCAGGTACAGCAGCGCGCCGAGGAGACCCAGCACCACCAGCACGTCGCGCACGTAGGCCACGAACACCGAGTTGATCATGTCGACCACCTGGCGCACGTCGCCGATCACGGTGTTGATGATCTTGCCGGTCGACTCTTCGTGGAAGCGCGCCACCGGCAGGCGCAGCACGCGCGAGAAGGCCATGCGGCGCAAATCGTTCAGCACGCGGCTCAGCACCCAGTTGTTCAGGTAGGCGGTGGAAAAGGTGAACACACCGCGCAGCGCGAAGATCGAGATCAGGATGCCGGGCACCAGCCATAGGCTGAACTCCACCTTGTTCGGGCCGAAGCCCTTGTCGAGCAGGAGTTCGAGCGCCTTGGCCAGCAGCGGCTGGGTGGCGGCGGTGCCGGCCATCGCCAGCAGCGCAAGAAAAGCGCGCGAGCGGTAGGGTTTGACGATCGCCAGCAGGCGTTTGACGATGGTGCTAGTTTCCACATTCTTCTTTCTGGTTCAGGCTCAGGCCCATGAGGATGAAGATCATCAGCGCGTAAAAGATGCAGGCCTTGCCGGACCAGAACATCATCTCGGTCAGGCCGAAGGCGAAGTAGCCGAGCGCCACCAGCATGCCGGCCAGGGCCGGCGCATTCGGCGGCCCGCCGCGCAGGGCGGCCAGCCTGGCCTGGCGCGCAAAGAAAGCAAACGGCGCGGCCAGGATGCCGACCAGGGCCAGCAGCCCGAATACGCCGCCGCTGGCCAGCGCCTGCAAGGCGTCATTATGCAGGTGCTGCGGCGCCAGCGCCACGTCGGACAAGGTGCCGTCCTTTACCCAGCGCACCACCTGCTGGTGCGCGACCGCCGGGTCCTGGCCCACCCACGGGTGCTGGGCGATCAGCATGCCGGCGCCCTTCCAGAGTTCGAGGCGGATGCCCATGTTGGTGAACTTGTATTCGCCGCTTTCCCAGCGGCGCACGTCGTCGATGCCCTGCTGCACGCGCAATTGGACCTCGGTGGCCGGCACGAAGTAGAGCACGGCGGCCAGCGCCACGCCGGCGCCGATCAGGAGGCGCACGTTGCGGCTGCTGCCCAGGTGGGCCAGGCGCATGCACAGCAGGGCCGCCAGCGCCAGCGCGATCCAGCCGCCGCGGGTGCCGGTCATCACCAGCGCCAGGACGCCGGCCAGGCCGCCCAGCAGCGGCCACAGGACGCGCCGCCCTGCGCGGCGGAAGTCGATGGTCGCCGCCAGCGCCACCATGCCCATGGTCAGGGCGATGTCGCCGAAGGTGATCGCATTGATCATGCCGCCCGGGCGCTCCATATCGAGCACGATGCGCTGCCAGCCGACGAAGCACATGGCCCCGACGGCGCCAAGGATGACGCCCCACCACAGCGCCCAGCGCGGCGGACGCGCCACCAGCACCATGGCCAGGGCGCTGGCCGCGCACAGCATGCGCAGCGGCTTTTCCAGGGTGCTCAGCGGCTGCTCGGGCCGCAGCACGAAGTACAGCAGCACCAGCGCGAAGTTGAACAAAAAGGCCAGCACGACCCAGCGGATCTCGGGCCAGTGGCGCGCCAATGCCGACCAGGCCAGGCGCGGCATGCACAGGGCGGACAGCAGGAGCAGGAAGCTGGCCAGGCCGATACCGGGATTGGTCACCAGGCAAAGCGCGGGCACCATGAAGACAAGGGCGCCTGTCCATAGCCGCGACGGGGCCATCGTTTTCATCAACTTATTGTCCATCAGCTCAGAGGTAGGATATTCTTGCCGCCTCGACGGGACCGCATCGTGTACGCATGCGCGGCCCGGACGACAAAAAAATTTCAAATCATTATCGCTGATGACGGCGCGGCTGCCAACACGCACACAGCCGCGCCCCCGGCCCGCGGGCCGGCTCGGCGCAGAAAGAGATCCATCGATGAACACGGCACCCAGGCTTTCCATCCTCGTCCCCGCCTACAACGCAGAACAGCACCTGGAAGCGACCCTGCGCTCGGTCCTCGACCAGATGGGACCCGACCATGCGCTGATCGTCATCGACGACGGCTCGCGCGACGCCACGCCCCAGGTGGTCGAGAAGCTGCAGCAGGCCTACGCGGCACTGGCGGTCCGCCTGATCCGGCAAGCCAACGCCGGCCTGGCCACCACCCGCAACCGCCTGCTCGATGCCGCCACCGGCGAGTACATCCTCTTCCTCGACGCCGACGACCTGGTCCTGCCCGGCACCATCGCGGAACTGGACCGCATCATCGGCCAGCACCACCCGGACATGATCGCGGTCGACTTCAACGACTGGCATCCGCACAACACGCGCCGCACGCGCCTCATCGAGCGCGGCTACCCGGCCGGCCAGCTGGTGACCGAGCGCGAAGCCATCCTGCGCACCTTCTTCATGGACCGCCAGTGCTATGCCTGGGCCAACGTGATGCGCCGCGAAATCTATGCGCGCCAACCCGACCCGCTGTACCCGCCCGGCCGCACCTTCGAGGACATCACCACCACGCCGCAACTGGTCGCCGACTGCGCCAGCCTGGTGCGCCTGGCCCGCCCCTGCTTCGACTACCGCCAGCATCCGGGCAGCATGAAGCGCGGCCTGTCGCACAAGTGGTGCACCGACTTCGCGCAGGCCGTGCTGCACATCCGCCGCCACTTCGAGACCCTGCCCATCAGCGAGGCGCTGCGCCTGCACATCGACGCGGCGACCATCCACTTCTACAACGTGATCCTGAAACGCACCTACGAGATGGGCTGGCGCGAGGGCAAGGCCGCGCGCGCGGACGTGCAGGCACTGCTGGCGCAGAATCTGTTCAACCCGCTCGACAAGGTGCTGCAGGCGATGGAGGGCGAGGTGCTGGACAGCCACGACCGCCGCGCCGACCGCCGCGCCGCCTCGCAGGTGCGCAAGCTGCTGGCGGGGAACCTGGGCTTCGTGATCGGCAAATTTGTGGCGCGGAAGATCAAGGTCTTGCAGCGCAAGGCGGTGGCTTGAGCGGCGTTGTTGACCGGTCGCGGCCGGCCTAGTACTCCACCGCCACGTCCTTCGCCCCGAGGTTCAGCTCGAGCGCATGCTTGAGCGCGTCCGACGGCGCCACCCGCCACTCGTCGCCCAGCTGCAGGATGCATTCCACGCCCTGCGGCTTCACGCGCAGGCTGACCGGCAGCCCGTCCGGGTGGCGGTAGGGCGTCAGGATCTCGGCCATCTTCGCCGTGCTGATGCCGCACTCGATGTCCATCTCCAGCTTGTGGCCGTAGTGGATGCGCGCGGCGGCGATGTCGAACACCTTTTCGGCCGTGATGCGCAGGCCGCCGTTGAAGCGGTCTTCCGACACCTTGCCGACCACCAGCAGGAATTCGTCTTCCTTGAAGGCGTTGCGGTTCTGCTCGAACACCTCGTTGTAGATGGTGACCTCGACCACGCCGGTCTTGTCGTCCAGCGCCACGATCAGGATCTTGCCGCGCTGGGTCATCTGGGTGCGCACGCCGGTGATCACGCCGCACAGCATGCGCGGCTCGCGCGACGGTTCCAGGTCCTTCAGTTTCGTCTTGGCGAAGCGCCGCACTTCCTGCGCGTACGAATCGAACATGTGGCCCGACAGGTAGTAGCCGAGCGCGATCTTTTCCTCGGCCAGCTTCTGGCGGTCGGTCCAGGGCGTCGCTTTCACGTAGTCGGGCGGAGCCACCAGGTCGGAATCGTCACCGCCGAACAGGCTCACCTGGTTGGCGGCGGCCGCTGCCTGGCCCGCCGCTTCCATCGCAAACGCGACGGAGGCCAGCAGGATCGCACGGTCGACGCCGAAGGCGTCCATCGCGCCGGCGCGGATCAGCGACTCGATGGTGCGGCGGTTGATCTGCTTGCGGTCGACGCGCTTGCAGAAGTCGAACAGGTCCTTGAACTTGCCGCCCTCCTGGCGCGCGGCGATGATCGCCTCGATCGCGCCCTGCCCCGCGCCCTTCACGCCGCCCAGGCCGTAGCGGATGTTCGAGACCTGCTTGCCCGTCACGGAGCGCGGCGCGCCTTCCGGCGTGAAGCGGAACTGCGATTCGTTCACGTCCGGCGGCAGGATCGTGAGCTTGCAGACATCGATCGCATCCTCGACCAGGATCTTGATCTTGTCCGTGTCTTCCATCGCCAGCGACATGTTGGCTGCCATGAAGGCGGCCGTGTGGTGCACCTTCAAATAGGCCGTGTGGTAGGACAGCAGCGCGTAGGCGGCGGCGTGCGACTTGTTGAAGCCGTAGCCTGCGAACTTTTCCATCAAGTCGAAGATCTCGTCGGCCTTTTCGGTCGACAGGCCGTCCTTGGCGGCGCCGGCGCGGAAGATCGCGCGGTGCTCGGCCATCTCCTCGGCCTTCTTCTTGCCCATCGCGCGGCGCAGCATGTCGGCGCCGCCCAGCGAGTAGCCGCCGACGATCTGCGCCATCTGCATGACCTGCTCCTGGTAGACCATGATGCCGTAGGTCTCGGACAGGATCGACTCGGTACGCGGATCGGGATAATCGAACTTCTCGCCGTGCTTGCGCTTGCAGAAGTCGGGAATCAGGTCCATCGGGCCCGGACGGTACAAGGCGACCAGCGCAATGATGTCCTCGAAGCGGTCGGGACGCGCATCCTTGAGCATGCCCTGCATGCCGCGCGACTCCAGCTGGAAGATGGCGACGGTCTTGGCGTCCGACAGCAGCTTGTACGATGGCCGGTCGTTCAGCGGCAGCGTCTCGAGGTTGAAGTCGGCATCAACGGGATCGAGCGCGCGGATGTAGTTCACGGCGCGGTCGAGGATCGTCAGCGTGGTCAGGCCCAGGAAGTCGAACTTGACCAGGCCGACCGCCTCCACGTCGTCCTTGTCGTACTGCGAGACCACGCCGGCGTCGCCGCCCTGGGTGTAGAGCGGGCAGAAGTCGGTGAGTTTACCCGGCGCGATCAGCACGCCGCCGGCGTGCATGCCGATGCCGCGCGTGATGCCCTCGACCTGCTGCGCGAGATCCAGCAGCTGCTTGACCTCTTCCTCGTTCTCCAGGCGTTCCTTGAGCAGCGGTTCTTCCTCGATCGCCTCGGCGATCGACACCGGCTTGCCCGGCTTGAACGGGATCAGCTTGGAAATGCCGTCGCAGAAGTTGTAGCCGAAGTCGAGCACGCGGCCGACGTCGCGGATCGCGCCTTTCGCCGCCATGGTGCCGAAGGTGGCGATCTGCGACACCGCATCGCGCCCGTACAGGTCCTTCACGTGCTGGATGACGAGTTCGCGCTTTTCCTGGCAAAAGTCGATGTCGAAGTCGGGCATCGAGACGCGTTCCGGGTTCAGGAAGCGCTCGAACAGCAGGTTGTATTTCAGCGGATCCAGGTCGGTGATCTTCAGCGCGTACGCCACCAGCGAGCCCGCACCCGAGCCGCGGCCCGGGCCGATCGGCACGCCGTTGTTCTTGCCCCACTGGATGAACTCGGCAACGATCAGGAAGTAGCCCGGGAACTTCATCTTGATGATGGTCTGGTTCTCGAACTCGAGGCGCGCCTCGTAGCGCGGACGCTCGGCCTCGCGCTTGGCCGGATCGGGGAACAGCTGGACCAGGCGCTCCTCCAACCCCTTCTTGGTTTCGGCGACAAGGAAGTCGTCGATGGTCATGCCTGCCGGCGTCGGGAAGTCCGGCAGCTGCGGCTTGCCCAGCGTGAGCGTGACGTTGCAGCGCTTGGCGATTTCGACCGAGTTGGCCAGGGCGCCGGGCAAGTCCTTGAACAGCTCCGCCATCTCGGCCTGGGACTTGAAGCACATCTCCTCGTTGAAGCGGCGCACGCGCTTGGCGTTGGCCAGCATCTCGCCTTCGGCGATACAGGTGCGCGCCTCGTGGGCGATGAATTCGTCCTTGCTGATGAACTGCACCGGATGGGTCGCCACCACCGGCAGGCCCAGGCGGCCGGCCAGCGCCACCGAATGGCGCACCTGCTGCTCCTGGTTCGGCTGGCCGGCGCGCTGGATCTCGATGTAGAAGTGGCCCGGGAAGATGCGCGCCCAGCGCTCGGCGGCTTTTTCGGCGCGGGCGATGTCGCCGTTGTCGATCGCCTGGCCGACGTCGCCGAAGCCGGCGCCCGAGAGCACGATCAGGGCGTTGGCCTGGTTGACTTCCGGTTCCAGCGTGGAAATGCTTGTGGCCAGCGCTTCCAGCCATTCGACGCGGATCTCGGCGCGGCCCTTGTACTGGTTGGTGAGCCAGGCCTTGGACAGCAAATCGCACAGCTGCAGGTAGCCGCTGCGGTTTTTTGCGAGGATCAGCAGGCGGTGCGGCTTGTCGCGGTTGTCGTCGTTGGTGATCCACGCGTCGACCCCGACGATCGGCTTGATCCCCTTGCCGCGCGCCGCCTTGTAGAAGCGCACCATGCAGAACATGTTGGCCAGGTCGGTCACGGCCAGCGCCGGCTGCTGGTCCTTGGCGGCGGCGCCCACCAGGTCGTCGATGCGCACCAGGCCGTCGGCGATCGAGTATTCGGAGTGGACGCGGAGATGGGTGAAAGTCGGGGAAGTCATCCCGTCATTTTACCTCGGCAGGCGGCGGCCCGGTGGGGCCGGGGCCGGTTTTGGCGGCGCCGCCCGGACGCGTGCCCCGCAATGGGAAGTTGCGATTTCACAACAGCATACGATGCCGGCGTGCATGAAAAAACCCGGCCGCGGCCGGGTTTGGCATGACGCGACAGCCGCTCAGCCGCGCTTGCGGCGGCTGGCCAGGCCCAGGCCGGCCAGCGCCAGGCCGAACAGCGACAGGGTTGCCGGTTCCGGCACTTCGCTCACGCGCAGGTTGTCGACGCTGACGCGCACGCCGCTGTCGATGTTGACGGTGCGGATGCCGATCTGCGAGACCGACTTGATCTTGCTGGCGCCGGTGGCGACCTTGTCGGCGCCGGTCAGCGACGTCATTTCATAGGCGGTCGGGTTCATCCAGGCGGCGAAGCTGTTGTAGTAGTCGGAGCCGCTGGTTTTGGTCAGGTAGCCGAGCAGGTGGTAGCTCTGGCCGGCGACCAGGTCGCTGCCCAGCAGCCACGGGCCATCGGTGCCGACCGTGCGCACGTACAGGTCGTTGGTGCAGCTGCCGTTGCCGCAGTTGGCCTTCAGGCCGAAGCTCGGGCCGTTCGCATCGCCCAGCCACAGGCCGAGGAAGTCGTTGTTGCCCAGCGTGCCGGTGTACGAGAAGCTGAAGTCGACGATGATGCCACCGCTCTGGGTCTCGGCCAGGTTCCAGTAGGCCGCGCGATCCGCGTTGCTGCCGAAGGTCAGCGACTTGTTGCCGTTCACGGTGGTGAGGACAGGCTTGTTCTTGGCATTGGTGATGTCGGTGGCCCAGCCTGCGCTGAAGCCGGCGCTGCTGCCGTCGAAGTTGTCGTGGGCGACAACGATGCCGGCGTTGGCGCTGGCACTGAAGGCGAGGAAGAGGGAGGCGGCGATGTAGGAAAGCTTTTTCATGATGATTAGGCAGAAGTTAAGTGACTTGCCTCACATAAGCAATGTTCATGCCACAAGGAAAATTATGATTACAAACAAACACTTGCTGTATTCACAATCCAAAGTGGATTTCCAAATGTAAAGTTTTCCGACAGTCAACGCCTCGAGCGCCGCCCCGTCCGGCCTGGCCGCTTATAATATTGTTCACCTTGTCCAGGCCTTGCCTTCGCGTCTACATGCTTTCCTGTCTTTTCTGTCCAGACACCGGTTCCCTGCCGGCCGCTCCCCGATGACACGCCCAGGCCCCGACGGCAAGTCCCTCGTCGCGCTGCTTCTCGCGCCGCCACCCGGCACGCCAACGGGCGGCCCGGCGATCGCGGTGCTGCCGGCGCAAGCCCTGCCGCCCACCGAGCTCGCGTCTGCGCCCGCCGCCGCCGGCACGCCGGCCGGCAGCCGGCTGGCGGCACCCCTGATGCTGGCCGCGCGCGCCGTGCTGCGCCGCCCGCGCGTGCGCCAGCTGGCGCTGCGCATCCTGAAGCGCTTCCCCGCCCTGTACGCGCGCGCCTACCGCATGCTGCTGCAGGGCGGCCCGGGCGCCGGCGAAGCCGCAGGTGAAGCCGCACCGTCCTCGCTGTCCCCGCGCGGCCAGCGCCTCTACCGCCTGCTGCGGCGCCTGCAGGCCGCAGCGCGCACGCCTGCGGCGGCCGGTGCGCGCCGCAAGCTCGCTTTCGTCTGCCCGATGCCGCCGCAGCGCACCGGCATCGCCAGCTATGCCGTCGAACTGCTGCCCGAGCTGATGGACGCCTTCGAGATCGAACTGGTGGTCGACCAGCCGGAAGTCGTCTTGCCGGCGGCGCTGGCCGGCCTGCCGGTGCGCCAGGCCGCCTGGTTCGTCGAGCATGGCGCGCAGTACGACCAGGTGCTCTACCAGTTCGGCAACAGCCCCTTCCACAGCCACATGTTCGCCCTGCTGGCGCGCCATCCGGGCGTGGTCGTGCTGCACGACTTCTTCCTGGGCGGCGCGCTGGCCCATGCCCAGATGAGCGGCGCCATGCCGCGCGCCTGGCAGGACGCCCTGTTCCACGCGCATGGCTATGCCGGCGTGCGCCAGTGCGCCGCCGACGAAGCGGCCGGCATCCAGGTGCACAAGGCCTGGCCTGCCAGCCTGGGTGTGCTGGACGGCGCCACGCGCACGATCGTCCATTCGCGCCACGCGCGCCAGCTGGCGCAAGACTGGTACGGGCCGCAGGCGGTATCGCACATCGACGTCATCCCGCACCCGCGCAAGCCGCCGGCCGTGCACGACCGCGCCGCCGCCCGCGCCGCCCTCGGCATCGGCGACGACGTCTTCCTGGTCTGCAGCTTCGGCTTCGTGGCGCCGAACAAGCTGGTGCACGAACTGCTGGAAGCCTGGCTAAGCTCGCACCTGGCGCGCGACCCGCGCTGCGCCCTGGTGCTGGTCGGCGCCAACCACGACAGCCCCTACGGCATGCGCGTCGACGAGATCGTGCGCGGCGCCGGACCCGAGGCGCGGATCCGCATCGCCGGCTGGTGCGACGACGACTTGTACCGCACCTACCTGCAGGCGGCCGATGTCGGCGTCCAGCTGCGCGCCAACGCCCACGGCGAAAGCTCGGGCGCGGTGCTCGATTGCCTGAACTATGGCCTGGCGACGATCGTCAACGCCAACGGCTCGATGGCCGAATTCCCGCCAGACGCGCTGTGGCAGCTGCCGGACGATTTCGCGGTGGCCGAACTCGCGGCCGCGCTGGACACCCTGCGCAACGACCCGGCGCGCCGCGCCGCCATGGGGCGCAACGCAGTGGCGCTGCTGGACGCCGGCTTCCGCCCGGCGCGCTGCGCGGCCCGGTACCGCGCCACGCTCGACCGCGCCTACGGCGACGACCTGGCGCGGGATGCGGCGCTGCGCGCGGCGCTGGCCGAGCATGGTGGCAGCGCGGGCGGCGGCGCGGACGACGTCGCCCTGGAAGCCCTGGCCGGGCAGCTGGCGCAGGAACAGGCAGCGGCGAGGTCGCCGCGGCGCCAGTTGCTGGTCGATGCCGGCACTGCGCTCCCTGCGCTGGCGGCGCTGCTGGCCGGGGATGAAGACGGCGTGCGCGTCGAACCGGTGTATCTCGACACCATGGGAGGCCAGGCCCGCTACCGGTATGCGCGCCAGGCCGGCGCGCGCCTGCTGGGCATTGCGCCGCCGCGCGGCGACGAGTGGGTGGACGTGGCGCCGGGCGACGCCGTGCTGGTGCTTGCCGGAGCCGAGGCGATGGCAGCCGACGCGCGGGAACGCGCCGCCATCCTGGCCGGCTGGCGCACGCGCGGCATCGTCGTCAACCTGCTGGTGCGGGCGGCGCCGGCCGGCGCCGATGACGCCGCCGCACTGCGCATGCTCGCGGCCGCGGCCGACCGCCTGTTCTGCGCCGACGCAGCGCTGGCGCAACAACTGGCGCACGAAATCGCGTAAAAAGGACGGCCGGCCGGAACCGCGGCGGGGCCGCCGGACCCGGCCGGCTTATAATGTCGCCTGACCAGAATTTCGCTTCTTCGACACCATGCACACCACCACCGACCAGACCGCGCCGGCCGCAACGACCGCAGTATCCGGCCCCTACGTCAACATCGCCGCCTACAAGTTCGTCAGCTTCGACGACACCGAGGCGATGCGCCCGCGCTTCCAGGCCCTGTGCCAGGAACTGAACCTGAAGGGCACCATCCTGCTGACGCCGGAAGGCATCAACATGTTCCTGTCCGGCCTGCCGGCCGACATCGACGCCTACCTGGCCTGGCTGCGCGCGGACGCGCGCTTCGCCGACATCGAGGTCAAGTACAGCTACTCGGAAGAACAGTCGCACAAGCGCATGCTGGTGAAGATCAAGAAGGAGATCATCACCATGCGCATGCCGCTCATCAAGCCGGAACTCGGCCGCGCGCCCTCGGTGGACGCGGCCACGCTCAAGCGCTGGCTCGACCAGGGCGTTGACGACAACGGCAAGCCGGTCGTGATGGTCGACACCCGCAACGACTTCGAAGTCGACGTCGGCACTTTCGAGAACACGGTCGACTACCGGATCGCCAAATTCACCGAGTTCCCGGACGTGATCGCCGCGCACAAGGACGACTTCGCCGGCAAGACCGTGGTCACCTTCTGCACCGGCGGCATCCGCTGCGAGAAGGCGGCGATCCACATGCAGAACATCGGCTACGATAACGTCTACCAACTGGAAGGCGGCATCCTCAAGTACTTCGAGGAAGTCGGCGGCGCCCACTACAACGGCGACTGCTTCGTGTTCGACTACCGTACCGCGCTCAACCCGAAGCTGGAACCGACCGTCACCACCCAGTGCTTCGCCTGCCGCGCCGTGGTCACGCCGCGCGAGCAACTGTCGCCGCAGTACGTGTATGGCGTGTCGTGTCCGCATTGCGCGGACAAGAGCGCGGCTGCCTGAGGTGGCGCGCGGCACGTCCCTGGCGCGTGGTCTCGTCAAGAAGGCAGCGCTGCGCGCGGTCGCCTTCATCGTGGCGCGTCCGCGCCTGGACGACTTCCTGCGGCGCCAGATCTACCGTTTTCCAGGGATCGCCGGACGCGTGCGCGCGGCGGTCGCGCATTCGCGCCGCGCCGACTGGCAAAGCCTGCCGGTCCTGCTTTCCGACGAAGCCGAACTGACCGACGGCGCGCGCCAGGTGCTGCACGACCTGCGCCGCGCCATCGACCGTACCCGTACACCGTAAGATTCCCCGATGCGCATCATTCTCGACCTGCAGGCATGCCAGGCTTCCAGCATGCACCGCGGCATAGGCCGTTATTCGATGGCGCTGGCGCTGGCCATGGCGCGCAATGCGGGCGAACACGACCTGCGCATCGTCCTGAACGAAGACTATCCGGACAGCGTGGCCGCGATCAGGCAGGCATTCGACGGCCTGCTGCCGCAGTCGCACATCGGCACCTTCGTCACACCGGTACCGGCCGGCGAAGTCGATCCGCGCAACGGCTGGCGCGTGCGCGCGTCCGAGCGCGTGCGCGAACACTACCTGGCAAGCCTGCGTCCGGACGTGGTGCATGTCGCCAGCCTGTTCGAAGGCCTGGGCGACAATTCGGTGGTCTCGCTGCTGCACGGCGAAGGCCGCTTCGATACCGCAGTCACGCTGTACGACCTGATTCCGCTGATGCGCAAGGAGCGCTACCTGGCCGATCCGAACATGGCGGCCTGGTACTACCGCAAGCTCGAGAGCCTGAAGAATGCCGAGCTGCTGCTGGCCATTTCCGGTTCGGCGCGCGAGGAAGGCATCGAACTGCTGCAGCTGCCGCCCGAACGCGTGGTCAACATCTCCTCGGCCGTGGACACCATCTTCCGCCCACGCGTGCTGGCGCCGGACGAGCGCACCGCACTGTTGGCGCGCCATGGCCTGCGGCGCGAATTCATCATGTACACCGGCGGCATCGACTACCGCAAGAACATCGAGGGCCTGATCGAAGCCTATGCGAGGCTGCCGGTGCGCCTGCGCCGCCAGTACCAGCTGGCCGTCGTCTGCAGCATCCGCGATCCCGACCGCTTCCGTCTCGAGCGGCTGGCCGCCAGGTTCGGGCTGGCGAAGGACGACCTGGTGCTGACCGGCTTCGTATCCGACGCCGACCTGGTATCGCTGTATAACTGCACCGCGCTGTTCGTGTTCCCTTCCCTGCACGAAGGATTCGGCCTGCCCGCGCTGGAAGCCATGGCCTGCGGCGCGCCGGTCATCGGCTCGAACACGAGCAGCATTCCGGAAGTGATCGGCCGCGCCGATGCGATGTTCGACCCGGCCGACATCGATGCGATCGGCGCCGCCATGGCCGGCGTGCTCGGCGATCCGGCGCGCCAGGCCGACCTGCGTGCCCATGGCCTGGCCCAGGCACGGCGTTTTTCCTGGGATGCCAGCGCGCGGCGCGCCATCGAGGCGTTCGAGGATGCACATGCGCGCCGCCGTACCGCGCACGAACCTGTCTCGGTTTCCGCCGCCGCGGCGCGCAAGCCGCGCCTGGCCTACCTGTCGCCCCTGCCGCCGGCGCGGTCGGGCATTGCCGCCTACAGCGCCGATCTCCTGCCCGCGCTGGCCCGGCACTACGAGATCGACCTGGTGCTCGCGCAAGACGAGGTCGAGGATCCGGCCCTGGCCGACGGCTACGCGCGGCGTTCGATCGCCTGGTTCGACGCCAACGCCCATGTCTACGACAGGATCGTCTACCACTTCGGCAATTCGGCCTTCCATACCCACATGTTCGACCTGCTGGAGCGGCATCCCGGCGTGGTCGTGTTGCACGATTTCTTCCTGAGCGGCGTGATCAGCCATGCCGAGGCCGAGCACCGCCTGCCGAACAATTACTGCCTTTCGCTGTACCAGGCCCATGGGTACGGACCGCTGGTGGCGGAAAAGGCCGAGGGGCGCACTGCCTCGGTCATGGCCTACCCGTGCAACAAGGCCGTACTCGACCGCGCCCTTGGTGTGATCGTGCATTCCGCCTACGCGGCCGGGCTGGCTAACCGCTGGTATGGCGCCGGCTTCGCCGATGCCTGGCGCGTGGTGCCGCTGGCCTGCCTGGAACCGCCGCAGCCGGACGCGGCCGCCAGGATCGCCGTCCGGGCCGGGCTCGGTTTCGCCGACGGCGACATCGTGGTTTGCTCTTTCGGCATCCTGTCTGCGCCGAAGTGCAACGACCGCCTGGTCGAGGCCTGGATCGACAGCACGCTGGCGCGCGATCCGCGCTGCCATCTCGTATTCGTGGGCGAGATCGCGCCGGGACGCTTCGGCATTGCCCTGCGCGACCGCATCGCCGCCCACCCGCGCATCCGTGTCACCGGCTACGCCAGCACGGCGCTGTACCGCGACTACCTGAAGGCCGCCGACCTCGCCGTCCAGCTCAGGCAACACTCGCGCGGCGAGACTTCGGCCGCGGTGTTCGACTGCCTCTCGCACGGCCTGCCGACGGTCGTCAATGCCCATGGCTCGGCGGCGGAGCTGCCGGAACATGTCTGCCTGCGCCTGGAAGACAATTTCAGCAACGCCGCCCTGGTCGCGGCACTCGAGCGCCTGCGTGGCGACGCGGCGCTGCGCGCCGCCCTCGGCCACGAAGCGGTGGCCTACATGCAGGCGACCCATGCGCTGCCGCGCGCGGCAGCGCTCTACCGCGACGCGATCGAACACTTCGCGGACGACAGCCGGGGCCAGGCCGAGCAGGACCTGCTGGCCGCGATTGCCGCGCTGGATGCGGACGTCCCCAATGCCGACCTGCTGCAGACGGCGGCTGCGATCGCCGCCAACCGCCTGCGTCCACATGTCCGGCAACTCCTAGTCGACGTCGGCAGTGCCGACACGTCACCCCTGCCCGTCGGGTTCGAGGATTGGATGAGTGGTTTGATCATGGGCGCGCCGCCGGGCTGGCGTGTGGAACCGGTCCGACACGACGGTAAGCATTTTCGGCACGCACGCCGCTTCACACTTGGCCTGCTCGGGCGCGCCGATTTGCAGATGGAGGAGGCAGTCGCGCAAGCGTGGGCGGGAGATATCCTGCTGACGCCCACGCTGGGGAGGGAATTGCCGCGCCTGGCGCAGTGGCGGGCACGCGGCGTTCTGGAACACGCGATCGGCACCGGGACGCCATACTGGACTTGGGCCGACCTGTCGCACGTGAACGGGCCATGAAGCAACAGACTGCATCCGTTTCGCCGCTGTAGATGGATCGTCACACCTATCGTCAACCCGGCCATTTATAAAAATGTTGCGATGTTATAATTCGTATACTCTTGACTCTTGTCTTGCTCGACAAGCGTACAAGGTCTGCTTTGATTATTCCAGCATTCCCCGGCTCTTATTTCTCACCTCTTTATGACTCGCTTCCGTTTTTCTCAGGCAATTTCCATTACCTGCGTTATCCGCCAGCAGCAACAACAATGATTACTTTCCCGATGTTGGCAAGCGTCTGGCGATATCGCGGCTTTATTGGCGGCAGCATCAAGCGCGAATTCCAGATCAAGTACCGCAACTCCCTGCTGGGGGCTGCGTGGACGATTCTCAGCCCACTGTCCATGATCGTGGTGTACACCATGATTTTTTCGCAGGTAATGGGTACGCGCCTTCCCGGCGCCGCAGGCACCTTTGCCTATAGTATCTATTTATGCGCAGGCATCCTGACCTGGGGCTTGTTTGCCGAGATCACGACGCGCAGCCAGACCGTGTTCCTGGAAAACTCCAGCTTGATCAAAAAGCTGCAATTCCCCCGCCTGTGCCTGCCGGTCATCGTGGTGCTGAATGCACTCGTCAATTTCGCCATTATTTTCGGCCTGTTCACGGCATTTCTGGCGCTGTCCTCGAATTTCCCCGGGTGGATTTATTTCGCCATCTTCCCGGTATTGCTCGTGCAGATTCTGCTGGCAATCGGCATCGGTATGATCCTTGGCGTCCTCAATGTTTTCTTCCGCGACGTCGGCCAGTTCTTCACGATCCTGCTCCAGTTCTGGTTCTGGTTCACGCCGGTCGTCTATCCCGTTGCCGCACTGCCCGAAGGAATCCGCAGCTTCCTGGCTCTGAATCCGATGGCAGGCGTGATCGGCGCCTATCAAAACATTCTGGTGCATGGCCAGTCGCCCGACTGGCCCATGCTGCTGCCGGCTACCCTGCTCGCTCTCGTTTGCTGTGCAATCGGCCTGCAACTGTTCCGAAAACGCGTAGGTGAAATGGTGGATGAACTCTGATGGGCAGTATTCGCGTCAATAAACTAGGCAAGGCCTATAAACAGTACGACAACCGCTGGAGCCGCCTGGTCGAATGGATCATTCCCGGTGATACGCCGCGTCATCGCCTGAAATGGGTGCTGCAGGACATCAGTTTCCAGCTCGCCCCTGGCGAAGCGGTCGGCATCATCGGCATGAACGGGGCCGGGAAGAGCACCCTGCTGAAAATGATCACCGGGACCTCCCAACCCACCACCGGCAGCGTCGCGATGAGCGGTCGCGTTGCCGCGCTGCTCGAGCTGGGGATGGGGTTCCACCCGGATTTCACCGGACGCCAGAATGCCTACATGGCCGGCCAGCTGATCGGGCTGAGCGTCAGTGAGATCACGACCCTGATGCCGGAGATCGAAGCGTTCGCGGACATCGGCGACTACATCGACCAGCCGGTGCGCGTGTATTCCTCCGGCATGCAGATGCGCCTGGCCTTCAGTGTCGCCACGGCCAAGCGTCCAGACGTGCTGATCGTCGACGAGGCGCTGTCGGTCGGCGATGCCTATTTCCAGCACAAGAGCTTCGACCGTATCCGCGAGTTCCAGCAGCTAGGCACGACGCTTCTGATCGTCAGCCACGACCGCGCCGCCATCCAGTCGATCTGCGACCGCGCCATCCTGCTCGACCGCGGCGGCATTGCCAAGCAGGGTTCGCCGGAAGAAGTCATGGACTATTACAACGCCATGATCGCCGAGCGGGAAAACTCGAGCGTCGAGCAGGTGGTCACCGCCGAAGGGCGGGTCCAGACCACGTCCGGCACCGGCGAGGCGACCGTGACCGACATCACACTCGAAGATGAGCAAGGCGCTCCCATGGAGGTGGTCAACGTTGGCGTGCCGGTAACGCTGCGCGTGCGCGTCAAGCTCAATGCCGACATACCGCGCCTGGTGCTCGGCTACATGATCAAGGACCGCCTCGGCCAGCAGATGTTCGGCACGAATACCCATCACATGGAAGCACCGCTCGAGAACCTGCGCGCCGGCGATACCGCCGAGTACCTGTTCCGTTTCCCGCTGAACCTGGGTCCGGGCAGCTATTCAATCACCACCGCGCTCACCAGCAGCGATACCCACCTCGCCCACAATTACGAGTGGCGCGACCTGGCCTTCCTGTTCATCGTGATGAACATGAACCGCAAGGTGTTTGTCGGCACCAGCTGGCTGGAACCAACAGTGGAGATCAACCGATGAACAATTCGTTCTATCGCGCATTCGAAGACCGCCACCGTGGCTCGCGCGAGCTGATCAAGTCACGATTGACGGCTTACCTGCCCTTCCTGGTACCGTTGACGACCTACCGTACGCCGTCGGCGCTCGATCTCGGCTGCGGCCGTGGCGAATGGCTCGAACTGCTGGGCGAAAGCGGTTTCGCGGCGCGCGGCGTCGATCTCGACGAGGGCATGCTCGCAGCCTGCCGCGAGCGCGGCCTGGATGTGGCAACCCAGGATGCGCTGGCCAGCCTGCGCGCTCAGCCCGACGCCAGCCTGAGCCTGGTGTCGGCCTTCCACCTTGTCGAGCACATTCCGTTCGAATCGGTACAAGAACTCATCGTCGAAGCATTGCGTGTCCTGGAACCGGGTGGCCTGCTGGTCATGGAAACACCGAATCCGGAAAACCTGGTGGTTGCAACGTCGGGCTTCTACATGGACCCGTCGCACCTGCGGCCGATCCCACCGCTGCTGCTCGAGTTCGTGGTCGAATTTGGCGGCTTCGCGCGGCACCGGGTCGTCCGTCTGCAGGAATCGCCACAGTTGCACGGGCCTGCGCCGCTCGAATTGATGAACGTCCTGAACGGCGCCAGTCCCGACTACAGCGTTGTGGCGCAGAAGGCGGGGGACCTCACGGTCATGGCGCCATTCGATACCGCTTTCGCCGCTAGCTATGGCCTCGACCTGGCAACCCTTGCGCAGCGTTACCAGGCCCAGCAGGATGGCCAGCGCCGCGAGACCGACTCCGCGCTTTTCCAGCTTTCCGAGCGCGTCGCCGCAGCCGAAGTAAGCGCGGGTGGGCTGTTCCAGCGGACCTTGGAAACGATCAGCGAAGCGCAGGCGGCCACGAAATTGGTCCAGGCCGAACTGCACAGCGTCCAGCAACGCGAACGCGCGCTCGAAGCATCCATCCATGCGCAGGCTCTGCACGACGCTGAATCCCGCGCTGCCGCTTACCTGGGCCAGGCCCAGGAAGCCGGCGCTCGCGCCCTGCATGCCGACCAGCGTGCCCTCGAGGCGGAGCGCCTGGCTGCGGAACATGCCGCCCTTGCCGAACGCAGCGCCGAGGAGGTGCGCCAGCTGATCGACGAGCAGGCTCGCCAGGCTGAAGCCATGGCCAGGCAATTTGCCGAGGAGTCCGAGCAAAAGGTCGTCGAAGCCACCCGGCAGGCGGAGACACGCATCCAGGAACTGCAGCAGCAACTGGAAAGGCGCGCCGAGCAGC
>Ga0308166_1002026_pt1 | contig 19605 bp, 15 predicted proteins | sample PhyCR2_2_FD_202137 | JGI IMG/M metagenome (GOLD analysis project Ga0308166, IMG submission 202137) | Phyllosphere microbial communities from UC Gill Tract Community Farm, Albany, California, United States - DLSLCC.R2 | ecosystem: Host-associated > Plants > Phyllosphere > Unclassified | place... | reverse complement strand
CGGCCTGGGCGATCTCCGCGGCGACGGTGGCGCCACGTTCGTCATGCAGGTCGGCGATGCAGACGCGGGCACCCGCGCGCGCCCAGCGCAGGGCGATTTCGCGGCCCAGTCCCGAGGCGCCGCCCGTGATGAAGATTCTGTCGCTCATGCCTTGCCGCTCCTTGTCCTGTCGTAGCCCAGCCGCTTCAGTTCCAGTTTCGCGATCAACGTCTTGTGCACTTCATCCGGCCCGTCCGCCAGGCGGATCGAGCGCGCCTGGATGAAGAAGGCGGAAAGCGGCGTGTCGTCCGACAGCCCGGCGCCGCCGTGGATCTGGATCGCCATGTCGCATACCTGCTGCAGTACGTTCGGCGCCACCACCTTGATCAGCGAGATCTCCTTCATCGCCTTCGCCGCCCCCACGGTATCGATCTTCCACGCCGCGTGCAACGTCAGCAGGCGGGCCTGGTCGATGGCGATGCGCGCCTCCGCCAGCCGCTCCGCATTCCCGCCCAGCTCCATCAGTGGCTTGCCGAATGCAACGCGCGCCATGCCGCGGTGGACCATCAATTCCAGCGCTGCTTCCGCCGCGCCGATGCAACGCATGGCGTGGTGGATGCGGCCCGGCCCCAGGCGTCCCTGCGCGATCTCGAAGCCGCGACCAGGCCCGGCGACGACGGACGACAGCGGCAGCCGGACATTCTCGAAAGCGATCTCGCCATGGCCGTGCGGTTCGTCATAAAAGCCGAATACAGGCAGCATACGCTCGATCGTCACGCCCGGGGTGTCCACCGGCACCAGCACCATCGAATGCTGCTCGTGGCGGCCGCGGGCGCTATCCGGCGTGTGCGCCATGACGACGAGGATTTTCGTGTGCGGATCGCCGATGCCGCTGGACCACCACTTGCGGCCGTTCAGCACGATCTCGTCGCCATCGACGACGGCTGTTGCGCGCATGTTGGTTGCATCGGACGATGCCACGTCCGGCTCCGTCATGCAGAACGCGGAGCGGATCTCGCCGGCCAGCAGCGGCTGCAACCAATGGGCCTTCTGCTCGGCCGAGCCGTACTTGAACAGCAGTTCCATATTGCCGCTGTCGGGCGCGTTGCAGTTGAAGACAGTGGGCGCCAGCAGGCTGCGGCCCGATTCCTCGGCAATGGGTGCGTACTCCAGCACCGACAGGCCGGCGCCCGCCTCGGCGTCCGGCAGGAACATGTTCCACAGGCCCTGCGCGCGTGCCTTGCGCTTGAGTTCATCGAGCGTTTCCGGCACCTGCCAGCGCGTCCAGTCGGCGCCATGGTTGGCGGCCCGGATCCGTGCCCAGAACGCGGGCTCCACGGGCGCGATCTCGTCGCGCATGAATGCCCGGACGCGGGCCAGATAATCGGCCGCCCGGGCGCTGGGTTCGAAGTCCATTGCCGCTCCTCGCTCTGCTGTTGTTGCAACCGAGTCTAGTGGAGTTGCCCCTTAAATCAAATTGACGTATTTTTATGGAGGTCATCAATCTGGTTTATGAGTTCATCGCATGCGCTTCGACGTCAATCTTCTGAAAGTGCTGGAATCGATCTATGCCAACGGCGGTATCACGGGTGCGGCAAACGCGCTGCACCTGACGCAGCCGGCGATCACGCACTCGCTGAACCGGCTGCGCGAGATGTTCGACGATCCGCTGTTTGTCCGCCAGGGCAACAAGATGGTCCCGACGTTCAAGACGCGCACCCTGATGCCGAAGATCCAGTTTCACCTGAACGGCCTGCGCGCCGCGCTGGAAGCGGCGGACGACTTCGATCCGGCGCAGGTGGACGCGGTGTTCACGGTGGGGTTTCGCGACGTGCTGGAGTCGAGCATGCTGCCCGTGCTGGTGCGCCACATCACGGCGCAGGCGCCGAAGGTCAAGCTGATCAGCCGGCGTGTGCCGCGCGAGGATGTCGACCGCCAGCTGGTGTCGGGCGCCATCGATCTCGTCATCGACCGCAGCACGCATACGGACAGCCGCATCAACAGCGCGTTTCTCGCGCTCGAGACGATGGTGGTGGTGCTGCGGGCCGGCCATCCGCTGGCCGACGGCGCGCTGCGCACGCGCGACTTCCTCGCGGCGAAACACGTATCGGTGGTGTCGCACGGCGGCCCCGATCCCCTCGACCAGCTGCTGCTGGAAGGCGGCAAGGCGCGGGATATCGGCATGGTCTGCCAACATTATTTTTCGGCCTGCCAGGTGGTAGCGGGCAGCGACTGGCTGCTGACGGCGCCCGCCGGCTACGCCAACGCGATGGCGGCGCTGCTGCCGATCGTCGTGCGGCCGCTGCCGATCCGTCTAAAGCCGCTGCGGATCGAGATGTACTGGCACGCGGCGCTGGACGAGGACCCCGGCCAGCGCTGGCTGCGGGGGCTGATCGCGGAAGCCTTCCACGAGCAGTGATGTCGCTGGGGACTGGCTCCTGTCTCAGGGCCTCCCGGCCCTGTGACGGGTGCCTGTCCCCGACGTGGAGGTGGATCGCGCCCACGAACGTCACGACTCCCTGAGGGGTCAGGTCCGACATTCGGACATTTCGCGAAACTAAGCTCCAGCTCGTGTCCGAATGTCGGACCTGACCCCAGGGCTGCGGAATGTCGGACCTGACCCCGGGGTTTGACTGAACTAAGCTCCAGCTCGTGTCCGAATGTCGGACCTGACCCCGGGGGTGACGCCGGTTTCAGGCGGCGCGCTTTTCGTCGCGCAGCTGGCGCCGCAGGATCTTGCCGACGTTCGTCTTCGGCAGCTCGTCGCGGAACTCGATGTACTTCGGCTTCTTGTACGCCGTCAGTTCGTGCTTGCAGAAGTCCAGCACCTGCTCGGCCGTCAGGTTCGGGTCCTTGCGCACGATGAACAGCTTCACCGCTTCGCCCGAATTCTTGTCCGGCACGCCGATGCAGGCGCATTCCAGCACGCCCGGGTGGGCGGCCACGACGCCTTCCACCTCGTTCGGGTAGACGTTGAAGCCGGAGACGATGATCATGTCCTTCTTGCGGTCGACGATGCGGGTGTAGCCCCTTTCGTCCATGATGCCGACGTCGCCCGTCTTGAAGAAGCCGTCCGGGGTCATGGACTTTGCCGTTTCGTCCGGGCGCTGCCAGTAGCCGGACATCACCTGCGGGCCACGGATCGCGATCTCGCCGGCCACGCCCAGCGGGACTTCGTTGCCGTCGTCGTCCAGGATGCACACGTCCGTCGACGGGATCGGCAGGCCGATGGTGCCCGTGAATTCCTTGATGTCGATGCGGTTGGCGGTGGCCACCGGCGACGTTTCCGACATGCCGTAGCCTTCGATGATCGGCGTGCCCGTCACTTTCAGCCAGCGGTCCGCCACGGCCTGCTGCACGGCCATGCCGCCGCCGTTGCACAGCTTGTAGCTTGCGAAATCGAGCTTGGCGAATTCGGCGTTGTTCAGCAGCGCGTTGTACAGCGTGTTCACGGCCGGGAAGACGCTGACCTTGTACTTGGCCAGTTCCTTCACGAAGCCGGGAATGTCGCGCGGGTTCGGGATCAGGAGATTCAGGCCGCCCATCCGCATGCTCATGAACGCGCTGATCGTCAGCGAATAGATGTGATACAGCGGCAGCGCGCAGACGAATACCGGCTGCTCCGTCTGCGGTTTCATCTGCAGCCACGCTTCGTTCTGCAGCACGTTGGCGACGATATTGCGGTGCAGCAGCATCGCGCCCTTCGACACGCCCGTCGTGCCGCCCGTGTACTGCAGGAAGGCGATGTCGTCGTGGCCCGTCTTGGCCGGCGACAGCGTCATGCGGCTGCCTTCGGCCAGCACCTGCTTGAACGAGACGGCATTCGGCAGCGAATACGCCGGCACCATCTTCTTCACGTGGCGCACGACGAGGTTGACGATGGCACCCTTGATTCCGCCCAGCAGGTCGCCCATCGTGGCGACGATGACGTGCTTGACGGGTGTATTCGGCAGCACTTCCTGCACCGTGGTGGCGAAGTTTTCCAGCACGATGATGGCTTCCGAACCGGAATCCTTCAGCTGGTGCTCCAGCTCGCGCGGCGTGTACAGCGGATTGACGTTGACGACCGTGTAGCCGGCGCGCAGGATGCCCGCCATCGCCACCGGATACTGCAGCACGTTCGGCAGCATGATCGCCACGCGCGCCCCCGGCTTCAGACCCTTGCCCTGCAGCCAGGCACCGAACTTCTGCGACATCTGGTCCACCTGCCCGTAGGTCAGGAATTTGTCCATGCATACGCAGGCGTTCTTGTCCGCGTACTTCCGGAACGAATCCTCCAGCAGGTGCGTCACCGAGCGGTACTGCGTGCTGTCGATTTCAGCCGGTACGCCTTCGGGGTAGGATTTCAACCAGATCTTTTCCATTCGATGCCTCTTCTTTCGTCTATCTGCGGCAGCCTAAAATAAAAAGCCGCCTGACCGACAGGCGGCTGCGCCTGCGGTCAGGTATTTTATGCTGCCTTCTTGGCGGCGGCGACCGTCTCGTCGCGCAGCGCACGACGCAGGATCTTGCCGACATTGGTTTTCGGGAGTTCGTCGCGGAACTCGATATATTTCGGCTTCTTGTAGCCGGTCAGGTTTTCCTTGCAATAGGCCATCAGCGTCTCGACCGTCAGATTCGGGTCGCGGCGCACGACGAACAGTTTCACGGCTTCGCCGGAATGCTCGTCCGGCACGCCGATGCAGGCGCATTCCAGTACGCCCGGATGGGCCGCCGCCACCGCTTCCAGCTCGTTCGGATACACGTTGAAGCCGGAAACGAGGATCATGTCCTTCTTGCGATCGACGATTTTGACATATCCGCGCTCATCCATGATCCCCACGTCGCCGGATTTGAAGTAACCGTCAGGTGTCATGACCTTCGCGGTTTCATCCGGCCGGTTCCAGTAGCCCTTCATGACCTGCGGCCCGCGAATGCCGATTTCACCAGGCTGACCGAGCGGAACTTCGTTACCGTCGTCGTCCAGGATGGCGATGTCGGTCGACGGCACCGGCAGGCCGATGGTGCCGGAGAACGCCGTGCTGTCGGCCCGGTTGCACGTGGCCACCGGCGACGTTTCCGACAGGCCGTAACCCTCGATGATGGCTACGCCGGTCGCCGCCAGCCATTTGTCATTGACGGCCTGCTGCACGGCCATGCCGCCGCCGTTGGCGATTTTCAGGCCGGAGAAGTCCAGGTGACGGAAATCGGGATGGCTGACGAGCGCGTTGTACAGCGTGTTCACGGCCGGCAGCATATTGAACTTGTGCTTCGACAGTTCGCGGATCAGGCCGGGAATGTCGCGCGGGTTCGGGATCAGGATATTCAGTGCGCCCACGCGCATGCCCCACATGGCGCACGCCGTCAGCGCGAAGATATGGTACAGCGGCAGCGCGCAGACGATCGCGATCTCGTCGCTGACGGGCTCCTTCTTCAGCCCCGGCTGCGACCACGCTTCCGACTGCAGCACGTTGGCGATGATGTTCCGGTGCGTCAGGGTGGCGCCCTTGGCCACGCCCGTGGTGCCGCCCGTGTACTGCAGGAAGGCGATGTCCTCCTGGCCCAGCTCGACAGGCGTGAGCTTCATGGCCGACGCATGGTTCAGCGCGGCGCGGAATCGCACGGCGTTCGGCAGCGAATACGCCGGCACCATCTTCTTGACGTTGCGCACGACGAAGTTGACGATGGCCCCCTTCAGGCCGCCCAGCATCTCGCCCATGCTGGCCACGATGATGTGCTTGACGGGCGTGCGCGGCAGCACCTGTTCGAGCGTGTGGGCGAAGTTCTCCAGGATGACAATGGCTTCCGCGCCCGCATCGGTCAACTGGTGCTCCAGCTCGCGCGGCGTGTACAGCGGATTGACGTTGACGACGGTATAGCCGGCGCGCAGCACGGCGGCGATGGCGATCGGATACTGCAGCACGTTCGGCATCATCAGCGCCACGCGCGCGCCCGGCTTCATGCCGCGGCTTTGCAGCCAGGCGCCGAGGCGCTTCGAGTAGGCATCCAGTTCCCCGTAGGTGAGGAATTTGTCCATGCAGACGAATGCCTTGCGCGCCGCATACTTCTGGAAGGCTTCTTCCAGCAGATGGGCCAGCGAACGGTATTGGGAGGGATCGATGTCGGCAGGTACGCCGGGCGGGTACGACTTCAACCAGATTTTATCCATGCTGTGCCTCTTGTCTCGATATTATCGTTGGGAGGTCGTCCGCCCTGCGTGCGCTCGGTGAGCCGGTACCGCATGGCCGATCCGAGTACCTGCCGTGGCATTGCGAGCCTGACCTTATCTTATTGTAGGCGCCGGCAGCACAGCACCGGCGTGGATTTGCCTGTCAGCGACAGCGTCCAGAAAAAAAGAACGCTCGTACTATCTGCGAGATAAGATGCTATCGGCACGCCGTCGGCGATGCAAGCGCTTTTTGTGTACGGATGAGTCGGTTTGGGACGGTTTGCGTTGCGCGGCGCAGCAATCAGCGCCCGCCAACGGTCTCGGGCTGCTTCTCGGCCAGCACGGTCGGCGCCGGCTGCGCCATCTGGTGTCCCAGCTGGACCAGTCGTTCCTGCCGCTCGACGGACGGCAGATTGCTCATCCGCTGCACCGCAGCATAGAAATGTGGGAAGTCTTTTTCCCTGGCCAGCAGCGCCCGGAAGCCCGGCAACAGGTCGTTATATGTCGCAACGGCAGCCAGGTGGGCATTTGTCAGCTTTTCCGAAAAGAAGCGGTCATAGCCCGCGTAGCCGCCCCAGTTGGCTTTCAGGACCTTGTATTCCTCGTGCAGCGACGCAAAGATGCGCGCCTTTTCCTCGCGCTTCTTTTTAACGCTGAGCTTGCTGGCATACAGGTCGGACAGCATCTGGCGGTGCTTGACGAGCAGCGCCAGGAACTCCTTGCGGCGGCCGCTGTAGCGCAGGTACGCCTCGCGCATCGGCTCGTTGCCATACAGCTCCAGCCAGCGCTCGACACCGGCCTCTTCCACGGACGTGGCAAACGCTTCGTTGAAGCGCGAGTCGCCGGCGATGTAGACGACCTGGTGCGCCAGCTCGTGGAACACCATGCGCGCCAGTTCGGCATCGGAGTAATTGATGAAGGTAGAGAGCAGCGGGTCGCTGAACCAGCCGAGCGTGGAGTATGCGGGCACGCCGCCGACCTGCACGTCGTCCCCTTCCGCTTTCAGCTCCTCGGCATACGCCATCGCGTCTTCCTTGTTGTAGTAGCCGCGATAGGCCACGCAACCGGCGATCGGGAAGCACCACTGGATCGGGCGCAGCGACAGCTCCGGGGTGGCAACGACGTTCCACAACACGAAGGGACGGTTCAGGGCCGCATAGTTTTTATAGCTGGCGTTGTCCGGCAGGCCCAGCTCCTTGACGGCGAAGCGGCGGATGAACAGCGCCTTTTCCAGGCGTGCCCGCAGCTTCGGATCAGTGGCCGGATCGCCCAGCCAGTCGTCGATCGGACGCGAGTCAGACCACAGCGAGTACTGACCCTGCGCCGCCTGGAAGTAATACTTGAACTGCGCGCAACCTGCCAGCATCGCCGCGCAAGAAAGCCCCGCCACGACATATCGGGCACGTGATTTCAAAAAGGCAAACTTGCGCATACATCGGACTCACAGGGCTTTCTCCACCTGAACGAGTGTATCGTAAAACGTCGGCGCACGGCCCATGTCGGTCAGCCGCTGACTGGTCACTTCGTTGGCGTTCTTGCCATCGCGCGCCAGCTTCTTCCACCAGATGGACAGGCCCACGACAAGCCCTTTGCGGGCCTTTTCCGTGACCCTGGCCTTGCACACGAACGAACCACGATCGTTGAAGATACGGACCATTTCACCGTGGTTGATGTCACGTGTTGCCGCATCGTCAGGATGGATGTCGAGCTGCGGTTCACCCTCCGTGGCACGCAGGCTTTGCACGTTGACAAAAGTCGAGTTCAGGAAGTTGCGCGCCGGCGGAGATATCATCGCAAGCGGGTATTTTGCTGCGAGATCGGGGGTACTTGCCGCCGATTCGTAGTTTTCAATGTAGGTCGGCAGGGGGTCCAGGCCGTCCGCCTCCATGCTCGCCGAAAAGAACTCACATTTTCCTGAAGGTGTGGGGAAATTGCCGCAGGCAAATGGTGCTTCCGGCATGTTCAGCTTCTGCCAGCCCTTTCGGCGCAGCGCTTCCCAGTCGAAGTGCATGGCACGAACGTCATCGGTACGGAAAGCCTTTGCTGCCAGTTCGTCATCGGTTTCGGCAAAGCACGGGTCGTCGAAGCCCATGCGCTGCGCCAGCAGGCGGAAGATCTCCGTGTTTGGCTTGGCTTCGCCTAAAGGCGCAATGGCCGGATTATTTGCCATCATGTACAGGTGGCCATAGGCCAGGTGCGCGTCCGTGTGCTCCAGCTGCGTGGTGGCAGGCAGCACGATGTCGGCGTAGTCCACACTGTCCGTCTGGAACTGCTCCAGCACCACCGTGAACAGATCGTCACGGGCAAAGCCGGCCGCCACCTTCGACGAGTCGGGCGCGATCGCCAGCGGGTTGGCGTTGTAGACGACGACGGCTTCGACCTTCGGTCCGAACGCCGGCGATGCCGGGCGTAGTAAATCGTCGCCGATCGTCGTCATGTTGATGGTGCGCGGCAGCTTCTTCAGCAAATCGGGCCGCTGCAGCGCGGCGCGGTTGGCGGGGAACGAGCCCGATGTCGACAGCTGGATGCCGCCGGCGGCGTGGCGCCACGCGCCCACCAGCGCGGGCAGGCAGGCAATATTGCGCACAGCCATCCCGCCGCCGCGCACGCGCTGCACACCGTAGTTGACGCGGATCGCCGCCGGCTCGCCGGCCTTTGCCGTCTGCCCGTACAGGCGCGCCAGCTCCACGACTTCGTCGACGCTGATGCCGCAGACTTCGGCGGTGCGCTCGGGCGTCCATTCCGCAGCGCGCTCCTTCAGTTGCGCGTAGCCCAGCGTGTACTGGTCGATGTAGTCCTCGTCGATCAGGTTCTCCGCGATCAGCACGTGCATCATGCCCAGCGCCAGCGCCGCGTCCGTGCCGGGCAGCAGCGCGATGTGCAGGTGGCATTTTTCGGCGGTCAGCGAGCGGTAGGGATCGATGGCGACCAGCTTCGCGCCACGCCGCTTGGCTTCCTGGGCGCGCATCCAGAAGTGCAGGTTCGACGCGATCGGATTGCCGCCCCAGATGATGATCAGTTTCGCGTGCTGGAACTGCTCCATGTCCGTGCCGATCGACGCGCCGATGGTGTATTTATAACCCGTGGCGCCGGCCATCGCGCAGATGGTGCGGTCCAGCAGCGAGGCGCCGATGCGGTTGAAGAAGCGCGACGACATCGACTCGCCCTGCAGCAGGCCCATCGTGCCGCAATAGCTGTACGGCAGGATGGCTTCGGGACGCTGTTCGGCCAGCGGCTTCAGGCGCGCGGCGATCGTGTCCAGCGCTTCGTCCCAGCTGATGCGCTCGAACTTGCCCTCACCCTTGGCACCGATGCGGCGCAGGGGGTACAGCAGGCGGTCCGGCGAATAGGTGCGCTCGGCATAGCGCGACACTTTCGTGCACAGCACGCCGGCCGTGGTGGGATGGTCGGGATCGCCCTTGATCTCGGTGGCGACACCGTTCTCGACGGTGACAAGGATGGCGCAGGTATCGGGGCAGTCGTGCGGGCAGGCGGCACGAACTTGTGTGGTGGTCATGGAGTTCAAGGCAGATATTGCGGGCAAGCCTCTATCGTAAACGATTCGGCGCAACATGGCTGCGATGGCTGCGGCTGGCCTCCCCCGCCCTCAAGGGCTACAATGAACGCACCGCTGCTGGCGAAGCCTTTACCCAAGGCGCATGAGAATAAAACCTGGAGAGCCAGATGAAACTCGTCGAACCCATAATCGCGTTCCAATCCGAGCTGCAGCAGATCCGGCGCGATCTGCATGCCCATCCTGAACTGTGTTACGAGGAAGTGCGCACGTCGGACGCCGTCGCGGCGAAGCTGACCGAATGGGGCATCCCCGTTGTGCGCGGTCTCGGGCTGACCGGCGTGGTCGGCATCATCAAGCACGGCAGCTCGACCCGTGCCATCGGCCTGCGCGCCGACATGGACGCCTTGCCGATGCAGGAAGTAAACACGTTCGCGCACGCGTCGCGCCACCCGGGCAAGATGCACGCCTGCGGCCATGACGGCCACACGGCAATGCTGCTGGGCGCCGCCTATCACCTGGCACGCCAGCGCGACTTCGACGGCACCGTCTACCTGATCTTCCAGCCGGCCGAAGAGGGCGGCGCCGGCGCGCGCCGCATGATCGAGGACGGCCTGTTCGAGCGCTTCCCGATGGAAGCCATCTACGGCATGCACAACTGGCCCGGCTACGCGGCCGGTACGATGAACGTCTGCACCGGGCCGATGATGGCGTCGTCGAACGAATTCCACGTGACCGTGCGCGGCAAGGGCGCCCACGCGGCGCAGCCGCACAACGGTATCGATCCGATCATGATTGCCGTGCAGATCGCGCAGGCATGGCAGACGATCGTCACCCGCAACAAGAGCCCGCTCGATACGGCCGTGCTGTCGATCACGCAGATCCATGCGGGCAGCGCGACCAACGTGATTCCCGATACGGCCGAACTGGTGGGCACGGTACGCACGTTCACGACACCCGTCCTTGACCTGATCGAGCGGCGCATGCAGCAACTGGCCGAAGGCATCGCGGCCGGCTTCGACGCGCAAGTGGACTTCACGTTCAAGCGCAACTACCCGCCTCTGCTGAACCACGCCACCGAAACGGCGTTTGCCGTGGAAGTGATGAAGGAAGTGGTGGGAGAAGACCGCGTCAATGCCAGTGTCGAGCCGACGATGGGCGCCGAGGACTTCGCGTTCTTCCTGCAGGAAAAACCCGGCTGCTACATCTTCATCGGCAATGGCGAAGGCGACCACCGCGACGGCGGCCACGGCCTCGGTCCCTGCGTGCTGCACAACGGCAGCTACGATTTCAACGACAACCTGCTGCCCGTCGGCGCCAGCTTCTGGGTCCGCCTTGTGGAGCGGGCACTGCCGCTGCGCTGATCAGTCAGGCAACCGGTCCGGCGCGGTGCCCACGCGCTGGCCGGGATTCAGGCGCTCCAGCGCCAGCAGCGCGGCCGCATGGTCCGCTTGTGGATACACCTCGCGGATCGACTCGTAGCGCTCCGTCACCAGGCTGGTGACGGGCAGCGCCACGCCGGCCGCCGCTGCCGCGGCAAGGATATTGTGCATGTCCTTCAGTTGCGTCGTCACCTGGCCACCAGGAACGAAATTACGCTCCAGCATGCGCTGGCCGTGCACTTCCAGGATGCGGCTCTCGGCAAAGCCGCCACGGATGGCCGCGCGCACGGCGGCTGGGTCGGCCCCGGCCGCCTGTGCCAGCAGCAACGCCTCCGCCACGATATGGATGGTGCCGCCCACGATCAGTTGATTGCACAGCTTGGCGACCTGGCCTGCCCCGGCCGAGCCCACGTGGGTCAGCCGTCCCATCGCCTCCAGTACCGGACGGGCCTGTTCGACATCCACCGCTTCGCCGCCAGCCATGATGGCCAGCGTCCCGGCCTCGGCACCGCCAACGCCGCCCGACACCGGCGCATCGACAAACCGGCAGCCTGCCGCCTGCAACCGCGCATGGAAATCCTGCGCTTCTCCCTGGCGCGTGGAGCTCATGTCGATCCACAGCGTGCCCGGGCGCAGCGCCGGCAGTGTGCTGTCGAGCACCTGCCCGACCACCGGTCCGGATTCCAGCATCGAGATGACGATATCGGCATCGCGCACGGCATCGGCCAGCACGGCGACGGGATGCGCGTCGGCCTCGCGCAGCGCCTCGGCTTTACTGGCGGTGCGGTTCCATACGTACACCGGCAAGCGCGCGGCCAGCAGCCTGCGCACCATCGGGTCCCCCATCAGGCCAATCCCCAGGAAGGTCAGTTTCATCGTAAAAAGCACCTTTGCTGATGTGATATTGCAGCCGAATTAACGAATTCTGAACGTTCTGCTGATTTTTTTTAACGTGAGTACAATAGCAGGCTTGCCGTATCGGTACGAATACAGCGAACTTTACTTGAGAGATAACCCATGAAAAAAATGATCGCGGCCGTTGCCGCACTGATGGCCGCGCAGGCGGCATTTGCCGCCGATGGCAAGCTGGCCGACACCGTCTATGGCGAATTCGGCACGGCGTCGAAAATTCGCATGGTGCGTCTGGGCGCCACGCAGGACTGGAAGCCGAGCTGGAGCTGGTTCGAGTCGAACGGCACCCACCTGACGGGCTACTGGGATGCCAGCATCGGCGGTTGGGAAGGCAGCCAGTATAAAAACGTACCGGGCGCGAAGATGCACATCGTCGATATCGGCTTCACGCCGGTATTCCGTTTCGAGAACGTCAGCAAGCTGGGCCTGTACGCCGAAATCGGCATCGGCGCCCACCTGCTGTCCCATCACTACGACAATAACGACGACGGCCTGTCGACCGCCTTCCAGTTCGGCGATCACATCGGCATCGGCTATGTGTTCAACAAGAACTGGGAAGTCGCCGTCAAGATGCAGCACTTCTCGAATGGCAGCATCAAGAAGCCGAACAGCGGCGTCGATTACGGCGTGGTCAAGCTGGCTTACCGCTTCTGATCCGCTTCGCCGCACGCTTCACTGCCTCATCGTGGCCCGCCTTCTGGCGGGCTTTTTATTTGCGCCGCAATTGCCGCAATCCCAGCGGCAAACAATTAAACAGCCGCACGAGCGCATGCAGCTGCCACGGGAAGACACAGCGTTCGGCGCGACGTTCGATGGCGGCGGCCATGCGCCGCACGGCGTCGTCCTCCGGCTGCAGGAACGGCTTGCGTGTCGCGTCGCCCCCATTCAGTTCACGCAACCGGGCCGTATCCACATAACCCGGCACCAGTGTCGTGACGGCGATGCCGAACGGCGCCAGCGCCTTGCGGTAGGCGTCGCAGATGGCGATGGCGGCGCGCTTCGTGGCGCTGTACAGGGAGCCGGTGGGATAGTCCTTCAACAGCCCCGCGATCGAAGCCACGGCAACGAGGTGGCCGCGGCCCTGTCGGCGCATGACGGCGGCGGCGGCATCGAACGCCGCACACAGACCGCCGACGTTCGTCGCCAGCACCGGCAGCCCCGCCTCCGGCCGCACGGCCAGCGTTGCCGCATCGGTGTACTGGCCGGCCGTGACGATCAGCAGATCCAGCCCATGCTCGCCGAATGCCCGGATCGCATGCCCCACCGCGCCGCCGTCCGTGATATCGAACGCGTAGCGCTGCACCGCCGGATGGGTTGCCAGCGGGTGGGCGTCGAGGCGGCCGATATCGCGTCCGCACAGTGCCACCTGCGCACCGTGCCGTGCGTAGTGTTCGCCCAGCGCAAGGCCGATGCCGCTGGTGCCGCCGATGATCAAGACGCGCATGCGCGGCTCCCCGTCGTGGCAAAAGCCGCGCGGCCCTTGCGGTAGCCGTACTGCCACTGGGCCTCGATCTGCGCCGCATACGCCGCCTGCGTGGGCGGCAGCGCCAGGCGGATACGGTTCTCCCGCCAGACGATGCGCTTGCCGATGCCGTGATCGCGCAGGGCGTGGCTCACGTCGCGCGTGTCGAACCAGGCGTCGGCATGCTGGGCATGCACGTGATCCAGCCGCGCCATGCCATCGATGCCCATCACCGCGCGCAGCGCCGGCAGCGCCAGGTGCGAATTGAATGGCGCCTTGCGCTCCATCGTCACACGTCTTGCGAGCCGCTGCGCCAGTTCGATCGGGAACAGGTCGATGACGCCGCCCGTGTAGTGGCGGCCGCCGTGCTCGTGGCAGCAAAAATAATACATGTCGGCGATCGAGATGCGGGCGGCGTCGGCCACCGGCATGGCGCTGTCGACCGCCAGCATCGGCGCCACGGCGGCACTGCTCCAGCGGGCATCAGCCGCCGGTGCGGGTGCGCCGTCGAGCAGCGCGGCGGCGCGCGTGGAGGTGAACACGACTTCCTCGAACAGCTGGCGCCCGGCCCGCGCGCGGCCCGCCTCGTGCGGCGCGTACAGCAGCCGCCCGCCGACGATGGCCAGTGCCGGCCCGGTCGCGGTGCGTGCGGGTGGCAGCGGCAATACCGCCGGCAACTCGAACAGGTAATCGTGGTGCAGGTCGGGGATACGCGGCGCGGGTGTGCCGGTCAACCGGCGCCGCGCGATGTCGGCCAGTGCGCGCAGAGGGGCCGCACGGGTGGTCGATTGCACGGCCGCGAGGAACTCGTACATGGCCGGCGACGCTACCCAGGCGCGGCGCGCGGCGGCATCGGGCAACGCATTGATGACCGCCGCGGCGATCGCGCCACCGCAACTGGCAAGCAGGATGTCCGGCGCGTTGCCCGTCTCCTCGGCGGCCGCGTGCACGCCGAGGTAATAACCAAAGCGAAAGCCGCCACCGGCGAGGACGAGGCAGTGCCGGTACTGTTCAGGGTTCTCCATCGAATGCATAATGCCGAAATGCGGCCCAACTCACAACCGGTGCGCGCCGCGCTGGCGGCACGACTCACGCACCTGGTGCTGAACTGGCTGGCGTTTGCCGTCTGCTACCCGCTCGGCAACCGGCTCGCGGACGGGCAGCAGGTGCGCCGCAGCCTGGCCTTGTCCCTTGATGCAGCCGTCCCTTTCGTGCCGTGGACGATCGTCCCCTATGCTACCTCCGGCGTGTTTTTCACCCTTGTCTTCTTCCTGGTGCGTACGCCCGAACAGCTGCGCGTCGTCAGCCGCCGGCTGCTGGCAACCACGATCCTGGGGGTGCTGATATTCGCAGCCTATCCTGCGCGATTCTCGCTGGCGCGGCCGGTACCTGAAGGCTGGTCGGCGTGGCTGTACGCTGGTCTCGACCTGGTCGATCGGCCGTACAACCAGTTCCCTTCCCTGCACGTGGCCTACTGCGTGATCTTCTGGCTGACGCTGGCGCCGCTCACCCGTGGCGTCATGCGCCTGGCGCTGGCGGCGTGGCTGCTGCTGATCGTGGCCAGCACGGTGCTGACATGGCAGCACCACCTCGCCGACGTGGCCGGCGGTCTGGTACTGGGGCTGCTGGCGGCGTTCCTGATCCGCACTGGCCGCACGCGGCGGCACACGGTGGCGTTCTGCTACGCGGCCGGCGCCGGCATCGTGCTGATCGTCGGTGCGTGGGCGCTGCGCAGCTGGCTGCTGGGCTATGTCGCGGTCAGCCTTGCGTCCATCGCTGTCGCGTACTGGCGTCGCGATGCCGGCTTCCTGCGCAAACACGACGGGCGGCACCCGCTCACCAGCTGGCTGCTGTACTGGCCCTATCTCCTTGGCTATCAGCTGACGTGGGCGGCGGTGCTGTGGCGCGAACGACGCCGGCCGCCGTTCGTCCGGCACGACGCCGGACTGTGGGTGGGCCGGCGCCTGACGCCAGCCGAGGCGCGACAACTGCCGGCCGGGTGCTGGGTGATCGACCTGTCGTGCGAGCTTCCGGAAACGCCGGCACTGCGCAACGCACGCTATCGGCACGTGCCGCTGCTCGACCTGCATGCGCCCCGGCCCACGCAGGTGCGCGCGGTGCTGCGACTGCTGGCGCAGCGGGAACGGGACGGCCATATGGTTTATCTTCATTGCGCGATGGGTTACAGTCGCAGCCGTTTCATTGCGCGACTTTACCAACGAAAGAAATCACGATGTCATTCTCCATCTATCAGCTGAAGCCCCGGTTCCAGCATCTGCTGCGCCCCCTGCTGTCCGCCCTGACCCGCGCCGGGATCACGCCCAACCAGGTCACGTTGGCGGCAATGGCGCTGTCGGTCCTGTATGGCGCGGCATTGGCATGGACGCCGATGGACACCGCGCTGTGGTTCGGATTGCCGCTGTTCCTGCTGATACGCATGGCGCTCAACGCAATAGACGGCATGCTGGCCACGGCCACCGGCAACAAGACGGCGCTGGGCGCCCTGCTCAACGAGATGTGCGACCAGATCTCGGACGCCGCGTTGTACCTGCCGTTCGCGTTTGTCGCCGGCATCTCGGCGCCGCTGGTCGTCATCGTTGTCGTGCTGGCGTTGCTGGCGGAATTTGCCGGCGTGCTGGCGCAAGCCATCGGTGCGCCACGCCGCTTCGACGGCCCGATGGGCAAGAGCGACCGTGCCTTTGCGTTCGGCCTGATCGCGCTGCTGATCGGTGCCGGCACGGCGCCCGTGTGGAGCAATGGGCTGCTGGCGCTCGTGCTGCTGCTGTCGCTGCTGACGGCGTTTAACCGCCTGCGCCAGGCGCTGCGCCTTTGCGCGCCAGCGACACCGTAAAGATCCCTTCCACGCCGATGGCCGTGTCGATCTTCTGGCCGCCGGCCAGTGCCACGAGGCCGTCCATCTCCGCCTGCGGGCGTGGGCGCATCTGCCACGCGGTACCGCGATGGTTTGTCAGCGTGCCGGCGATCATGTCCAGCTGCGGATGCCATGGCTGCGCCGTGTAGATCAGGTACCCGCCCGGACGCAGGCTGCGCATGACGCCTTCCAGCGAGCGCAGCACCATCGCGTTGTCGCTGAACAGTTCATACAGTCCCGAGACGATGGCGATGTCGTAGCGGTTCTCCTGGCCTGCGTAGCTGGCGCTGTCGAATGCGTCGCGCTGCTGGAAGTCCAGCGCGGCCCGGACCTGCAGCGTGGCGGCCAGCTGGCGCGCGCGGTCCAGGTTATGCGGCGTGAAGTCGCACAGCGTGGCGGCGATGTCGCGGTCCTGGAAGCGCTTGACCGTCTCCAGCACATAGCGCGCCGAGCCCGTGGCGATGTCGAGAATGCGCAGCGGCTCGGAGCCCGGATGGGCGGCGATGCGCTCGGCCAGCATGCGCTGCAGCTGAACCTTGCGCACACGGATGCCGCGCCAGCCCACGGCATCGAGATAGCCGCGGTCGATGATCCCACCCAGTCCCAGTTTGCCGCCGGCCTGGTTACGATAGACGTAATCGAGCGACTCGCCCGAGTCGAAACCGTGCGTAAGGCCGATCTTCATGCCGTCGCTGAGCGGGCCCAGGATGCCCAGCATGCGGCGCTGCATGGCAAACGAAGCGCGGCTCAGCACCGTACCGTTCTCGTTGCGCAGCATGGCGATGTATGCGCGGGCACTGGGGCTGGTGCTGTCGGCAGTCGCATAGTGCGCCGCCGCCATCGGCGGCGTGGCGAAGCACTCGTCGACAAAGGCGGTGCTGGCCCCGATGGCGGCCGTGGTATCGCGTTCGTAAAACACTGCGTGATAGCAGTCGCTCAGCCTGACGTAGCGCTTCAGCGGCGACGCCAGTCGGTCGAAAAACGTCTTCTGCGGCGTCTCGCTGACGACGTAATCCTTGTCCGCCGCCAGCATCAGAACCGGCACGTCGATCGCGGCCGCGTCGTGGACGATACGCTTGGCCGTATCGGCCAATTCCAGCAGGATCTTTGCCGAGATGCTCTTGGCGATCAGCGGATCGGCCGCATACGCTGCCGCCTCCTCGGGAGAATGGGTCAGCATGCCGGGACGGATGTAACTCGTCACGAACAGCTCCGGCTTGAACCGGCGGGCAAAGCGCAGGCCCGGTTTCGCCAGCGGCACATACAGCTTGATGCTGAACGCCGCCGCGGCCATGACCAGGCCACGGATGCGCGGCGCATAGTCGTGCACCCAGGTCGCGGCAACGACGGCGCCAACGCTGTTCGCGACCACCACCATGTTTTCCGGCGCGATGCCGTAGCGCGCCGAGATATGGCGGACAAAGGCATCCAGGTCGCTGACCAGCGTGGCGAAGTCCGGCGCGTCACCCCGCTCGCCCGGCGAGTAGCCGTGACCGCGGGCGTCGTAGGCGAAGGCCCAGTCCTGCTGCCGGTTGAAGCGTTCGACCAGCGGGGCGATGCGGCCCGAATGTTCGTGGCCGCGGTGCAGGAAGATCAGCGCCCGCACGGGACCATCGGTGCGCGGCTGGCGCGGCTGCCAGGAACGATAAAACAGGTGGACGCCATCGCGACCGGTAAAGCCGGATTCGGCATGGGTCCATGCGGCGGGGTGCTCGATCTTCATAATCCACGAAACCTTTATTCAAACGTACGAATCAGCCAGTACAACAGCGGCGCTGTCACAACGAGGCTGTCGACCCGGTCAAGAATGCCGCCATGTCCGGGTATGAGTTGCGAAAAATCCTTGATGCCGATATGCCGCTTGGCGGCCGAGAACATCAGGTCGCCGACGAAACCGCCGACGGACAACAGCAGTGCATACATCGCCATCCGCAGGGGACTGGCCAGAGCAAAATAGGTGCCGAGAACCAGGGTAACGCATTGGGAAACGACCACGCCGCCGAGCAGTCCCTGCCAGGTTTTATTCGGACTGATATGCGGCGCTATTTTCTGGCGCCCGAACAGTTTGCCGGACACGAACTGGCCGATATCGTTCAGTGCCGTCAGTACGAACAGATAAAAGAGCCAGGCCAGATTGGTGCTCGCATCGAAGGGCAGTTCCGCGAACCGCGGCAATACGACGATCGCGCCGGCGGTGATCAGCAACAGCAAGCCGACCAGTCTGTCATGGTCGGGCCGTCGGGCAAATCGCCAGTACTGCAGGACGATCGCGCCGCAGGCAATTGTCGAGACGAGATAGGGTACGAACTTTTGCAGTGCCAGGGCACAGCTACAGATAGCCAACGACGCAGCCCAGTACCGCCCTTTGGACGCCGTCTGGTAGGGCGCCAGTTCAGCGATGGCAAGAAGCCAGATCAGGCACGCCAGCATCGTCGGTCCCAGCGGATAGATCAGCAGGGCGAGCGAGATGAAAGGGAAAATGCGCCACCAGGCATTGACCTGCGCACTCAGCATGCCGCCGCGCGTCGCGCCGGTAGCGATCCGCACGGATAACGACGTCAGGCCCAGCAATCCATACAGTGCCGTCATGGCGACGGCAACCTGGGAGCCAATGCCGAGGAAAGAAAACATAAGTGGGGAAGGATTATTGCGGCGTGTTAATTATAGCGACTGGAGACGCCGCAAATTCCTCACAATGTCACCTTTGATGCGAATCAGCGTGGGTGTTGTAAGAGCGCACAGCCGATACGGTTGCTGCGGCAACGGCGGCAAGCAGGAGAAGCGACCGGCGCAGCGTGCGGCGTCGGCATACGCCGCGATACAGCAGCGGACAAGTATCTGGGGACAGGCACCGGTTTTGATGACTTTCCAGATTTTGATCTCTGCCGTGCAGGTGCGAAACCGGAGCCTGTCCCCGGTTTTTTTTACGGCCCAGAATGCGAAAAACCCCGACCAGATCACTGGACGGGGGCGAGGCCAACCAGTGTCTGGCTGATCGATTGAATGGTGCAGAAAGCGAAAATCCCCCAACAGCACGCGCTGAAGGGGGATTTTCTATATAGCAGCCTGACGACAACCTACTTTCACGCCGGTTGCAGCAGGCAACGGCCGCCAATGGCGGGCGGAGCAATCGGCGCAAAGTGCGACGTCGGGCAATGCCCGGCGGAACGGTTCGGGACGGAGCACCAAGTCCGGGGCCTAGTGCCTGGATAACTCAGCGCGATTGCTGAATCAGCACTCCAAATGCGAAAAACCCCGACCAGATCACTGGACGGGGTTTCTCTATATAACAGCCTGACGATAACCTACTTTCACACTGGTTGCAGCAGGCAACGG
>Ga0308166_1002025_pt1 | contig 19612 bp, 21 predicted proteins | sample PhyCR2_2_FD_202137 | JGI IMG/M metagenome (GOLD analysis project Ga0308166, IMG submission 202137) | Phyllosphere microbial communities from UC Gill Tract Community Farm, Albany, California, United States - DLSLCC.R2 | ecosystem: Host-associated > Plants > Phyllosphere > Unclassified | place... | reverse complement strand
CTGGACCCGCTCGGCGCCCTCCTCGTCCGCGCCGGAGCCGAGCGACGCGAGCACCATGCCGTTCGGCGCCAGCACGCGCAGCATGATCACTTCCGGCGTGCCGCCCAGCGCATCGACGACCGAGGACACGGCCGCGCTGTTGATGTCGAACAGCGGCCGCGCCAGCGCGTGCGACACCACGTTGGCCTGGCGTTCGACCCGTTCCCCCAGCCGCGCGCTCGCTTCGCGGTGCAGCGCATGCATCACCCAGGTCGTGTACACCGTCGTCGACAGCGCCACCGCTAGCACGATGCCGGCGCCGAGCCGGAACACGATGTTCTGGCGCCAGCTGTCGACGAGGCCCCGTACGAGTCCGCCCGGGCGGCGCGCGCCGGTGGACGCCAGCGGATTAATGACCGCCTCCCGGATGGCCGGTCAGCTCGCGCTCGCGGCGGCGGTAGGCGGGGCTCGTGCGCACGTCCTCGATCGTCTTCCAGATGCGTTCCGCGAGGTCCGGCTGCTGCGCGACGAAGGCGTGCGACAGCAGCAGGTAGTACGGCTTTTCGATCAGCGGCACGGGCAGCATTTCGATCTGCGTGGCGTACGCCGACCGCATCAGCCGCATCGCGTCGCCGCCGCCGAGGGCCGCCGCCACGAGGCGGCCGGCCAGCATCTTCTGCACCAGTTCGTCGGCCTGCTGGCTGCCCTCGTCAACGGTCACGTTCCGGGCACGCAGGAAGTCGCCGATGGAGTAGCCGAGCTGGAAGCCGATGCGGCCGTCCACGTTGGCGAAACGCTTGCCGTCCCAGTCGACCTTGCCGCCCTTGCGCCGCACCAGGACGTAGCGGTCGACGTGCATGCGCCGGGCCGGATCGGCCTCGCCATCGCCGCCTTTCACGCCGGGATAGGCGCCGAGCGCCAGGCGCTCGCGGCTGAAGCTGACGGCGAAGGCGCCGTTGACCTGGTTCGCCTTGACCTGCGCGAGACAGCGCTTCCAGGGCATGCTCTGGTAATCGAGCGTAAGTCCGAGGCGCCGCGCCACTTCGGCCAGCAGCTCGAAATTCAGGCCGCCGCCGTCGAGGGTGCGCCACGGCAGCACTTCCTGGCGCTCGAAGCACAGCGACACGGTGCCCGCCGCGAACGACGGCGCGCCGGCGAGCAAACAGCAGGCGATCGATCCGTGGCGAAGGAAGCGCAGCATGGCGTGGGTAGGGCGGCAGCGGCAATAATGATTAAAAATAGACAACAGTATGCCAGACCTTGCCGACAAAACCTACGTGGACCGTCAAGCCGCCAGCGCGGCGCGGCCGTGGCGCAACTCGGCCAGCACGCCGGCGCGCAGCCCGGTCTTCGGCACCTCCAGCTCCTCGATTTCCAGCTCTTCCATGAGGCCCAGCAGGATGGCCAGCGCGGCCGTCACGTCGCGCAGGCGCAGGTGGCCGAGGCCGGCCAGCGCTGCCCCGCCACCGCCCTGGTCGAGCGCGCGTGCCGCGAGCGACTCGAGCCGGGTGCGCGTGATGGGACCGGCCAGGTCGTTGTCGGCCAGCAGCCGCGCCAGGGTGTGGATGGTGCCGGAGGCGCCGCACGCCCGATCGCGGCGGCCGGGGCCGAACGCGGGCGTCTCGTCGCCCAGCTTGGCGCGCGTGGATGCGATCGCGGCCGCGAACGACACCGCGTCGATGCGTCCGCCGCTGAAGAACGTGAGCGCCAGGCGCGACGTGCCCAGGCCCAGCGACGCCACCTTCTGCACGTGGCGTCCGGTGCCCAGCGCGAGCTGGGTCGAGCCGCCGCCGATGCCCAGCACCAGCGTGCGCGTGTCCGGCTCGTGCGTCGCGCCGTCGGCCACGCCGAGATAGGTCAGGACGGCCTCCTGCTCGCCGGTCAGCACGTGCACCGGATGGCCGAGCAGCTGCTGCGCGGCCGGCAGGAACAGGTGGCTGTTGCGGGCCATGCGCAGGGTGGACGTGGCGACCACGCGCACGGCGGCCAGCGCATGGTCGGACAGGCGCGCGCGGATCGTGCGCAGGCAGTCGAACGCGCTGTCCATCGCCTCGGGGCTCAGGCAGCCCTGCGCGTCCAGCGCGGCGGCCAGGCGCAGCGGCGCATGGAAACTGTCGAGGGGACGCAGCGCGCCGTCCTCGACGACGCCGACGAGCAGGCGGAAACTGTCCGAGCCAAGGACGAGTGCGGCGTGAATGGGAGGTGTGGTGCTCATGCAGACTCCGAAGTCGAAAACGGCGCCACGATAGCGGGGCTGGATGACGGATCGATGACAGGAGCATCGTTGATCACATCATCATAAGCCATGCGCGCCCAAGGCGCCATGGCGGACACGGGTGTTCGTACGCGCCCCGGCGCGGGGGCGTTCATTCTTCTTCCACCGGCGCCAGTACGGCTGCCGCCACTTCGACCCGGTTGCGCCCCGCCTTCTTGGCCACCCGCAACGCCTCGTCGGCGCGGGCCAGCAAGGTGACGGTGCTGTCGTCGGGGCGGATCGTCGTGACGCCGAAGCTGGCCGTCAATGAAATCATCGCGCGCTCGGTCTTGACGCGCTCCGCTTCGATCGCGGCGCGCATGCGCTCGGCGACCATCGCCGCATCGTCCAGGTTCGTGCGCGGCAGCAGGATCGCGAATTCCACGCCCACCAGGCGGCCCAGCAGGTCGCTGTCGCGCAACTGGCGCTTGCACGTATTGATCAGGTGCGCGAGCACGACGTCGCCGGCCGGGTGGCCGTAGCCGTCGTTGATGCGTTTAAACTGGTCGAGGTCGAACACGACGAGGGCGGTCGGCTGGCCGGGACGGCGCGCCAGCGCCATCCATGGGGCCAGGGCCTGGAAGAAGCCGCGCCGGTTCGGCACGTCGGTGAGCGGGTCGTTGATTTCCAGGCGCGCCAGCTCGGCCTGTTCGCGCTCGCGGCCCAGCAGCAGCCAGCCGAAGCCGCCGACGAGGGCCAGCAGGTACAGGGCGCCCGAGTGCAGCTGGCGCAGGATGTCACTCGTCATCCAGCCCCAGCCCGCGGGCGCCAGCAGCACGAGCGCGCCGCGCGCGCCGACGACGACGGCCAGCACGGTCGTCGCCAGCGCGAGGAAGCGCTGCAGCATCGATGCGGCCGCCCAGCCGCGCGCCAGCGCCGCCGCGAGCGACAAATAAAAGCCGCCGAGGACCAGCGACGCGGCCACGGCGCGCAGGCCGATCGGGTCGATCAGCCAGCACAGCAGGAAGGCGGCGACGGCCAGTCCCAGCGCAGGGAGCGTGGCGCGGCGCCAGCGCAGCCGGCCGGCGCGTTCCCACGCCGCGCCGGATTCCCACGCCACGCCGGCGAACACGAGGACGTAGGCGATGGGCAAGGCAAGGCCTTCCGGCACGACGCCCGCCGCGCCGATGGCCAGCAGCAGCCAGCCGGCGCCCTGGTACAGGCGCGACCAGCCCCACGTCGGCACGGCCGGACGGCCGGCATGGCCGGCATGGCCGGATTGTTCGAAGAAAAACAGGGTGGCGCACAAGGCCAGGTTGCCGAGTGCCAGTGCCAGGACCATCGTGGTGGCATCCATCGTCACCTCAGCATTCGTGCACGACCGCGGTCGTGCCGTCGCCGACGCGGCTGGACCAGGCACGTGTCCAGTACTCCCGTTCGGCCTCGGTGGGCGGTTCGTGCCAGAACACGATCAGGGTCCCTTTATGGTCGTGGATCTGGGTCAGCTTTTCGACGAAACCCGGATTGCCGTCCACGTCCGCCAGCGCCATCGCATATCCATAGACGCGATCCAGGCGCTCGATGCGGTCCGGTTCGGTCTGGCTGTTGGTGGCGGTAATGGTCGGGTGGTCCAGGAACATGAGGTCTCCGCTTGGGCTGCAACGGCCAGCTTATCAGAAACCTATCGACCGCAACAAGTTCACCTATACTTGACGGCATGCCTCACAACAGCCCCACCCCGCCGCTCGTACGTACGCGCCGGGGTCGCCGGACGCTCGAATTCGTCCCCGGCGACATCCAGAGCGAGATGCTGCTGGCCCGGCCCGACGCCCTCGTGCTGGCCTATTTGCGCGCCATGATGGGGTTTGTCCTGTTCGCGCCGGCTCCCGTCCGCATCGTGATGGTCGGGCTCGGCGGCGGCTCGCTGGCCAAGTTCTGCCACCGCCATTTTCCCGACGCGCACATCACCGTCATCGAACTCCGCGCCGACGTGATCGCCCTGCGCGACGCCTTCCACGTGCCGCCCGACAGCGCGCGCTTCGCGGTCGTCCATGCCGACGCGGCCGAGTGGCTGGCCGCGCATCCCGGCTCGGCCGATGTACTTCTGGTCGATGGCTTCGACGCGCGCGGGCTGCCGCCCAGGCTGGCCGACACGCCCTTTTATACGGACTGCCGGCGCGCGCTGCGGCCCGGCGGCGTGCTCGTGGCCAACGTCTTCACGTACGATCCGCGCTACCCGGACGTGATGGACGCGCTGGATACCGTGTTCGCCGGTCACACCTGCTGGTTCGACAAAGTCGCGGGCAACAACCGCATCGTGTATGCGTTGCACGCCCCCGCGGACGCCGCCCTGCGCCGCATGACGGCGCTGCGGCGCCGGCGCGGGCTCGGCCTCGGATTATTGAATCGGCTAGCCATTCGATCCATCCTTGCCTGGATCGCATCGCGATCTGTTTTGGCCCTACCACACCTTCGCGCTACGCGGTCCCGCTTGTGACAATTTGTTTGCGGAAACTAGAGTTTCTGTGACAAACTGATGCCTCTTCATGCCTTAGGGCAAGCTCTCATCTTTCATGCATAGGGAACCCTGGATGTCGCGTCGTCGACTGCCGTTTTCGCTCACGCTCGCAGCAGGCCTCACGCTGGCCGGTGGCCTGGCCGCAACCGCGGTGCTGACGGTTGCCGTCAGCCGTCTCGAATACGACAACAAGGCGCTGGCCTTCGAACAGGGGACCGGTGTGCGCGTGGCCGCCCTGCGCCAGGGCATGGACGATGCAGTCGAAGTCCTGAACGTCACCAACCAGCTGTTCACGACCGTGCAGCCGGTCACGCGCGCGCAATTCCACGATTTCACGACGCCGCTGCTGCAACGTAATCCGTACATCCGCGCCTTCAATTTCCACCGCGTCGTGGACGCCGCCGACCGCGCCGCGTTCGAAGCGGACCTGCGCCAGTTCCAGCCCGACCTCGTGGTGCGCGAGATGCGCGGCCCCGCGCGGGTGGCGGCGCCGGCGCGCGAACGCTACCACGTCGTCGACTATCTCGAACCCATGCAGGGCAACGAGGCGGCCCTCGGCCTGGACGTCAGCCAGAACCATCAGGTCATGGACGCCCTCGGGCGCGCGCAGGCGAGCGGCCGCGCCGCCCTCACCAGCCTGCTGCAGATCGCCCAGGCACCCGGCGCCCCCAGTTTCGAAGTGCTGATGCCCGTGTACGCCCGCGGCGGCCGCCTGCTGGGCGACACCGCCGCCGTGGTCTCCGTGCCGACCCTTGCCAATGCCACGCTGGCCAGGGCCGGCCTGCTGGACGACCACAGCATCCAGTTGAAATTCTATGCCGGCGGCCGCGCCGATCCGGCCCACCTCGCCTATGCGAGCCGCGCCGTGACGTCGTCCGAAGCGCCCGTCCCGCTGATGTCGGGCGGCTACACGGGCCGCGCCTTGAACACCTTCACGGTCGGCGGCCAGTCGTGGACCGTGGAAGCCATCGCCGCGCCCAGCCCGTGGCTGGCCGACCATCTCGGCTCGACCCTGCTGCTGACCGGCGGCGTGCTGTCGACCCTGCTCCTGTGCGCCTTCGTGCAGGCGGCCGGCGAGCGCGCGCGCAAGGTGCAGGAACTGGTGCGCGAGCGCACCGCCGACCTGAAGCTGACGAACCAGCGCCTGATCGACGACGTCCTCGCGCGCAAGCGCACGGAAAAAGCGCTGCAGGAAAGCGAGCAGCGCTTCCGCCAGCTCGTCGCCATGTCGTCCGACTGGTATTGGGAACAGGACGAGGAATTCCGTTTTACCCACGTCACCGGCGACTTCACGGAAAAATCCGGCATCACCACCGAGCGCGTGCTCGGCCGCCGCCGCTGGGACTACGTGCCGGCGCTGACGGACACGGAACTGGGCCGCGACCACGTCGCCACCCTGGAAGCGCACGAACCCTTCCGCAACCTCGAATACCGCGTCGTCGACGACAACGGCGAGGAGCGCTGGTTCTGCATCAACGGCCAGCCGACGTTCGACGAGACGGGCCGCTTCACCGGCTACCGCGGCACCGGCAGCGACATCACGGCGCGCAAGGTCACCGAGCAGCGCGTGCACCACGTGGCCCAGCACGACGTGCTGACGGGCCTGCCCAACCGCTCGCTGCTGCAGGACCGCCTGGGCCAGGCCGTGGCGTACGCCACCCGCAGCGGCCACCAGGTGTGGGTGATGCTGATCGACCTGGACCGCTTCAAGTACGTCAACGACAGCATGGGCCACAAGGCCGGCGACGTCCTGCTGATGACGGTCGCGGCGCGCCTGCGCTCGTCGCTGCGCGACACGGATACCGTCGCGCGCCTGTCCGGCGACGAATTCGTCGTGATCCTGTCCGAGCACCACGACCAGCCGCTCACGCCGGACATCGTGCAGCGCGTCATGGACTCCGTCGCGCAGCCCGTCATGCTGGGCACCAAGGAGTTCTTCGTCACCTGCAGCATCGGCGTGGCCGCGTTCCCGAGCGACGGCACGCCGTCCGAGAACCTGATCGAGCACGCGGACATCGCCATGTACCGCGCCAAGAAACTGGGCCGCAATAACTTCCAGTTCTACACGCCGGCCATGAACGAGGAATCGCTGGAGCGCGTGCGCATCGAGAGCGCGCTGCGCAACGCCCTCGAACGCAACGAATTCGTGCTGCACTACCAGCCGCAGGTCGACCTGCAGACGGGCCGCATCGTCGGCATGGAAGCGCTGATCCGCTGGAAGCATCCGGAACTGGGCATGGTGCCGCCGTCGCGCTTCATCGGCATCGCCGAGGACACGGGCCTGATCGTGCCGATCGGCGCCTGGGTGATGCGCACCGCGTGCGCCCAGAACAAGGCCTGGCACGATGCAGGCCTGGGCAAGTTGCGCGTGGCCGTGAACCTGTCGGCGCGCCAGTTCGGCGCGGCCGACCTGCTGCCGGGCATCGAGGCCGTGCTGGGCGACACGGGCCTGGATCCGTCCTGCCTCGAACTGGAACTGACGGAAAGCCTGTTCATGAGCGACGTCACGCCGGCCGTGGAATTGCTGCACCGCATGAAATCGCTGGGCGTGAACCTGTCGATCGACGATTTCGGCACGGGCTACTCCAGCTTCTCGTACCTGTCGCGCTTCCCGATCGACGTGCTGAAGATCGACCGCTCGTTCGTCAACGACATCACGCACGACGCCAACGATGCCGCCATCGTCGCCTCGATCATCGCGCTGGCGCACAACCTGCGCCTGTCCGTGATCGCCGAGGGTGTCGAAACGGCCGAACAGCTCGATTACCTGCGCCACCAGGGCTGCGACGAAATGCAGGGATATTACTTCTCGAAGCCGCTCCCGGCCCATGAATTCGAGCAATTGCTGCGCCAGCGGCGCGGCCTGACGGCCCCGGAAGACGAGCCGCAGACGGCCGCCGCCTGAAGAAATCTCGAATCCGCTTTAAGTTTGGATTACAAGTGCGATATTTCGTGCAATTTCCTGTGGCTTAATCAATATCGTTCTCATACAATACTCCGTGATTCTTTGGCAATACACTCACCGAGCATTGATGATGATGACTGAACTGAATATCGACACCGCCGCGGCCACCCTGGCGGAACGCAGGCCGCGCACCGACATGCGCACGCGCGACCTCGTCAACCAGGCCGTCGCGTCCGTTCCCACGCTGGGGCTGCAGCGCGCCGCGGAATTCCTCGCGGCGATGGGTGTGCCGGCGGAGATCGCGGTGCGGGCACTGGTGTACCCGAACCGCCGCCGGACGAATTAATTTTGCTGTGATGCGATGTCGGCCAGGGATTCGCGTCCCCGCGCCGTCAATTCGAACCCGCCCTCCGCCCGCGCCGCAATGTGCGACTTGCGGCTGAGGAACTGGACGACGTCGTCATCCACATTCGCCGCCGGGTCCGACTCGAGCGCGCGCAGCGCCTGCACGCAGCGGCGCAGGAACAGCAGTTCCGTCCCCTGCGGCGTCAACGCCAGGCTTCCGTTCTTCGCATACTGGATCAGCTTCAGGCCCGACAGGCGCTTCGCGTTGCGCCCGACACAGGCATTGACGCGGTCGGTCTTCGCGCCGCGCCGGATGAATTCGAGCGCATCGTATTCGTCGCCCGTCAGTTTCAGATTCTTCATTACCACTTTCCAAGAGAACAAGCCCGCCATGGTAACGGCGACGGGCCGTCCCGGCAACCTGTCTGGCGTCAGCGCAACGCCCGCACGGCGGCCCAGACGAGGCCCGCACCCGCCAGCACACCCAGCGCCACGGCCGCGTGCATCTTGTGCGACCCCAGCAGCGGGCCGCGGCCCAGCGGAATCTTGTTGTACAAGGTGGTGCTCATGCTTTTCTCCTCCGAAAATCGTTGGCCTTTTCGCCTATTATTAAAAAGTTCCTGCAAGATATATGTGCGCCACCGTACACAAGCGGCGATCCTATTGCGCGCCGGGGCCGGACGTGGACTGTTAGTATTGCGCCAACACGACAACGCAATGGAGCACACCATGAGAACCGACATTCCGAAACCGGATCCGGGCGCCGACGCCCCGCCGAACATGCACGAAGCGGACATCGGCAGCGGGGAGCGCTCGCCCGGCCAGCATGAAACGGACGAGATGATCCGCGACATTCCCAAGCGCGGCAGCGACGAGGGAGATAAACGGGACGCCGGCCAGGCCGGCAGCCAGCAATCGACGTCGAACAAGACCTGAACCTCGGGCCTGAACCTCGGGCCTGAACCTCTCGTGACAAAGGATGGGGCGACGCGACGGTCCGCCCCATCCTCTTCCCTTCAGATACTCATTCCGCCTTGATGGGCGGTTCCGGCGCGTCCGGCTCCTTCACCGGTGCGCGCGCCGGCGCCGGCACGTCGTCCGGATCCGGACTCGGCTGGGGCGGCGGCAGCTCCGGGTCGGGCGTCGTGGGGTCCGGCGTGGAATGTGCGTATTCCGGCAAACTCATCGATTTTCTCCGGCGTACAGGCTCAACGGCCTTCTTTCTGCTTGGCGCCGCCGCCCGCACCCTTGTCCTTGCCGGCCTTCACGGTCGACATGTGGTCGTGGCTGCTTTTCTCCTTGACGCCCGCCTTCTGTTTCTGGACGTCTTCCTCGGACTGGTTACCGGACTGCTTGTTCTGGCTACCTGTGGATTTCGATTGGGTCATGATGATCTCCCTATGGTTGCGGTTGACGTTGTGTGCAGCCTAGCATGGAAGATCGCGGCGGGTTTTCAATCGTGCGGGCCGCATCCGCTTTGCTATAGTCGAGCCCATGACACGCCTCGCCGCCCTCGCGCTCACTCTCGCCATGACCTCTACCGTGCACGCCGCCCCGATGACGCTGGACGACTACCTGGCCCTGTCCGGCCCCGCGCCCGCCGCCACGCTGCGCTACGGCGCCGCGCCGTCGCAGTACGCCGAACTGTTCCTGCCGTCCGGCACGGGGCCGTTCCCCGTGGCCGTGCTCGTGCACGGCGGCTGCTGGACGAAGGAATTCGGCGGCATCACGCAGCTGCGCAACATGGCGGGGGCGCTGGCGGCGCGCGGCATCGCCGTGTGGAACGTGGAATACCGCCGCGTCGATGAGGCCGGCGGCGGCTACCCGGGCACCTACCAGGACATGAACGCGGCCCTCGACCTGCTCGCGCGCACGGCCAGGGAACATCCGCTCGACCTCGGCCGCCTCGTGGCCGTCGGGCACTCGGCCGGCGGCCAGCTCGTGCAATGGCTGGCGGCGCGGCCCCGCATCCCAGCATCGAGCCCGCTGTACCGCAAGGACATCGTCACCGTACGGCACGTCGTCAGCCTGGGCGGCCTGGCCGACCTGCGGCGCGAGGCCGCGCTGCTGAAGACGAGTTGCGGCCGCGAGACCGTCGAACTGGCCGGCACGCCGAGCGCGGACCGGCCGGACGTGTTTTCCGACACGAACGCAGGCGACCTGATACCGAACGGTAGCCATACGATCCTCGTCACCGGCGAGCTGGACACGATCTCGCCCCCGCGCGTCGCGCACGATTTCGCCGCCCGTGCGCGAGCGGCCGGCGACAGCGCGGAGGTCGTGATCCTGCCGGGCGCCAGCCATTACGACGAGGTGGCGGCGACGTCGGGCTCGTGGCCGCGCGTGCTGCGGACTATCGAGTCGGCGCTGGGCCTGGACGCGCGTTGACGGGGCTTGGAGCGCCTGACAAAGCTTCGCCAAGTCGCTTTAAGAGATGAGTGAGCGGGCGGGCTAGATGGCCGTCATCTTAACGCTCGGACTTCTGCGCTCTTGCTCCACGCAGGCCGACGACAACTACTTAGGGCGCGCTCAACTTCAGCCGTTTCAATACTTCGAGAACAATTTCGGGGTCTGGCGCCATGCTTGTGCAACGACACTTACGGGGACATAGGACACAACGGACCTGGTTGCCCGCCTCGGACGCTGGCGAGATGCCCAGAATTTACGATCTGGTCGATGGCTTGTTCGACGGATGTTTTGGCTGCGCATTCAATCGGTCGACGCAACTCAACGTACGGCCGTTCTGCACTTGATTAACTGAGGTATTGTGGAGCGTGCTACTGATTTGCTATCTCATTTATGCGGACAAGCCTTTTTGCAACAACTGTGTAACGAGTTCATTCAATTCGACGCCGCGCTCTTTGCTCAAAGTCTGCAACTGCTTGACTAGGTCGCTGTTGAGCTTGACGGCAAACGGCACCAGACCCAGCGCGCGCTCACGTTCACGTTGTTCGCGACGGTCGGGCATCGCTGCCGACGCTCCTACACCGTATGTTGCGCCTTTCGCACTCATTTGATTCATCAGTTTCTTCGCGTCGCTTTTTGCCAGGTCTGTCTTTTTCATCGCTTGCCTTTGGTTCGAGTAGATTGAGGCCGCATTTTACTCGCGAACGGAGCGGGACAATGCGGCACCTGCACCGATGTGACTGCAACGTCCGTTTCTGGCCGATCTACATGCGGCTACTGGCCCACACAAATAACTTTAGTTTCATACTGTTGGGCATTTTCTTTTTTCTTTGCGGCCCACGTGACCACTTCCTGAGCTTCAGCGGATGTCATGACAGTTGCTTTCTCTTTATTCTTAATAAATGACACGCCCTCGAACTTGCCTTCCTTGCTACGCATGACTCTGGCAAAAACGGGCGCCGCCTTACCGTCGTCAGTGCGCTTGTTTTGCTGGACGAGGTAACGCTGGTCGATTGTTTCCATGATAAGACTCCATACTTGCAGACGAAATCAGCATTCTACGGCGCGTGAAGCGCCACCAGGAAAACATGGCGGGAGCAATGATCATTCTTGCCAGGATGACGCCGGTTGCTGAACGTCAGGACTCAACCGAAAGCGTACCTGTTCGCGGCTTTCGCCGCTCTCAGGTTTTCGATGCGCTTCCGTGGGTATGATCCTGCCTATAACGCACCCCACAAGCGGGGTCGTGAGGTTGTTGCCACCGAAGCAAGTCAGCGGCTATGCCACGGGCTCTTACTCGGGAAACACGATCTTCTTCGCCAGCCGCTGGTCGACCACGAGATCTTCCTGCGCGACGGCAACGCACGGCAGGATATAGCCCTCGCGTTTTTCGTCGAGGGACAACCCCGGCCATTCCACGAGATAGCGCACGCTGCCGCCCGCGAGGCGGCAGATGCATGTGCGGCACGTGCCGTTGCGGCAGGAACTGGGCAGGTCGATGCCGGCCCGTTCGGCGGCGTGCAGCACCGTCGTCTCCATGTCGGTGTCGAAGGACCAGCCGGACGGCTGCAGGGTGATGGTCAACATGGTCATGCGGCGGATTGTACCTCCGGCCTGACAGGCCTGGGTTCGTTCCCGCACAGAGCCCCGTCTTGCGCGGCACTAACCTGAAGCCAACGTAATTTCAGGCAGGACATCATGTTGAAAACGACCCGCATCCCCCTTTTGATCGCCCTGCTGGCCGGCCTCGCCGGTCCGGCGGGCGCCGCGCAACCGCAGGCGCAGCCCGCCGCCGCTACGCCGGCCGCGCAGCCCGCCCCGGCCACCGCACGGGCGGCCGAATTCGAACGGCTGCTGCGCGCCCAGGTGCTGCTCGACCGCGCCCACTTCTCGCCCGGCGAAATCGACGGCGCCTACGGCTCCAACATGCGCCAGGCGCTGGCCGGCTTCCAGAAGGCGCGCGGCCTGGATCCGACCGGCAAGCTCGACGACGCCACGTGGAACGCGCTGAACACCGACCCGACGCCGACCCTGCTGACCTACACGCTGGCCGACACCGACGTCGCGGGCCCGTTCCAGCGCGTGCCGGACGACATGATGGAAAAGGCCAAGCTGCCCACGCTCGGCTACGCCACGCCGGCGGAAGGTCTCGGCGAGAAATTCCACGCGAGCCCGGCGCTGCTGGAAAAGCTCAACCCCGGCAAGGACCTGGGCCGCGCCGGCGAGCAGATCGTCGTGCCGAACGTCGTCGGCACCCCGGCGCTGGCGCCGGCCGCGCGCGTCGTCGTGTCGAAGGAAGGCCGCATCCTGCAGCTGCAGGACGCGGCGGGGACCGTGCTGGCCCAGTATCCCGTGTCGAGTGGCAGCGAACACGATCCTCTGCCGATCGGCAACTGGAAGATCGAAGGCGTGCACCGCAACCCCACGTACCACTACAACCCGAAACTGTTCTGGGACGCCAAGCCGGGCGACAAGAAAACGACCGTCGCGGCGGGTCCCAACAACCCGGTCGGCGTCGTGTGGATCGACCTGACCAAGCCGCATTACGGCATCCACGGCACGCCGGTGCCGGCCTCGGTGGGCAAGAGCGAATCGCACGGCTGCATCCGCTTGACGAACTGGAGCGCATCGGAGGTGGCGGGACTCGTCCAGGCGGGCACGGAGGTCGTACTGCAAGACTAAAACGAAGCAAAGGAGACGACGATGAGATGGTTGATGACCTTCCTGCTCGGCGTGCTGGTGGGCGCCGGCGGCCTGTTCGTCTGGCTGCGCCAGATGCCCCACGCCCCCGCCACCCCACCGGCCGTGGCCGCGAACACGGGCGCCCTGCCCGCGCCGTCGCCGCCATCGAGCGGCATCGACGGCAAGCTGCCGCCGGCGCCGCAGGTCATGCCCGACCTCACGGAACTCGACCTGCCGCTGCGTCCCGCCGCCTCGGACACGCCCGTCGCCGCATCTGGCGCGACGCTCGCGCCTTCGGTCCCGCCGGGCAAGCTGCTGGTGCCCGTCGACGGCATGCCCCTGAATAAAATCACCGACACCTACGACCAGCCGCGCGGCACCGAACGCCACCATGAAGCGCTGGACATCATGGCGCCGAAGGGCACGAAGGTGGTCGCGGTGGCGGACGGCAAGATCGTGAAGCTGTTCACGAGCAAGCCGGGCGGGCTGACCGTGTACCAGTTCGATCCGACCGAAAAATATGCCTATTACTATGCGCACCTGGACCGCTATGCGGACGGCCTGCAGGAAGGCGCGCAGGTCAAGCGCGGCGACCTGATCGGGTATGTGGGCGCGACCGGGAATGCCGATCCGAACGCGCCGCACCTGCACTTCGCCGTGTTCGAACTGACGCCCGAGAAGCAGTGGTGGAAAGGGACGCCGGTGAATCCGTATCCGTTGCTGCAGCCCTGAAGTTTTCTGCTCGGCTACTCCTCAGCCATTGCGATAATATGAACAAAATCGCTGCCTGAGGGGACTATGAAGAACATCGATCGACGCCGTCGCACCGTATGCATGGGCATGCTGGGCGGACTTGCCGGACTCACCCTGGGCAACGCCGTCCGGGCGCGCCCCACCGTTGACGGCGCGGCGCGCGTCTTCCGGCTCGACGGCGGCGCCGTCACCTACGCGTTCGGCGTCAACCCGGATGGCCGTCTGCAGACCATGTACTGGGGCAGCGCACTGTCCCCGGACGATCCGCTGCCGGCGCCGGCGCCGGTCGCCGAGAACTCCAGCAACGAAACGTCGATCACCGTCACGCCGTTCGAGTATCCCGGCTTCGGCGCAGGCCTGACGGTGGAGCCGGCCCTGAAGGTCACCTTTCCCGACGGCGTGCGCGATCTGGACCTGCGCTACGTGGGCCACCAGCTCGACGGCGACCGCATCCTGGTCAGGCTCAAGGACGTCAGTCGCGCCGTCCACGTCACGCTCGCCTATGCGATGGAAGCCGCAACCGGGATCCTGACGCGCAGTGCCGTGGTCGAGAACCGGACGAACGGCTGGATCCAGGTCGACCAGATGGCCGCGGCCAGCATCAACCTGCCGTACGCCGACGATTACCGGCTGTCGTACCTGACGGGACGCTGGGCCGGCGAGTTCGCGCTGCAAACCCGCCCGGTCGGTCCCGGCGCGACGGTGATCGAAAGCCGCAAGGGCGTGACGTCGCACCAGGCCAACCCGTGGATCGCGCTGAGCCGGGCCATGACCGAAGAGGAGTCCGGCCCCGTGTGGTTCGGCGCACTGGGCTGGAGCGGCGCGTGGCGCATCGGTGTCGACATGGATGCGCTTGGCGGCGTCCGCATGACGGCCGGCTACAACCCCTTCGATTTCGCCTATCGGCTCAAGCCCGGCGAACGCCTCTCCTCGCCCGTGTTCCATGCCGGGTATTCCGGCGAAGGGTTCGGCGGCGCGTCGCGCCTGTTCCATCGCTACCAGCGCACGCGCATCCTGCCGGGCGCGCCGGCGTTGCGTCCGCGGCCCGTTCTCTACAATTCGTGGGAAGCGACCGAGTTCGCCGTCGACGAAGCGGGCCAGATGGCGCTCGCGGAGAAGGCCGCCGGCCTCGGCATCGAACGCTTCGTCGTCGACGACGGCTGGTTCGGCGCGCGCAACAGTTCGAAAGCGGGGCTGGGCGACTGGGTCGTCAACACGAAGAAATTCCCGAGCGGGCTGACGCCACTGATCAAACGCGTCAACGACCTGGGCATGGAATTCGGGCTGTGGGTCGAACCGGAGATGGTCAATCCGGACAGCGATTTGTACCGGGCCCATCCCGATTGGGTCATCCATTTTCCGGGACGCACGCGCTCCGAAGCCCGCGACCAGCTGGTGCTCAACCTGGCGCGCAAGGACGTGTACGACCACCTGCTGATGGTATTGGACAGGCTGCTCGGCGCGAACAACATCGCGTTTCTGAAGTGGGACCATAACCGCGCCTGGTCCGAACCGGGCTGGCCGCAGGTGCCGCCCGCGGAGCAGCAACGCCTGTACGTGACGTACGTGGACAATCTCTACAAGCTGCTCGGCGAACTGCGCCGGCGCCACCCGAAGGTCGAGATCGAATCGTGCGCCAGCGGCGGCGGCCGTGTCGATCTCGGCATCATGGCCCTGACCGACGAGGTCTGGGTGTCGGACAATACCGATCCGTACGACAGGCTGTTGATCCAGGATGGCTTCAGCCAGGCCTATGCGCCGGCGATCATGATGGCCTGGGTCACCGACTCGCCCAACTGGGTCAACAAGCGCGCCACCTCGCTGGAATACCGGTTCCTGTCGTCCATGCAGGGCGCGCTCGGGATCGGCGCGAACCTGAACCACTGGAGCGCGAACGACTTCACGCAAGCGAAGCGCCTTATCGCCGAGTACAAGCGTATTCGGGTGACCGTCCAACAAGGCGATTTGTACCGCTTGATCTCGCCACAGGGCGGCTCGGCACGGTCGGCGACGCTGTCGGTCGCGCAGGACGGCAACCAGGCCGTCCTCTTCGCCTTCCTTCATTCCGGCGGCATGCGCAATCCGGCGCCCCATATCCAGTTGCGCGGACTCGATCCACGGAAGACGTATGCGCTGCGCACCATTGCAGGGGGCGTGGCGCCGCGCACACCGAAGCAGGCGAGCGGCGCATACTGGATGGGACAAGGGATCCAGCCCAACCTCGTCGGCGACTTCCAGGCCGCGGCCATTGTCCTGGAAGCCGCCTGACGAGGTGCGTCTTTACTGCCCCGGCGCTTCATCCACGTCCGCGCCCACGTTGATCGCGGCATACGCCCGCTGCACGGCAATCAGCTCGCGGCTACTCTTGCCGTACAGCTCGCCCGCAGCCTCGATCATCTTGGCGCGCGCATCCGCATAATTGGTGCTCGACGTGAACTTGGTCGTGTTCGCCTTGAACCAGATCCGGTAGGCCTTGTCGAGCCCGATACCCGTCATCGCGGCCGGCGTCCTGACGAGGTATTTGCTGTAATAATCGCCGGCCTTGTCCGCGCTGGAGCCTTGCGCGAGGAAGTAGAACATGCGGTTGTTCGGGCCGCTGCTGTAGTGCACGTCAAGGCGCTTGATCGAGCTGCTCCAGGCGTCCGGGCTGCTGCCGTCCTTGCTGGGGCGGTACATCCAGCGCAGCGGCGTGCCCGACTGGCTGATCTCCTTGCCCAGCACCCAGTCGTTGCCCGTGAGCGGGACGGTGTCGCCCTTGCCGCCCCCGCGCGCATACGCTTCGACGGCCTCGCCGTTGATGTCCGACGACGATTCGTTCAGTCCGCCCGATTCTCCCGCATACGTCAGGTTCGACGTGGCGGCCGTCACGCCATGGCCCATCTCGTGGCCGATCACGTCGATCGAGCCCAGGCTGTTGAAGCTGGAGCCGTCGCCGATGAACATGCAGCGGCACGTGTCGCTGTAATACGCGTTGTCGTACGCGGTGTTGACGTGTGCCGCGATGTACGTGGCCGTATTGTGCCCGTCCAGCGACAACCAGTTGAACACGTTCTTCATCGTGTCGTACGTGTTCATCAGGCCCCACATCGCGTTCACGGCGGCCGTCTGGCCGTTCGCGTTCGTCGTCGAGCCGCCGTTCACGTACTGCTTGCCGTCGCCCCAAGTATTCGTATCGTTGACGTAGACGCTGCCCGCGCTCGTGCCATGGTTCGCGTTCGTGATCGCCATCGCGCCGAACGTGCCGCCCGTGCCGCGGGTGTCGTCGATCATCCTGTACTTGCCCTCGGCGAGCGTCGTGTTGACGGGCACATCGCCGTTGTACTGGCTGTGGCCCACGCCGACCACCGTCTGCAGCATGTTCCACTGGGCGAGGATGGCGCCGTCGCGCGCGCTCACGATGGTGTCGTGGTACACGGGCTTGTCGCCGGCGACCATGCGCGTGTGCACGAGGTAGGCGAGTTCGTAGTGATCGACGACTTCCTGCACGTCGAGCGCGTTGAGCTCCTGTTCCTGCTTGTCGCGCGCGTCCGGCACGCGTTCCGTGCGCATCGCGGGCCAGATGATCAGCTCCGCGCTGGGCGGCGTCTCGTGGCGCGCCGAGGCGCCCAGCGAAGCCAGCGCCGCATCGATCGCGGCCTTCGACGAGATCGCCGGCACGACGCTGAAATCCGAACCCGGCCCGGCGGCGTCGGCCTTCGCGAAGTTGGCGCGCTGCTCGGAATCCGATTCGGACAGGATCTTGCCGTTGGCATCCAGGACAAGCACGGATTCGAAGCCGAAGATGCGCACGTTCTTGTACGTGTGGGCCACGCGCGCGACCTGCGTGCCCTGCGTGCCGGGATGCCGCGCGACGATCGCATAACCGTGGCGCGCATCCTGCCCGCGCGCGGCGCGGCGCGCGTCCAGCTGGGCCAGCAATGCCGCGTCCAGCTGCGGGGACGCGGCAACCGCCGGGCTCATCGTGCCGGGGCCGGCCGCGCCCGCGGGCACGACGACCGCCAGTGACAGGGCGCCGAACGACGCCAGCAACATCTTGCGCTTGTTCATGAGATTTCCTTTCATTGAGCGGGCACACCGATGCAGTGTGGCCGAGCTCGCTTAAAGGAATTTGCTCAAGCGCAAAGAGCCCCACGGCGCCTTGCGGCTGCCGTGAGGCGGATGAAAAGGTGCGGATGACGGTGCGCCCAGGCGCACCTCACGGGACGCTCAGCGCTCGCGCCGGCGCATCAGGTACACGGCCGTGCCGACGACGGCACCGGCCAGCACCGCCTTCTTCACGAGGCCGGCCCGGTTGTGCTCCCACTCGGCCTTGATGCCCATTTCGCCCAGCACGTTCGGCACCTTGCCGTGGGCGAGGTCCTCGCCGATGCCCTCGACGACGTTCACGCGGTCCGCAGCCAGCAGCAGGAGCCAATGGCGCAAGTCGTTTTCCGACCATTTGAACGCGAGGCGGCGCATCATGCCGGACAGGCCTTTCGGCGGCTGCGCGGTGCCGAAGATCGGCGTGATGCCGGGTCGTTCGGTCGACACGAGGACCTCGACGTCTTCCGGCTGCTGCGGCAGCTTGCCCTCGTGCGGGCGGATGAAGCGCGCGGGCATGCGCTCCATCGGCACGGCCGGACGGTTCTTGCGGTCGAGGTCGGCGCCCCAGCCTTCGATGTGCGACAACTCCTCGCGGCTCGGGCGGCGCGGGCCGTCGGCCATGTCGCCCTGCAGCGGATGCGCATGCACGTGGCCCGCGTCGTCGTGGTGCGGATGATCGTGGTGATGATTGTGTTCCATGACGTCTCCTCAATGCAAAGCGGTGGCCTTCACGGCCTGGACCTCGCGCGCGGACGGCGGGATCAGGACGGGCTTGATGCAGTTGTCGAGCTTGCTCGAGAAGATGTGGTACGCGTCCGCCACCTCTTCCAGCGGCACCCGGTGCGTGATGATTTCCTTCGGATTCAGGCGGCCTTCGCGGATGTGTTCGATCAGGCGCGGCAGGTGGCGTTTCACGCTGGCCTGGTTGGCGCGGATCGTCAGGCCCTTGTTCACCACGTTGCCGATGGGGACCGCGTTGAACGTCGGGCCATACACCCCCACGATCGACACGTTGCCGCCCTTGCGCACGCTGTTGATGGCCCAGTGCAGCACGGTCGAGGCGCCGGCCTGCATCTTCATCAGGCGGCCCGTCAGCGTCTGCGCGATGGAACCGGCCGCATCGCCGCCCACGCAATCGATGGTGACGTCCGCGCCCATCCAGTCGGTCATCTTCTTGATGTGTTCCGCCATGTCGTTCACTTCGCGGAAGTTCACGACCTCGCATTGGGCAAAGCGCTTGACGAATTCCAGGCGGTACTCGACCTCGTCCACGACGATCACCCTGCCCGCACCCATCAGCCATGCGGCTTTCGCGGCGAAGATGCCGACCGGGCCGGCGCCGAAGACGACCACCGTGTCGCCTTCCTGGATGTCGCCCATCTCGGCGGCCTGGTAGCCCGTCGGGAGGGCGTCGGTCAGCAGCACGGCGTCGTCCAGGTGCAGGTCGTCGGGGATCGGATACGGGCCCACGTCGGCCATCGGCACGCGCACGTACTCGGCCTGGCCGCCGTCGTAGCCGCCCGCCGTGTGCGAATAACCGTAGATGCCGCCGACGGCCGTCGCTTCCGGATTCGTGTTGTGGCAATTGCCGAAGAGTTCGCGCTGGCAGAAGAAACAGGACCCGCAGAACAGGTTGAACGGCACCAGGACCCGGTCGCCGGCCTTCAGCGTCTGCACGTCGCGGCCCACGTCCACGACTTCGCCGACGAATTCATGGCCGAACGTATGGCCCACGCGCGTGTCGGGC
>Ga0308166_1002020_pt1 | contig 19666 bp, 16 predicted proteins | sample PhyCR2_2_FD_202137 | JGI IMG/M metagenome (GOLD analysis project Ga0308166, IMG submission 202137) | Phyllosphere microbial communities from UC Gill Tract Community Farm, Albany, California, United States - DLSLCC.R2 | ecosystem: Host-associated > Plants > Phyllosphere > Unclassified | place... | reverse complement strand
GTCATTTGGGTCAACAGTGCGTCTAATGCAGCACGGCTTTCGAGATCAGTCTTGATGTGCGAAAGAGTCGATCCGGCAGCTAGAGCTATCGCATTAATTACCGAAAGCATGGTGCCTTCAACCGGTTCACTCAATGCCGACCATGAGCGTACCTTTGCCCGCTCCAATCCCAGAGCGAGCAGAGGTGCGGTCAGCCGTTCGTGACCAGTCCATGGTTCACTGAGGCCGCTAAGAAAGACGGCAAAAAGGGTTCCTGAGTTACCGCGGGCGGACTCCATGGACGCGCGCGCAGCAACTTCAAGAAAACCACCGATATCGTCACTTTTCAGTTCACTAACTGCATCGTGCCCAGCGCGTGCGGTGAGGTAGAGATTGCTCCCGGTATCCCCGTCTGCGACTGGAAAGACGTTGATGGCATTAAGTCGATCAGAGTGGTTCCCGAGACTCTTGACGCTCCGCGCAAGCCATTCATGAATTGCGCGCACGGAGGTATCGAGCTTTTGGGGAGTCATGGATTCCTAGTCCTTAATTGAACTATTTAGATAGATCAGTGGTGTTCACGAACTCAGAAACTTTATCGTCCTGAAGCGCTTGACCAAACTTATCAATGGCTGCCATGTCTGGAACCACGATTGACTGACCATCTGCGGATCGACCGGTGCCACTATTTGGAAGGGTGAAGAATTCCATGTCGCTCTGACGGATGTTGAGCATAGATGATGCATATGAAGCTACCTGAGCAGAATCAAGCGAATCATCAACAGCAATGTATGGGGCAATCTGTCCCACAGCGTCTGACACCTTTGCAGGGTTAGTCAGGGTGTCTTTAGACATGATCTGACCAAGCAGGGCCTTGACGAACAGCTGCTGGTTCTTGACGCGCTGGTAGTCGCTTTCGGGGAACGCGTGGCGTTCACGAACGAACGCTAATGCTTGATCACCGTTGAGGGTCTGAACACCTTCAGGGAAATTGTTGCCCTTGAAAGATGTTGAATTGAATGCACGTGGATTGTTGATGGTCACGCCACCAACGGCATCAGTGAGTCCCTTGAATCCTTCAAAGTCAATTGACGCAACGTGATTGATGCGAACACCGAATAGACCTTCGAGGGTTTCAACTGCTTTGGAGACACCACCATGGGCGAAGGCCGCATTAACCTTTGCTTCACCTACACCTGGGATGTTCAACCAGGTATCACGCATGATAGACGTGACGAAAATATTCTTGTGATCCGAAGGGATATGAACCAGCATCATCGTGTCGGAACGACCGCCATTTGGCAGTGTGCCAAAGTCTTCGCTGTCTTCCGACGCATCTCGCGTGGCCCGAGTGTCTGTGCCTAGCAGAAGAATATTGACTGCATCCTTGGACTCGTCCTTAACTTCAGGACGGGTGTCCTCGTTAGGGAAGGCATCAGCAATCTTGCCACTCTCAGAGTCGAATGTTCGCCCCAGATTCCAAAGGTAGCCGGCGGCTACAAGCGCCGCAATTGCGACCAAAACAAGAATACTCAGTACTATCGCGCGGCCAGTATGTTTTTTCTTTACTGGCTGACTCGCATGTGCATCGAAGGACATATGCTACCTTTCACAGTTTCATCTGAATACATCTTATCTGTCAGCGTAGGGATGTAGGCTTATGAAGTGTCTAAACTCAGTGTGAATTCCGAAGTGTCGCCGAAATGTTATGCAAATATAAAAAAGATTGCGGCCATGGCGGCAAGCGTAGTTGCACTTGCTTCTCTCACTGCTTGTTCATCTGTCGCCGCCGTTGATGCTGCACCTGACGCGGCCAATCCTGCCTGCGCAGAGATGATGGTGGCGCTACCTGATTTGATCGGGGACGCACAACGACGGTCCACAACTTCTCAAGCTACCTCAGCTTGGGGCGATCCTTCGCAAGTAGTACTGCGTTGCGGCGTGCAAGTTCCTACGCCTACTTCAGATCCGTGCGTATCAGTCAATGATGTTGATTGGGTTGCTCACGAAGATGAAAAGACAAAGATCTGGACATTGACCACCTACGGACGCACCCCTGCGACAGAAGTGGTGCTTGATCCGAACGTCATACCTTCCAGCACGGTGCTCGCTTCCCTTTCTGACGCGGCGGCCAAGATTCCAGCCCAAAAGGCGTGTGTTAGCGTCGATAAGGCAGAAAAGCTGTAGCCAAGAAGCACTGAGCAATAACAAAGCGAGGAGACGAATCGTCTCCTCGCTTTGTTATTTGCAAATGCAGTATGTCGTTTAGCGCAGTCCTACGTTTCGTTCAGTCGCCAAAGCTATGAGCTCATTGATGAGCTCTGGATATGCAATGCCAGTCTTGTCCCACATTTGTGGGTACATGCTTGACGGCGTAAAGCCCGGCATGGTGTTGATTTCATTGATGATCCACTCGCCCTCGGGCGTGTAGAAGAAATCAACGCGGGATAGACCTTCTGCGTCCAAAGAGTCAAAGGCTTTGACTGCAAGCTCGCGGATTTCTGCGGTGGCTTCTTCACTCAGTTCAGCGGGGCAACTGAGCTGGGCTGCGGTGCCGTCCACATATTTCGCTTCAAAATCGTAGAACGTGTGTCCGTTCGCTGCGACGGCAACTTCACCGGGCAACGAAGCTCGTGCGGCTGAACTACCGCGGCCTTCCAATACTCCACACTCAATTTCGCGACCAACGATGCCTTGCTCAACGATCACCTTTGGGTCTTCGGCCCGAGCGACATCGATTGCGGCGCGAAGTTCCGATGGGACATCCACCTTGGTGATACCCACAGAGGAACCTGCACGGGCAGGTTTTACGAATAGTGGGTATTGAAGATTCTGGCAACGTTCTAGAGCAGCTTCGCTATCGCGGAGCCACTGCTTATTGGTGATGACCTCATAAGGTCCAACGTTAAATCCAGCGCCTTCAAAAACGACCTTCATGAAGTGCTTATCCATGCCCATGGCACTGGCTGCAATTCCGGAGCCGACGTATGGAACGCCTGCGGTTTCCAGCATTCCCTGGATTGATCCATCTTCGCCAAAAGGACCATGGAGCAGTGGGAAGACCACATCAACTTCAGCAACCTCAGAAATGGTCGCGCCAGTCAATGACTGAAGAGATGTTGTATTGGTTTCAGGAGACAGCTGCACCGGGTGGTCAACGGAGGAGATCTCCGGCAGTTGGCCGGAGTCCAAAGCCCAGCCCTCTGGGTCTTTGTCCAGCAAGGTCCAGCCACCGTCACGAGTAATTCCCACTGGAATTACGTCAAAACGTTCACGATCAATGGCATGCATGACACCGGCTGCCGTTACACAAGATACGGAGTGCTCAGATGAACGACCGCCGAAAAGGAGCAGAACTCGGAGTTTACGATCGACCATTAGTGCTGTTCTCCTTCAGACTTCAATTCACGAGAAAGTAGACGTGCTGCCATGTTTTCAACACTTAGCGTACCTTCAAGAACCATGACTACTGCTTCAGTAATTGGCATTTCGACCTTGTGAGTCTGCGCCAGATCAAATACTGCACGTGCAGACTTGATGCCTTCAGCAGTCTGGGACATGCGGTCATTGACTTCTTCAAGGAAAAGTCCCTGCCCCAGCAAACGGCCCGCGGTGTTATTACGCGACAATGATGAGGAGCACGTTGCCACCAAGTCACCCAGGCCGGAGAGCCCTGCCAAAGTATCTAGTCGGCCACCGAGTGCGAGAACTAGACGAGTGGTTTCTGCCAAGCCACGGGTGATGACAGTTGATTTTGTATTATCGCCCATGCCCATGCCGTCACACATACCGACAGCGAGGGCAATGATGTTTTTGACGATTCCGCCAAGCTCCACGCCCAACACATCATCATTGGTGTAAGGACGGAAATATGGTGCTGAACAAAGTTCTGCAATCCACTCAGCTGTTTCTGAATCTGTGCAGGCTACGACCGAGGCAGTTGGCTGCTCACGGGCAATCTCCATTGCAAGGTTTGGACCTGAAAGCACGGCTACCTGTTCGGCTGGCAATCCGGTCACTTCCGAAATGACTTCGCTCATGCGCAGATCGGTGCCGCGTTCCAGACCCTTCATCAACGAAAGCAAAACCACGCCAGGCGCAAAATATTCCTTGAACGCCGCTAGTTCTTGTCGCAACGACTGCGCAGGAATGGCCAGGACCACAAGATCCGCATCCGTTAGCACTTCACGCTGATCTGAGGAAGCAGAGATGTTCGCCGGAAGCTTTGTTTCACGCAGGTAGCGGGAGTTGGTGTGGCGTTCATTAATTTCTGCAGCTGCGTCATCACGGCGAGCCCAGATTTGTACCGGAGTCCCCTTGTCCGCAACGGAGTCGGCAAGCACTTTGGCGAAGGTGGTTCCCCAACTGCCGGCACCCATGACGGCAATTTTACGTGGAAGCGGCTTAGTCATTATATGTCCTCTAGAAAGTGATGATGAAGTCGATTAGTTTTCTGGCTTTTCGAAACTACGGCCGGTCTGAGTCTGGCCGTGGTCACTGGGATCCCAGCGAGTAGCCGGAGCTTCTTCTTGACGAAGTTCAGCCTGCAAACCGGTAATTGCATCCATGATGCGGTCCGTTGCTTCTTGGAGAACAGTGCGAGTCCGAGGACCGTCACGCAAATCATCAAGGTTTACCGGCGCACCAACAGCGACGGTTACGTGTTTGCGAGGGAACAGATACATCTTTTTGGAATACCTGGGCAGTAGCTCTTGGTCTCCCCAGTGAGCCATAGGCACGACCGGTGCACCGGTCTGCAGCGCAAGACGCGCAGCACCGGTGCGACCGATCATTGGCCACAAATCTGGATCTCGGGTAAGGGTACCTTCTGGGTAGATCACAATGACTCCCCCAGCGTCCAGAACTTTTTGCGCTGATTTCAGAGATTCACCAGCACTAGCTGAACTACGTGTCACCGGAACCTGACCGGTCTTCTTAAGGAACCAGCCAAGCAAAGGAACCTTAAACAAAGATTCCTTTGCCAGCCACCGTGGGAGCCTGCCGTTGCTATAGATTGCGTGACCAACCACCAACGGATCAATTTCCGTCAAGTGATTAGGGCACACAATGTAGCCACCTTTTGGAAGAGAATCAAAGCCCTTCCATGACTTGCCTGTCATCACGTTCATGCCTGAACGGACAATTCCTGCCAAGACAGAAAACACAAGTTTGGTGCTAGCAGACTCTCCGGGAGCCAGGATCTTTACCACGTACGAGATCCCCTTAGTTAGTTGCTCAGCTCGACGTTTGCGCCCAGACCCTGAAGCTTGTCCATGAAGTGCTCGTAACCGCGGTTGATGATTTCAATCCCGGTCACACGGCTGGTACCTTCAGCTGCCAAAGCAGCGATCAGGTGCGAGAAGCCACCACGCAAGTCTGGAACGTCAATGTCTGCGCCGCTGAGTTTTGCAGGACCGACAACAACTGCAGAGTGCTTGAAGTTTCGCTGGCCAAACCGGCAAGGAGTGGAACCAAGGCAGTCAGTGTGCACCTGAACCGTAGAACCCATGCGCACCAATGCGTCGGTGAAACCGAAACGGTTTTCATAGACCGTCTCGTGAATTACCGAGACACCCTTAGCCTGGGTCAAAGCAACAACCAACGGCTGCTGCCAGTCGGTCATGAAGCCGGGGTGAACGTCGGTTTCGAGGATCAACGGATTCAGATCTCCACCTGGGTGGTAGAAACGAATGCCGTTGGACTTGACCTCGAACTCGCCACCAATCTGGCGGTATACGTGCAGGAATGCGGTCAGGTCACGCTGCTGCGCGTCCTGAACGAAAATATCACCCTTGGTCACCAGCGCTGCCGAAGCCCATGAAGCTGCCTCGTTGCGGTCTGGCAGGGAGGTGTGGTCAAAGCCGCTGAGCTTATCTACACCCTGAATACGGATCACACGGTCACGGTGTACAGAGATGATTGCGCCCATCTTCTGCAACAGCGAGATCAAATCTAGGATTTCTGGCTCAATAGCTGCGTTACTGACCTCGGTAACACCCTTAGCGCGAACCGCCGAAAGCAGTACCTGCTCGGTGGTACCAACGCTTGGGTACTGAAGGTTCAGCTTGGCGCCGGTAAGACCGTTTGGAGCCGAGATACGAATGCCATCAGGAGCCTTGTCTACGACTGCACCGAATTCGCGAAGAACTTCTAGGTGGAAATCGATTGGACGGTCACCAATGCGGCAACCACCAAGGTCTGGAATGAAGGCTTCACCCAGTGCGTGGATCAGTGGGCCACAGAAAAGAATAGGAATACGTGAATCACCAGCGTGCGCATCAATTGCTTGATTCGACGCGGTCTTCACATTGGTTGGATCCAGCGAGAGGTCACCGGTGGTTGGGTCCTGATCAACCTTGACTCCGTGGATTTCAAGCAAGCTGCGTACTACAACGACATCTTTAATCTCCGGTACGTTTCGCAAAACCGAAGGAGTGTCACCGAGCAGAGCTGCAACCATGGCTTTTGGCACTAGGTTCTTAGCTCCGCCGACTCGTACGGTGCCCTTAAGTGGGACACCACCATGGATCGTCAAGATCTTACCCATGTATGAATTACCTCATCGCGTAGTCGTTATCGCCCGCCGAAGCTTTTGAGCTTTCGAACTGGCAGGACTTAGCAAGCATACCGCTTATCAGGCTGTTGATACGTTCAGGTCATCGTGTGGCGCACACATTGTGAGCATGCTTTCAGCCACGTCAGCCTTCTCGCACGGTATGTGCGTCCTTAAAGAAAGGTAGGTCCGTTCTTCACCTATTTGAACAGATGAGAACGGACCTATTATTCCGCAATAGCGCGTGAGAATTACCCGGCGGTTTGAGCCGGCAGAGTTTTTGGCTTGTATTCTGGGCGCGTGGCTTCATACGCCGAGATGGCGTCTTCCTGCTGCAAGGTCAGCCCGATGTCATCCAAACCTTCCATTAGTCGCCAGCGAGTGTAATCATCAATCTGGAACGGAGCAGAAATCGATCCACACTGAACCGTGCGTGACTCAAGATCAACGCTCACTGTAGTCCCTGGATTATTCTCCAGTTCCTTCCAGATCAGCTCAATATCGCTTTGCGCAACCTCGGCAGCAACCAATCCCTGCTTGCCAGAGTTCCCACGGAAGATATCGGCAAATCGAGCTGAGATAACAGCTTTGAAGCCGTAGTCTTTCAGCGCCCATACTGCGTGCTCACGAGAAGAACCTGTACCAAAGTCCGGGCCCGCTACCAACACAGAACCTGCGTTGAAAGGTTCCTTGTTCAGGATGAAGTTCTCGTCGCGGCGCCAGCCAGCAAACAAGGCATCCTCAAACCCAGTACGGGTAATACGCTTCAGATAAACGGCAGGGATGATCTGGTCCGTGTCCACGTTGCTCTGACGCAGTGGGACACCAATGCCGGTATGAGTAAGAATCTTTTCCATGATGGTAATCCTTTCTAGACTGCGGCCGGAGTATTGGCCAAGTCGCTAGGTGAAGACAGGGTTCCGCGCACTGCGGTTGCAGCTGCAACCAGGGGTGACACCAAGTGGGTACGCCCACCCTTGCCCTGACGACCTTCAAAGTTTCGGTTGGAGGTCGAAGCGCAACGCTCCCCTTCGTCCAACTGGTCTGGATTCATTCCCAGGCACATTGAGCAACCGGCGAATCGCCATTCTGCTCCGAAGTCTTTGAATATCTGATCCAAGCCTTCTGCTTCGGCTTCCAAGCGAACGCGAGCCGAACCCGGAACGACAATCATCCGCACGTTTGGATCCTTAACCTTGCCCTTGACTACTTCTGCAGCCGCTCGCAGATCTTCCATGCGGGAGTTGGTGCACGATCCTAAGAAGACTGTGTCAACACGAATGTCCTTCATTGGCGTTCCGCCAGTCAGGCCCATGTAGGTCAATGCGCGTTCGCAAGCCTTACGGTCATTCTCGTCTTCATAATCTTCCGGAGAAGGAACACTCTGCGAGAGCGAAACACCTTGGCCAGGATTGGTACCCCAGGTGACAAACGACTCAAGTTCATCAGCATTTAGGAAGACTTCTGCGTCAAAGCTCGCGCCTTCATCAGAATGCAAGGTGTTCCAGTTGGCAACTGCTGCGTCCCAGTCTTCGCCTTGTGGCGCGTGTGGACGTCCCTTGACGTATTCAAAAGTCGTTTCATCTGGAGCAATCATGCCAGCGCGAGCGCCAGCTTCAATTGACATGTTGCAGATGGTCATACGTGCGTCCATGGACAGTGAACGAATTGCTGAACCGCGGTATTCAAGTACGTAACCTTGGCCGCCACCGGTACCGATCTTGGCAATAACAGCCAAGATAATATCCTTCGCGGTAACGCCCGGCTTCAGAGTGCCCTCGACGTTGATGGCCATGGTCTTAAAAGGCTTCAGGCTCAGAGACTGAGTAGCCATGACGTGTTCAACTTCGGAAGTTCCGATACCAAATGCCAAAGCGCCGAAGGCACCGTGGGTTGAGGTGTGAGAGTCTCCGCAAACAACGGTCATGCCAGGCTGGGTCAGCCCCAGCTGGGGGCCGACAACGTGAACGATTCCCTGTTCCTTGTCACCCAGCGAGTGCAGACGCACGCCGAACTCTTTACAGTTCTCGCGCAAGGTTTCAATCTGCGTACGGCTGGTGAGATCAGCAATAGGCTTGTCGATTTCAAGCGTGGGAGTGTTGTGATCTTCTGTCGCAATGGTCAGATCTGGGCGACGCAGTTGACGTCCCGCTAAGCGCAAACCTTCAAAGGCCTGCGGGGAGGTCACCTCGTGTAATAGGTGGAGATCAATGTAGATCAAATCAGGCTGACGGGCTTCGCCACTGCCTTCTCCATGGCGCACAACGTGTGCGTTCCAAACTTTTTCTGCCAATGTCTGGGGCGACTGCATGACGGACATGCGACACACTCCTCAAGCTACGTAATTGTGGTAGTTCAACTTTGACACTTCACAGAGAGTCTTTTCCAGTATGCGGACTTGAATCTCAAATAATGAGACGCGATACTGACTGTATGACTATTGGTAGCGGTGTAGGCGTACTCGACAAAGCAGCGGCTATTCTCAACGCGCTTGAGAATGGACCCACTTCCCTTTCTCAGCTTGTGGACCTGACCGATATTTCACGTCCCACAGTGCATCGCATTGCTCAATCCTTGGTGCATCACGGACTCGTTGGACGAGACATGCATGGACGTTTTGAGCTGGGCAACCGGTTAGTAGAGCTGGCTAGCGCCGCCGGCGAAGACCGTCTTGTGAGCGCCGCTGGACCGATTCTGATTAAGCTTCGAGATATCACCGGTGAGAGTACTCAGATTTTCCGCAAGCAGGGTGACTTCCGTGTGTGCATTGCCAGCGCAGAACGACCTATCGGCTTACGAGACACCATTCCGGTAGGAACACAGCTATCCATGAAGGCAGGCTCCGCCGCCCAGATCCTGCTTGCGTGGGAAGACAATGAACGCATGGTTGATGGGCTTCACCATGCCCGCTTCACTCCAACAATCCTCGCCGGCGTGCGCAGACGTGGTTGGGCTCAATCACTGGGCGAACGTGAACCTGGCGTCGCTTCCGTGTCAGCTCCAGTCCGCGGACAGTCTGGAAGAGTCATCGCCGCGTTATCGCTGTCAGGACCGATTGAACGTCTAACCCGACAGCCCGGCAAGATACACCATGAAGCGGTGACCAGCGCGGCCCACGAACTTTCCGAACTACTGCGCGTTCAGAACGACCACATCTAAGCGCTGAGTTGCACTACGCTGTGGTCGCTAGGCTGAATTAGCTGAAGTGATCAAAGCCCGCGCCTTCAACGACGGGCTTGCCACCCACAGTCACTACAGACCGACGGCCACTGCGGGCAGTGACTTTGCCAATGACAGTGAACTCTTCTGGCACATCCGAAGCCTTCGGGAAAGCAGCCAGGAGTCCAAAATCCTCACCTCCGTGCAAAACCCACTTCATCGGCTCTTGCTTGGTCAACGCGGCAGCTGGCTTTAACCGTTCAGCAAATTTCTTGAGAACCTCAAGATCAAAATCAACGCTCACACCGCTGGCTTTAGCCATCCGGGTGCTGTCACGAATCAGCCCATCCGAAATATCCATTAGTGCATGAACACCAGCTTCTGCGGCGCGAGGTCCAGAGCCCAGTGGAGGCGCAGGCCTACACTGTCCAGCGACTAACCGACGCACAGCTCTGTTCCAGGCTGCTGAGTCGCTTTGATGCTCCAGTACTTCTAGACCAGCACCAGCATCACCCAAATGGCCAGCCACAGCTAAAAGGTCACCCGGCTTGGCACCGCTACGCAGAATTTTTCCATGCTCAGATTCACCGAGCACCGTGGTAGTCACCGAAATTTCTGATGCCTTTCCAAGATCACCGCCGAGGATAGTCAGTTCCTCTGCTCCGAGATACTTGATTGCATCCGTAACGCCCTGCGCAAAATCCTTGGCCCACTCCAATGGCGTGCTTCCAGGAAGGGATAGCGAGATAACAGCCCCCGTGGATTTGCCACCCATTGCGTTGATATCAGAGACGTTTTGGGCAATTGACTTCCACCCAATGTCATAAGCCTTGTGTTCTTGACCGCTGGGCCAGACCAATCTGAAGTCTTGATTTTCAACTAGCGTGTCAACCGAAACGAGAACTTCTCCCCCGGCCACGCGCAACGCACCCGCGTCGTCACCGGGACCCAAGCTCGCTTTGCTTGAATCAAGAAGCGGCAAAATGGCGTCAAGTATTCCTTGCTCGCCAAGGTCACCAACCGTAGCTTCAGATTGAAAATTAGTCACGGAGTTCTATTCGGCTTTCTTTGCTGCCGAGCTGATGAGTTCGGCATAACTGTTGTAAATGTTCAGGTACTGATCAACCGGATCAACGATTGCCATCCGGACCAAACCCGACACAGAACGTTGAATATTCTTCAACGCTTTTCTACGTTTAACTTTAGCCACTATTCGATTGACGAACGAGCAACCTATACCCAGCACCACGCCAAGCAACACACCAATGACAAGAACCAACGTTGGTACGGCTATGCCCTCTATGCGCGGTGCTTCTGGCAGGTCAAATTGGAAGTATCCGGCCACCGGGTAGGCCGCGAGCCAAAGAGCCCCTGCCAGTGCAGCGAGCAGTGCCACCCACTGAACAAACTTGATCACTGGCCACCACCAAGAAGAACGTTCCACCCCAAGTGGTGTTGCGGCGATGGCTGAGTCTACTGCGCTGTCCAACGAAGTAACGTTTGCGCTGACATCATCTCTAATCGGTTCATGCCAGCTCTCCGGCAATTGACTTGTAGCCTCTGCTACGTACTTGTCGATCCCATGATCAATAGCCGCGGATTCTGCTACCGAACGCTCTGGACGCGAAGTAATGGACAAATCAGAAGTTTGCCTACTACGCCCCAAATTCATTCTCTGCAACGGGTCATTTCGCAGTCGGATCAACCACGTGGTCAGTGGCCAGCCGGTGCGTTGCGCGCCACGAAGCTTGTACGAAGTTTCAACAGCATCAGCGATGTACTTTGCTCCGTGCGCATTGGCAATTGTCTGTTCAAGCTCTGCTTGATGCATTTGCCCCGGCAAACGCACCTTTTCGGTACTCAAATCACCGTTGAGCTTATGGATAACTTGATCTACGTCAGAACGTAAACGCCGAGTAGACAAAGCCTTGTTCTTAGCGACAGTTGCAATCTGCTTCTGAACCTCGTCCAGACCCTCGCCAGTCACTGCAGAAACACAAACTACCGGCAACCGTTCAAGACCAGATTGCGCGAGGATCTCGCGCAGTGAATGCACGACGTTCTTGCGGTCTGATTCTGCAACCTTGTCGATTTGGTTCAGGACAATCACAATATTTCCCTGCTGACTGCGCAAGGAATTCAGATATCCATGATGAATCGACGCGTCGGCGTACTTCTGGGGATCTAACACCCAGACTAAGAAGTCCACTTGACCAACCAGCCGGGTGGCAATTTCGTGGTGTTCTACTCTTGTAGAGTCCATATCGGGCAGATCCAAGAGCATCAAGCCTGAGTCTAGGGACTTCTTGGTTACCCTTCTTTTCCCTTCCGCAGACTTCTCAATGACGTGGCGGTCAGTGACTTCTAGCCAATCAAGGAGTTCGTTGGCACCTTCGGTCTCCCAAATGGCTGCGACGGTCTTTGTTGTTGTAGGACGAATGACCCCTGTGGTTGCTAGCTTCTGGCCAACGAGTGCGTTGAAGAGTGTGGATTTTCCGCTTCCGGTAGCCCCGAATAACCCAACTACTACGTGGTCAGCTGATAGTTGACGACGTGATTCAGCTTTGTTGATGACTGCAGCGGCTAAATCTATACTCTCCGTGTCCAGGTATGGTTCAGCAAGTTGCATCGCTTGGACGACGCTGTTGATCTGCTGATCAAGACCATTGGCTGCGCGGACTACTTTGCGTTCCGTCATTTGCGGCCCCCCTTGCTGTTCAGGCTCTCCGTTGCACGGTTCAATGCCTCTACAACCTCAGGCTGCGAGTGTCCGTCTATTTCATTTGTGTAGATCTCAGATGTATTTGCAATGAGTGCTTTTGCTCGCGTATCAAGCATTTTTCGTGCTCGTGAAGCCATGCGACGCACAGCATCCTCACCAAAAATCGCTTCCAAGAGCTTCTGGCCAACTACCGCAGAGCCACCGGCAATACCGATCTCTAGCCCGGTGAGCCCAGCGGTAGAGGCAAAGACCACCACCATCAAGATCACCGCGACTCCATTAACACCAAATGCGGCCATGCGGGCTGTCTTGCGTTTGCCCGCACCTTCTTCACGGATCATCTCAAGAATGTCTTTTTGCCATAGCCGAATACTGTCGGCAGCTTGCTCATTAAAGTCAGCGGCGGGCCGAGGCGAACTGAGTTCGCCTCGAAGCACTTGCCCCAGAGGTGTGTTTTTCCAAGATCTGTCTATGTCGTGGCAGGCATTGGTAATTTCTGCAATGAAGACTGTATGGAGTCCAGATTCAATCGCCTGTTCCACTTTATGAGTCGCGGCTGGCCGTCCAGAGAAGAACGAACTCACGCGATCGCGCATGCGGCCAACAGCACCTTCAATCCCGCGAAGTAGCTCACCTGCGCCAACGAAGTCTTGCCACCGGGACAAGATTTCGCCTCGAAGAAGCGAACCGTCGTCTAACCCTTCATTAATTCTCGCCAGCGCTTGATCGAACCTGTCGGAAGTTAGTTTGCGAAGTTCAGCAAGTTGGCTCTCCTGATCTTGCACTTCAGCCAACAGCTCACCTGCATCAGCTGTGGTTCTGCGCATTGCTCCCTCAAGCGTCTGGGCGGCTAGTTGCTGTCGCCTGGTCGCATCCGCAGCCAGCTCGTTAAGCCACTGAGATAGTGGAGCTACTTGGTCTGCCGGAATTAGCTTGTCCTCGCTTAGCTGCGTCTCGTTCAGTACGTGAAGCAGCGCAGGATCAAGATTCTTTTCCGTTAGCAGTCGTCGTAGATCAGGGACGATATCTTTCTCAGCGCCCAGAGGTACGCGATTGAGTACGACGCACACAGTAATGTTTCGAACGCCGGCGTCGGTGAGCAGATCCCACGGTAGAGCATCGGCATACCGGTTAGCTGTGGTGACAAAAATCCACAAATCAGCGGCGTTCAAAAGCTGTCCCGCAAGCGATCGATTATCGTCAGATACCGAGTCAATATCCGGCGCGTCCAAAATTGCTAGACCTTGCGGAACGCGTTCGTGTGGAGTCATGAGCAGCGCATCACTTCGAGATGAGTCCCCGCCAACAGCGAAGCCCTGCCCGGTTACTCGGATGAGTTCCGGTAATACGCGTTCCGAATCGAAAAATGTCTGGTCTGCAGGATTAAATGCAAGGACGGGAGTGCGAGTGGTTGGCCTCACGGCACCGGAAACGCTGACTTGCTCCCCCAGCAGTGAATTCACCAAAGTTGATTTTCCTGAACCGGTAGACCCGCCAACCACGGCGAGCAACGGCGCTCCCAAGTTTGATACGCGAGGCAGTAGGTAATCAGCAATCTGGTGCAAGGTTTTGGCACGCAGCTCTTCGCTTTGGGACACAGCTTCTGAAGGGCCGTGAACAAAGACTAATTCGGCGAGTGTGTCTCGTAGTTCAGTCAGGTTCTGGGTGGCGACGCTGCTGAATCCTCTACCACTGGCAACATTACTTGCTGCGTTTTCGCTCTGATCTGAATTCGACTCCATGTGCACCATCTTGCCTTATGACAACGGTGATTCAGGAGAGCCCAACGCAGAATTTTGGGGCAAAAGAAAAAACCACGGATTTCTCCGTGGTTTTAATATGGTGACCCCAACGGGATTCGAACCCGTGTTGCCGCCGTGAGAGGGCGGAGTACTAGGCCGCTATACGATGGGGCCGTATGCTGAAGACGGATCTTCAACTCACCAAATTGCTTTGGTGAAGCGCTGGGATACCAGGACTCGAACCTAGAACGACAGAACCAGAAACTGCTGTGTTGCCAATTACACCATATCCCAATGTGACTTGGAGGTTTAGGGAATTCAGATACTTCTGATTTCCGGTCACTCCCGCAGCACGAGATAAAACTATACAGCTCTACGATTATCAACACAAATCGTGAACTGTGTTCGTTTCTAAGGAGATATTGGGCGACATGGTGCGGAAAAGCTCAGTTCAGTTGACCTTTATCAAGCACAGAACCCAGTGTTTAGTATCTGTGAATTAACGCACTCTTCCTACGACTAGCTAAGAACGAAACAGAGAGTTCTGCGTCGCAGGTAGACCAACGCGTCCGTGACACAAAAACGTCGCCCCGAGGGCTACAACAAAAATGCTGCGGCGCCTCGGAGCGACGGTTCAAAGCAAGAAAACCTTCAGTGGCTATCTATCGGCTTTCACCGAATGCACGCAGGCGGTTCAGGCTCGATTCGCGTCCCAGGATTTCCATTGACTCGAAAAGCGGAGGAGAAACTCGCTTGCCTGAGATGGCAACACGAGCTGGACCAAATGCCTGACGAGGCTTCAGTTCCAGTTCGTCAACGAGCTTTGCACGCAGGGCAACCTGAATCTGTTCAGCATTCCATTCGCTGACAGTTTCCAAAGCGGCTACTGATGCATCAACGACCTCGACCAAGTTAGCTGGCATGCCCTTAAGCGCATTGTCAGCGATAACGATCTGATCATCTGATTTGAAGAGGAACTCAAGCATGTCTGTAGCTTCGCCGAGCAAGGCAATGCGTTCCTGCACCAGTGGAGCAGCCTGATCCAAGATCTCGTTTTCGCGCGCGGTAAGTTCTTCACCAACAAGCTGAGCAGCCTGAAGGTAAGGAACCAAACGGTCACGGAAATCTTGTGGCTCAAGCATGCGCACGTGAGTACCGTTGATAGCTTCGGCCTTCTTCACGTCAAAGCGTGCTGGGTTAGACAGCACGTCCGTCACGTCAAAGGCTTCAATAAGCTGATCACGCGAGAAGATATCTTCATCAGCGCTCAGGGACCAACCAAGAAGAGCCAAGTAGTTCAGCAGGCCTTCTGGGATGAAGCCGTTGTCACGGTGCAAGAACAAGCTTGATTCTGGATCACGCTTGGAAAGCTTCTTGTTGCCCTGTCCCATAACGTATGGCAGGTGACCAAAGCGTGGCATGTACTGTGCAACACCAATGTCGTGGAGCAGTGCGTACAGGACAACCTGACGTGGAGTAGAAGACAGCAAGTCTTCGCCACGAAGCACGTGAGTGATACCCATCAACGCGTCATCGATAGGGTTGACCAGCGTGTAAAGCGGCTGTCCGTTGGCGCGGACTACAACGTAGTCCGGAACAGTGCCTGGTTTGAAGGTGATCTCTCCTCGAACAAGGTCGTTGAAGGTCACATCGTGATCCGGCATGCGAACGCGCAAGACTGGCTCGCGGCCTTCTGCCTTGAACGCTGCTTTCTGCTCATCGGTGAGTTCACGGTCAAAGTTGTCGTAGCCCAGCTTAGGGTCACGACCAGCAGCCTTGTGGCGCTCCTCTACTTCTTCCGGGGTGGAGTAGGACTCGTATACGTGTCCAGCTGCACGAAGCTTTGCAATGACATCTTGGTAGATCTCGCCTCGCTGTGACTGACGGTAAGGCTCGTGTGGTCCGCCCACATTGACGCCTTCGTCCCAGTCGATGCCCAACCAGCCCAATGCTTCAAGCACTTGGTTGTAGCTTTCTTCCGAGTCGCGCTTTGCGTCGGTGTCTTCGATGCGGAAAATCATCTTTCCACCGGTATGACGAGCGTAGGCCCAGTTGAACAGGGCCGTGCGGATCAAGCCAACGTGTGGCGTACCTGTGGGTGATGGGCAAAAGCGAACGCGTACTGGGGTGTCTTCGGTTACTTCAGGAATCAGCGATAGATCAGTCATGGTGTCTACATTCTATGCCTTTGAAGCTGAAAGTTGCAGTTAAACCGCAAGGCTCCCGATCACATAAATGATCGAGAGCCAGTGCGGTTCCACCAATTTGATGATGGCAAGTTGGTGGTAGTTATTATTCTACCCAGATAATGCTTAGATAAACTAACTCATCGTCGGAATACGCTACGCAATGAACCAATTCCTTCAATTTCAATTTCAACTACGTCTCCAGCTTCAACCAAACCAACACCCGCTGGAGTGCCGGTCATGATGACGTCACCTGGCAGGAGGGTGAATGCCTCGGAGGCGCGAGCCACAAGTTCGTTCACTGGCCAGATCATCTCGTTTGTAGATCCGTCCTGACGGACTTCCCCGTTAACGCGAGTCACAATGCCAACGTCGTCTGGGTCTGCGAGTTCAGTTTCGATCCAAGGACCCAATGGGCAAGATCCGTCGAATCCCTTGGCGCGTGCCCACTGCGGATCTGACCGCTGTGCGTCCCGTGCGGTCAAATCATTTGCCACTGTGTAGCCAAAGATAACGTCTTGAGCTTTGTCAGCTGGAACATCCTTGCAGATGCGGCCAATGACCACAGCCAGTTCACCCTCGAAAGAAACTTCTTCAGAGAATGCCGGCAGGGTAACTGGGTCGCCGTGACCAACCACCGACGTGTTGGGCTTAAGGAACATGATCGGTTCCTTTGGAACCTCGTTACCTAGCTCCTTGGCATGTTCGCGATAGGTGCGGCCGAATCCGACAACCTTGGAACGAGGAATGATCGGCGCGACGAGCCGAACGTCATCCAAGCTATGAGTCGCACCAGTTGTCTTTATTCCTTGGAAGAACGGGTCTCCCGAGAGAACGTGAATATCATTTCCATCAACTACGCCGTACAGCGGGTCGCCGTCTACTACAAACCTTGCTATCTTCATTCGATTACTTCTCTTATCTAATCTTGTTTTGCCAGCGAAGTTCGTTCGCCTCGAATAAACTCGTTCATCTCGTCTTCAGAAATATCATCGAGGGAAATATCTGGGTACCCGGCTGGGTTCTTGGACTGCCACTGCCACATGTCGCGGGCCATTTCCTCGACACCACGCTCTGCCTTCCAGCCTAGCTCCAAGCGAGCGGTAGTCGGGTCGCCATAGTACTCGGCAATATCGCCCGGCCGGCGATCAACAAGCTTGTAGGGAAGCTGCCGTCCACAAGCGCGTGAGAACGCACCGATAACGTCCAAGACGCTTGTGCCGCTTCCTGTGCCAAGGTTCCAAACATATTGTCCGCTGTGCTCCTTGAGGAAGTCCAAGGCATCCAGATGGCCTTGGGCTAGATCCATGACGTGGATGTAGTCTCGAACGCCAGTTCCGTCATAGGTTGGGTAATCATTACCGAAGACTTGAACTTCACTGCGTCGTCCGACCGCAACCTGAGCGATGAATGGCATCAGGTTATTCGGAATGCCCTGTGGATCTTCGCCAATATTGCCGGACGGATGCGCACCAACAGGGTTGAAGTAACGCAAAGTCGCAATGGACCAGGATGAATCAGAGACAGCCAAATCTTCAAGGATCTGTTCAATGTGGAGCTTGGTACGACCATACGGGTTGGACGCGTCTCGTTGAGCGCCTTCAACCAACGGCAATTCGGTTGATTCCGCATATACGGTGGCCGAAGAACTAAAGACCAAGCGTTTCACGCCTGCCTTTTCCATTGCGGAAACCAAATTCAGGGTGCCAACCACGTTGTTCTGATAATAAGTAATTGGCTTTTCTACTGACTCACCAACGGCCTTCAGACCACCGAAATGGATCACAGCATCAGGCTTGGTTTCTAGAAGGACAGACTCAAGACGGTCGCTGTCCAGCAGGTCACCGGTAAACAATTGCGGTGCTGAGCCAGACATCTCACGTACTCGCTTGAGCGACTCAGGCGAAGAATTGCTCAAGTTATCAAAGACGGATACTTTGTGTCCCGCTTCTAACAACAAGAGCACAGCGTGTGATCCGATGTAGCCAGCACCACCAGTTACCAGAACGTGCATAATAATCCTTTTCAAATAAAACGATGGTCTCGGGAAATAATCCCCGAGACCATCGTAGTCGTTTGTTACGGCCTCTAAGCCAAGCGCTCAAGCCAACCGTGTCGATCTTCAACGGTACCCAGCTGGATGCCCAACAGTTCTTCACGGATAGACATGGTCACTTCACCTGCTGGAGCACTTTCGTTTCCGATAAGTTCATCTCCATTTTTGAGCACACCAATCGGAGTAATGACTGCGGCCGTGCCGCAAGCGAATGCTTCGGTGATTTCGCCTGAAGCGATTCCGTCACGCCATTCGTCAAGGGTAATCTTGCGCTCTTCAACCTCCATGCCACGATCCTTGGCAAGCTGAATGACCGACGAACGGGTGACACCTTCAAGGATTGTCCCGGTCAGTGCAGGAGTAATGAGCTTCTGATCCTTTGTTACAAAGAAAACGTTCATGCCGCCAAGTTCTTCAACAGCATTGTCATTAAACGAATCCAAGAATAAGACCTGCTTGCAGCCGTGTTCTTCCGCTTCCAGCTGGGCAATTAGGGAAGCAGCATAATTGCCTCCACACTTAGCAGAGCCAGTACCACCGCGCCCGGCACGGGCGTAGTCTTTGGAAACCCAGATGGCCACAGGCTTGAGCTCTCCCCCGAAGTAATTACCGGCTGGAGAGGCAATGACGCGGTAAGAAACTTCTCGCGCAGCGCGCACTCCAAGGAAAGCTTCAGTGGCAATCATGAACGGGCGCAGGTACAGGGCTTCACCTTCACCAGTTGGAACCCACTCGACATCGGTAGCAACAAGCTTCTTCAAGGAATCAACAAACACGTCCTCGTCCAGCTGTGGCAGAGCCAACCGCTGTGCCGACTTGTTCAAGCGCGCAGCATTAGCCCGCGGACGGAAGCTCCAAACCGAGCCGTCCTCGTGACGGTATGCCTTCAGACCCTCAAAGATCTCCTGACCGTAGTGAAGCACCGATGCCGCCGGATCCATGGCGATTGGACCGTAAGGCTCAATTCGAGCGTCATGCCACTGACCATCGCGGCCACCTTCATTGGAGGTCCAATCGACAACTGCAGTGTGGTCAGTGAAGAAATCTCCAAAGCCTGGGTTGGCCAAAACGCTGGCGCGCTCCTGGGCACTCTTGCGACTTGTTGAAAGATTTTCGGTGAATTCCATCTACCCTTGGACTTCCTAGCTCAATAATCAAAAGAACGGATGCCCCACGTTTACGCGGAACATCCGTTCGTGGAATTGCCACCGGTTAGAAACTAACCGGAAACGTCTGTTTTCAGCTTATGCCAGTAGAGCGACAATTGCA
>Ga0308166_1002012_pt1 | contig 19713 bp, 18 predicted proteins | sample PhyCR2_2_FD_202137 | JGI IMG/M metagenome (GOLD analysis project Ga0308166, IMG submission 202137) | Phyllosphere microbial communities from UC Gill Tract Community Farm, Albany, California, United States - DLSLCC.R2 | ecosystem: Host-associated > Plants > Phyllosphere > Unclassified | place... | reverse complement strand
ATGACGACAACGCCTTCCTGCGCGTGATCAACGTGCCGCGCCGCGAGATCGGCTCGACCACCCTGGAAAAGCTCGGCAACTACGCCACCGAGCGCAAGATCTCGATGTACGCCGCCACCGACGAAATCGGCCTCGGCGAACATCTCGACAGCCGCTTCACCGATCGTCTGGCGCGCTTCAAGCGCTTCATGGACAAGGTCCGCGAGCAGTGCGCCGGCGAAGATCCGATCTCGGCGCTGCGCAGCATGGTCATGGACATCGACTACGAGAACTGGCTGCGCACCAACAGCTCCAGCGACAAGGCTGCCGACTACCGCATGGGCAACGTCTGGTTCCTGATCGAGGCGTTGAAAAACACCCTCGAGAAAGACGAAGACGGCGAAATGACCGTCGAGGACGCCATCGGCAAACTGGTGCTGCGTGACATGCTCGAGCGCCAGCAAGAAGAAGAGGACGGTGCCGAAGGTGTGCAGATGATGACGCTGCACGCCTCCAAAGGGCTGGAATTTCCCTACGTGTTCATCATGGGCATGGAAGAGGAAATCCTCCCGCACCGTTCCAGCATCGAAGCCGACACCATCGAGGAAGAACGCCGCCTGGCCTACGTGGGCATCACCCGCGCCCGCCAGACCCTGGCCTTCACCTTCGCAGCCAAGCGCAAGCAGTACGGTGAAATCATCGACTGCGCGCCGAGCCGCTTCCTGGATGAACTGCCACCGGACGATCTGGCCTGGGAAGGCAACGACGACACCCCGACTGAAGTCAAAGCCGTGCGTGGCAATAGCGCATTGGCCGATATACGCGCGATGTTAAAGCGCTAGAATCGACTACTTTTTAATCTACCTTCGGCGCCCATCGCGCCAACAGAGGAAGCTGTTGTGGAAGCACTGCACAAAAAAATCCGCGAAGAAGGCATCGTGCTTTCCGATCAGGTCCTGAAAGTCGACGCTTTCCTGAACCACCAGATCGACCCGGCCCTGATGAAGCTCATCGGTGACGAATTCGCCGCGCTGTTCAAGGATTCCGGGATCACCAAGATCGTCACCATCGAGGCCTCGGGCATCGCCCCGGCGATCATGACCGGTCTGAACCTCGGCGTGCCGGTGATCTTCGCCCGCAAGCAACAGTCGCTGACCCTGACTGAAAACCTGCTCTCGGCGACCGTCTACTCGTTCACCAAGAAGACCGAAAGCACCGTGGCCATCTCCCCGCGCCACCTGACCAGCAGCGACCGCGTGCTGATCATCGACGATTTCCTGGCCAACGGTAAGGCCTCGCAAGCGCTGATCTCGATCATCAAACAGGCCGGCGCCACCGTTGCCGGTCTGGGCATCGTCATCGAAAAGTCGTTCCAGGGCGGCCGCGCCGAACTGGACTCGCAGGGCTACCGCGTCGAGTCGCTGGCCCGCGTGCAATCGCTGAAGGATGGCGTCGTCACCTTCATCGAGTAACCAGCGGCACCGAGTTACCCCTGTGGGAGCGAGCCTGCTCGCGAATGCATTGTGTCAGTCACCCTGTTGAGTGAATGACACACCGCTTTCGCGAGCAGGCTCGCTCCCACAGTGGGTTCTGGGGGTGGTCAGTTATTGCGCGGTGGCTTTCAGGCCGGTGAGCAGCAAGCGCTGGAACAGGTCTTCCTTGAGGCCTTCCGGATTGGTGAGCTGCATGCGCTCCAAGTGTTCCGGAAATTGCGAGGCCTCCGGCGCATCCAGCGCTGCCTTGCCCAATTCCAGAATCTCAGTCAGCTTGAACTTGCTCTTCAGCCAGTTCAGCGCCCGCAGCAGATCCCGTTCGATCGCAGTGAAATCACAGCCGAGCGGATACTCCGGAAACAGGTTCGGATGTCGCGCGGCAATCGCCTGCAAGCGTTGCGGTGTGTTATCGGCAAACCGTGGATCGATACGGAAATCCTTTGGCAGCTTGCCGACTTTCTGCGCCTGCTCGATCAGCCCCGGCTGGAAGCGAGAATCACTGATGTTGAGCAACGCTTCGATCACCGCCGCGTCGGATTTGCCGCGCAGGTCGGCGATGCCGTATTCGGTGACGACGATGTCGCGCAGGTGCCGCGGGATCGTGCAGTGGCCGTAGTCCCAGACGATATTGGAGCTGACCTCGCCGCCGGACTCACGCCAGCTGCGCAGGATCAACATCGATCGCGCGCCTTCCAGCGCGTGGCCCTGAGCAACAAAGTTGTACTGGCCGCCAACACCGCTGAGCACGCGTCCGTCTGCCAATTGATCAGCCACGCCGGCGCCGAGCAGAGTCATGGTGAACACGGTGTTGATGAAGCGCGCATCGATGCGCTGCAAGCGCTTGAGCTCTTCCTGGCCGTACAGCTCGTTGATGTAGCTGATGCGGGTCATGTCGAATTCCAGCAGCTTGCTTTGCGGCAACTCGCGCAGCCGCTCATAAAAACTGCGCGGGCCAAGGAAGAAGCCGCCGTGCACCGAGATACCGTCGGGCTGCGCGGCTTCGTCGAGGGTACCGGCGTTGGCCTGCTCCTGAGTCGGCACATCCGGATAGACCTTGCGCCGAATGATCCCGGCATCCGCCAATACCAACAGCCCGTTGACGAACATCTCGCTGCAACCGTAAAGGCCTTTGGCAAATGGCGCGGTGCCGCCCTCGCGCTGGATCAACTGCGCCCACTGGCTGAGGTTGATGTCATCGAGCAACGCCTGATAACCGGCGTTATCGGCCTGACGGGCAAGTAGCGCAGCAGTCAACGCATCCCCCATCGAACCGATACCAATCTGCAATGTACCGCCATCGCGCACCAGCGTACTGGCGTGCAAGCCAATGAAATGATCCTGAAAGCCCACGGGCATGTTCGGCGTGGAAAACAGCGTGCTGCTGTCCTTCTCGTCGATCAGCAGATCAAACGTGTCGATGTCGACTTCCGCATCGCCGGGCATGTACGGCAGATCCGTATGCACCTGGCCGACCAGCACAATGGTCTCCCCCGCCTCGCGGCGCTTGGCGATCATCGGCAACAGGTCGAGGGTGATGTCCGGGTTGCAGCTCAGGCTTAAGCGATCAGGGTGTTCGCTGCTGCTGGCGAGCAATTGCGCCACCAGATTGAGACCCGCTGCGTTGATGTCGCGAGCGGCATGGCTGTAATTGCTGCTGACGTAATCCTGCTGCGCCGGCGCGCTGTTGAGCAGACTGCCCGGCTGCATGAAAAACTGTTGAATGCGGATGTTGGCGGGCAGGCTGTCGCGCTGCAGATCGGCGAGGAAATCGAACTCCGGATAATCACCAAACACCCGCTCTACAAAGGGCTCGATAAAGCGCTTCTGCAAGCCATCGCCCAGATTCGGCCGACCGAGGCACAGCGCGGTATAGATCGTCAGCTGCCGCTCGGGCAGCTCCTTGATCCGCCGATACAGCGCGTTGACGAAGTGATTCGGCTTCCCCAGCCCCAGCGGCAGGCCCATGTGGATGTGCGCAGGCAAACGCGCCAGCACGTCGTCCACCGCCTGTTCGATCGAACACAACTGCACCATCTGAAGCCTCCCGCCCGTTCCGTTGATAGGGGTAGACCGAGATTGCCGGGGAATTACTTCAGAGGGAAGGTGATTGGTGTGAAAAAAGGGCCAAAGTTTCGACTGAGGGCGAATCACCGACTGTTAAGTCGGCAAGACGAACCGCCTCACAGACACACAACTCTTTTCCTACATCACCTGTAATTCAATCACGCGCAACTACCAGACACGTCTCAATTGTACTTATTGCCTACACAGGTAGCCTTGGAAGCAAAATTCAAACGCTCTGCAAAAAAGAACCTCTCTTCGGAAGCACTGACCTCTAATGAAAAGCAACCTGATACTCTGCTGCTTTGGTGTAGGCATTGCGATTCTTACAAGCGCATCACCCTATTTAATAGGCAATTCAATCAACCTATACTTGACAAGTGACAGTTTATATTTATACGCGCTCGCGGGCGCTTCGTTCCTCCTCATCGCCACGCCCCCATTAAAGCTGGCAGCCAACATCTATCTACAAAAAACCGCGTCCAAAACAAGATTTATTCTGAAGAAGGCAATCCTGAATCACCTACTAGACAGAAGCTTCGAGCATACGCAAAAACCAGGCGAGCGGATCGAACTCATCGATGGCGACGTTGATGGCTCGATATACTTATATCACTCAGTTTATCTGGATGTATCATTGAACTGCGGCATCATTATCGGTGCGCTCCTGATGACGGCCCACTATCATCCACTTCTGGCACTCGCACCACTTAGCGGCCTCGTTTATGCTATTGCGGCATATATTCTATATCGGAAAAATAGCAACTCACTGTTTGCTGAGTACGTTCAAGAAAACACCGTAACAATAGGCGCCATCTGTGAGCTTTTGCTTAATGCAAAGCCATACACCAACAGGATCAAGATCGATATAAAAAATATCGAGCGCCTCGCTTTTCGCTCAAGCCTCAAAGCCACAACATTCGAATCAATGTCAGGCACATGTTATCCGGTAGCGATAGTGGTTTTATTATTGGTATCGGCCCATCTGCTAAGCGTTGGCGAAACGAATATAGGCTCAATTTTTGCCTCAGCCATCTATCTCGAACGCGTTCTGAGCCCCACGATGTCACTGATATCTATCTACTACTCGAGCAGAGAGGCATCTTATAGACGTAGTCGAATTCGTAGCTACGAACTGCAGCACGAGGGGCATTGAACTATGTTTATATGCTTGCGTAATAACCTGACCGTTTTTCTGCTTTCGGTTATTTGCCTTACCGTAGCAAGTATATGTCAATTATTAATACCATCAGTCGTCGCAAAGAGCCTGTCGGCTCTTACTACTGGCTCCATTAACGCTGAATTTTATTTCACTCTTATCGCTGTTTTTCTAACCAAGCTATCAAGCCAAGCTCTGGGCAATTCCTTGGCAACGCTAATGGAAGCAAGATCCCGCTTTCTACTTATCAACTTCATTGTACATGATAAACGCCCCTCGCCATTATGTTCTCGGGTGACATTGATAAAAGAAGACGCGGAAAAAATTGCTTCCGTCATTCATGACACAATCCACCTCATGGGCTCTTGCATTTTGACGGTTTCCGCAGCCTATATTCTGCTCCGGGAAAACATCTATTTCTTCCTGCCCATCGCTTTAATTATTGTGTTGACGTGTGTGCAATTAAGATTTGCCAAGCCTGTAATCCAGCGGTTATATGCAGCAGAAATGTCGAAGGAAGATTTGTACAAAGAGTCGCTTATCAGCGCCTTCAACGTTTCCAGCGATGGCAAGCAAAGTAAAATGCAACTCATCAGAAGCTATGGATATTTGAAGGACACGGTAAGAGCACGCTACAAGTATCTGAAAGCAAGCGCCATACAATCCTTTTGGCCGGAAATGGCTATATCGGCGGGGACGGTATCGGTTATTTTCTTCAGCGCCGCTGCCACGCCGGAATTATTTGGCGAGCGTCTTATTGCCTGTCTCGGTTATATCGGAATTTTTATCATAGCCAGCACGGGTTCGATAAGACTCGGCATCACGATGATTGGCGTGAAGGTATCCGTTGATAGGATCTTTAGAGGGCATCGATATGAATGATCTGTTTATCCAGCAAATACGCCTGAAGCCAGACGTGACGGTGGGTGACCGGCTGCAAAACCTCTTCCCCCTTGAACTGCGCAACTCGATAACGGTTTTTATTGGCGAAAATGGTGCTGGGAAATCCACATTACTTGAAGCTATTGCCATCAAAGCAGGTTGCAATCCAGAAGGCGGTGGGAAGAATTTCAATTTCTCGACTGAGAACACTCATTCAAAACTGTACGAAAGCCTGACGCTCTCAAAAGGCTACCGAAGGGAGAAGGACGTTTTTTTCTACAGGGCAGAAACCTTCTACAACTTGAATACTGCAATTCGCAAGCTTGATGCAGAGGCGAGCTTTGATCCCGAAATAAAGACCTATTACGGCGGCGTGGATATGCATTACCTGTCGCACGGTGAAGCCATGGAGGCGTTGTTTCAACATCGATTCAAAGCCCAAGGTCTGTATGTGCTCGACGAGCCGGAAGCATCGTTATCCCCGTTGAGGCAATTGGTTTTTATCAACCGGATAATGGAGCTGTCGCGCGGCGGCGCGCAGTTCATCATCGCTACTCACTCTCCCCTCATCATGTCGATCCCGGGATGTGATCTTAGGCAGATATCAGGAGGGCGCTGCGAGCAAATAGCGCCTGAAGATACCGATGCTTACGCCGTGTACAAAGCGGTGCTCAATTCTGCCGGCGCCTACATCACGAAAAACATGCAGTGAGATTGCAGGCACAAAAAAACCGTCCGAAGACGGTTTTTTCCGCACAAGAGCGGCTTATTTCAGGCCGGACATCTTCTGGATGGCGCCCTTCAATTCTTCATCGGAGCAGTCCGCGCAGGTGCCTTTTGGCGGCATGGCGTTGATGCCGGTGATGGCCTTGGCGAGGATGCCGTCGAGGCCACCCTGATGGTCAGCGCGCTCCTTCCAGGCTGCAGTGTCATTGATTTTCGGCGCGCCCAACAGGCCGGTACCGTGGCAAGCGTTGCAGTGCTTGGCAATCACCTCGTCCGGGGTTCTCGCGCCGCCACCGCCGCCAGCCGTCGCGGCCACTTCCATACCCTTGCATTCCTGCCCTTGAACACACACCTGGCCGACGGGCTCAAGGCGTTTGGCGATGTCGTCATTTGTCGCAGCTTGAGCGCTGACAGCCCAGAGGGCCAGTACGGTTGCTGGTGCAGCCAGCATTTTCATAATTAGGTTCACGCGTTCACCCTCAATGGTGGCTATTCACGCCTGCGGCCACGGTTCGCAGGCGGGCGCAAGTATAGCGGGTAGGCCGCTGTACTGAAACAACCCCATGGTTAGAGGGGTCTTGTTGCCCATCGGTAAATCGGTTCGGGCACCTTCGCCGCCATGGCCTGGCGCCTTCTGCTTAGAAATTCGCCGGCGTGGCTGCGCTGATTAGTCGCGCCGGCACGTCGAACGGGTTACGGAAACGATGCGGCTTGGTACTTTCAAAATAGTAGCTGTCGCCGGCTTCGAGGATAAAAGTTTCCAGCCCCACCACCAGTTCGAGGCGACCTTCCACCAGAATCCCGGTTTCCTCGCCTTCGTGGGTGAGCATTTCTTCACCGGTGTCCGCGCCCGGCGGGTAGATTTCGTTGAGGAAGGCGATGGCCCGGCTCGGGTGGGCGCGGCCGACCAGTTTCATGGTCACGGCGCCGTCGGAGATGTCGATCAGCTCATTGGCCTTGTAGACGATCTGGGTCGGTTGGTCCTGCAGGATCTCTTCGGAAAAGAACTCGACCATCGACATGGGAATGCCGCCGAGCACCTTTCTCAGCGAACTGATCGATGGGCTGACGCTGTTCTTTTCGATCATCGAAATGGTGCTGTTGGTGACGCCCGCGCGTTTGGCGAGTTCACGCTGGGAAAGCCCTTTGAGCTTGCGGATCGATTGCAGTCGTTCACCGACGTCCAAGGCGGGAGCCTCCTGATGTTGTAAGAATATTGAGCGTTATCATGGCGACAGCGTTCAGTATTTACAACAGCTGGCCCCCGCAGCGGCGTTAACCCTCGGAATAGAGCCTTGGCACCCGTTTCAGGTTGCAGAAGATCTGATACGGGATGGTATCGGCCCACTTTGCCACGTCGCTGGCGAGGATGTTTTTACCCCACAGCTCGACAGTTGAACCAAGCCCCGCTTCCGCTACGTCGGTCAGATCGATGCAGAGCATGTCCATCGACACGCGCCCCAGCAGGCGGCTGGGTTTGCCCGCCACCAGCACGGGTGTGCCGGTCGGTGCCTGGCGCGGGTAGCCGTCGGCGTAGCCCATGGCGACCACGCCGATGCGCATCGGCTTGTCGGTGATGAATCTGGCGCCATAGCCGATCGGCTCGCCGGCCGGCAATTCACGCACACTGATGACTTTCGACTCGAGGGTCATTACCGGTTGCAGGCGTTCAGCGACGGCGTTGGCTTCTTCGAACGGGGTCGCGCCGTAGAGCATGATGCCCGGGCGTACCCAATCGCTTTGAATTTCTGGCCAACCGAGCACGGCTGGCGAGTTGCGCAGGCTGACTTCCGCCGCCAGCCCCTGACGCGCCGCTTCGAACACCGCGACCTGCTCGGCGCTGCTCTGCGCATGGAGTTCATCAGCGCGGGCGAAATGGCTCATCAACACGATTTTCGCCACCTTGCCGCTGGCCAGGAGGCGCTGATAAGCGGCTTGGTAATCCTTGGGATGCAGGCCGACGCGATGCATGCCGGAATCGAGCTTGAGCCACACCGTGATCGGTTTGCTCAGGACTGCCTGCTCGATCGCTTCGAGCTGCCACAGCGAATGCACCACGCACCAGAAATCATGCTCGACGATCAGCGCTAGCTCGTCAGCTTCGAAGAAGCCTTCCAGCAGCAATACCGGCGCGCGAATCCCGGCGGAACGCAGCTCCAGTGCTTCTTCAATGCAGGCCACCGCAAATCCGTCAGCCTCGGCTTCCAGCGCCTGGGCGCAACGTACCGCTCCATGGCCATAGGCGTCCGCCTTGATCACGGCGAGCGCCTTGGCGCCGGTGACTTCACGGGCAATTCGGTAGTTGTGGCGCAGGGCTTGAAGGTCGATCAGGGCACGGGCAGGACGCATGGCGGCAGACTTCTGGGCGGTCATGGGAAGAAAAACCGGCGCTGATTGACGACGTGAACCGCCAACAGCACCGGGAGAGGGATCCTGGGAACGTTATGGCAGCGCGGCGACGATGGAGATCTCCACCAGAATGCTCGGCTTGGCCATCTTCGCTTCGACGGTGGCGCGGGCCGGCGCGGCGCCTTTGGGCAGCCACTGGTCCCACACCGCGTTCATTCCGGCGAAGTGCGCTTCGATGTCGTTCAAATAGATCGTTGCCGACAACAGATGCTGTTTGTCCGTCCCGGCCAGATCGAGCAGACGTTCGATATTGGCGAGCACGTCGCGGGTCTGCTGTTCAATTCCGGCGTCGAAGTCGTCGCCGACCTGCCCGGCCAGATACACGGTGCCGTTGTGGCTGACGATCTGACTCATGCGCTCATTGGTGAGCTGGCGCTGGATTGACATGTTTTGCGGACTCCTGGGTCTGGTTGCCGTAACGGGAAATATCGAGGCCTTCGGCACTGATCTGCGGCTTTTTCTTCGCCATCAGGTCGGCGAGCAAACGGCCGGAACCACAGGCCATGGTCCAGCCGAGCGTACCGTGACCGGTGTTGAGGAACAGATTCTTGAACGGCGTGGCGCCAACGATCGGCGTACCGTCCGGCGTGGTCGGGCGCAGGCCGGTCCAGAAACTCGCTTCGGCCAGATTGCCGCCCTGAGGATAAAGGTCGTTGACGATCATCTCCAGGGTTTCGCGCCGACGCGGGTTCAGCGACAGGTCAAAACCGGCGATCTCGGCCATGCCGCCGACGCGGATGCGGTTGTCGAAACGGGTGATCGCGACCTTGTAGGTCTCGTCGAGAATGGTCGACGTTGGCGCCATGTCCGGGTTGGTGATCGGCACGGTCAGCGAGTAGCCCTTGAGCGGATACACCGGGGCCTTGATGCCCAACGGCTTGAGCAGTTGCGGCGAGTAGCTGCCGAGCGCCAGCACGTAGCGATCAGCGGTTTCCAGCTTGCCGTCAATCCACACGCCGTTGATTCGATCACCGGCGTAGTCGAGTTTCTGGATGTCCTGGCCAAAACGGAATTCCACGCCGAGCTTGCGCGCCATTTCGGCGAGACGGGTGGTGAACATCTGGCAGTCGCCGGTCTGGTCATTGGGCAGACGCAGCGCGCCAGCGAGAATGTCAGTCACGCCTGCCAGCGCCGGCTCGACGCGGGCAATGCCGGCGCGGTCGAGGACTTCAAACGGCACGCCGGATTCTTTCAGCACGGCGATGTCTTTGGCGGCGTTATCCAGTTGCGCCTGAGTGCGGAACAACTGCGTGGTGCCGAGGCTGCGGCCTTCGTAGGCGATACCGGTTTCGGCGCGCAATTCATCGAGGCAATCACGGCTGTACTCGGACAGACGCACCATGCGCTCCTTGTTCACCGCGTAACGGCTGGCGGTGCAGTTGCGCAGCATTTGCGCCATCCACAGGTATTGGTCGATATCAGCGGTGGCCTTGATCGCCAACGGCGCATGGCGTTGCAGCAACCACTTGATGGCCTTGAGCGGCACGCCCGGCGCGGCCCACGGCGAGGCGTAACCCGGCGAGACCTGGCCGGCGTTGGCGAAACTGGTCTCCATGGCCGCAGCAGGCTGCCGGTCGACCACCACCACTTCAAACCCGGCACGGGCCAGATAGTAAGCACTGGCGGTACCGATGACGCCGCTACCCAAGACCATGACGCGCATTTTCAATCCCTCATCGCGGCTTTTCGCCGAACTGTTTGTTAGAGCAATGATGGGCGCAGTGTAAAAAAGAAATGCCAGTGCTTTTCACTATATAAGCGCCTATATTTGGCGACAATTCTCGGTAAAAACCCTTTTCACGGAGGCGCATCCCCTATGCGTACCAACACTCAGACCAAACGTGAGCTGGACAAGATCGACCGCAACATCCTGCGAATCCTCCAGGCGGACGGGCGGATTTCCTTTACCGAACTCGGGGAAAAGGTCGGCCTCTCGACCACGCCCTGCACCGAGCGTGTACGACGTCTGGAGCGCGAGGGGATCATCATGGGCTACAACGCCCGGCTCAATCCGCAGCACTTGAAGGGTAGCTTGCTGGTGTTTGTCGAGATCAGCCTCGACTACAAATCCGGCGACACATTCGAAGAATTCAGACGCGCGGTGCTGAAGCTGCCGCATGTGCTGGAGTGCCATTTGGTGTCAGGGGATTTCGACTATCTGGTGAAGGCGCGGATTTCCGAGATGGCGTCGTATCGCAAACTGCTCGGCGACATTCTGTTGAAGCTGCCGCATGTGCGTGAATCGAAGAGCTATATCGTCATGGAAGAGGTGAAAGAGAGCCTGTGCCTGCCGATTCCGGATTGAGATGTGTGTTGACCCCTTCGCGAGCAGGCTCGCTCCCACAGGAGATTGCATTTCAATTGTGGGAGCGAGCCTGCTCGCGAAGAAGTCGACTCGGTCGGAAGTGAACTTAACGCTAAACCAACACCTGCCGATTCGCCGCCATGTACTGGAAAATCTGCTTCTCGAGCCGCGGATGAATCAGCTCCACCGGCCGCCGCTCGTTCGGGCACGGAAGGGTCTTGGTCGTACCAAACAATCGACAGATCAGCGGCCGCTCTTCATACACCGTGCAGCCATTCGGCCCCAGATGCACACAGTTGAGTTCTTCCAGAGCCGCATCCTGCTCGGCGCGGGTCTTGCGCGGCAGCCGGGCCATTTCCTCGGGCGAAGTGGTCACCGGCCCGCAGCAGTCGTGGCAGCCCGGCACGCAGTCGAACGTGGGGATCTGCTGACGCAGGTTGCGGATTTTCTGGCTGTTGCAGCTCATCGAAACGGTGACCAAAGTGGCGGGCTGATGATTGTGCCGCAAAAGCCCGGATCCAGACACCGCAGGCCGACCAATGTTGCCCACGTTCGGGCGTGCGGCTTATGCTCCGTCAAATTTTCTCGACACTCAGCCGTTGGATGATGCCCATGACCGCCCGCGCCCAGACCACCGCGAGCCAACCCCACGTTGCCTCCTATTACGCCGCCAGCAGCCTGCCGCAGCCTGACCATCCCGTGCTGCAAGGCGAGGTGGTGGCGGATGTCTGCGTGGTCGGCGGTGGCTTTTCCGGGCTGAATACCGCGCTGGAACTCGCCGAACGCGGTTTCAGCGTGGTGTTGCTGGAAGCGCACAGGATCGGCTGGGGCGCCAGCGGTCGCAACGGCGGGCAGTTGATTCGCGGTGTCGGTCACGGCCTTGATCAGTTCGCCAATGTCATCGGTGCCGAAGGCGTGCGCGAGATGAAACTCATGGGCCTGGAAGCGGTGGAGATTGTCCGCCGGCGCGTCGAGCGTTTCGGCATTGCCTGCGACCTGACCTGGGGCTACTGCGATCTCGCCAACAAGCCTTCCGATCTCGACGGTTTTGCCGAAGATGCCGAAGAGTTGCGCGGCCTCGGTTACCGCTACGAAACCCGTCTGTTGCAGGCCAGTGAAATGCACACCGTGGTCGGTTCCAAGCGCTATGTCGGCGGCTTGATCGACATGGGCTCCGGACATCTGCATCCGCTGAATCTGGCACTGGGCGAAGCGGCAGCGGCGCAGCAACTGGGCGTGCAGCTGTTCGAGCGTTCGGCCGTGACGCGCATCGATTACGGCCCCGAAGTGAAGGTGCACACCGCGCAAGGCTCGGTGCGGGCGAAGACCCTGGTGCTGGGCTGCAATGCCTATCTCAATGACTTGAACCCGCAACTGAGCGGCAAGGTCCTGCCCGCCGGCAGCTACATCATCGCCACTGAACCGCTGAGCGCAGAGCAGGCGCACAACCTGCTGCCGCAGAACATGGCGGTCTGCGACCAGCGGGTAGCGCTGGATTACTACCGGCTCTCGGCGGATCGACGTTTGCTGTTCGGCGGCGCGTGTCATTACTCGGGACGCGATCCGAAAGACATCGGCGCCTATATGCAACCGAAGATGCTTGAAGTGTTCCCGCAACTGGCCGGGGTGAAAATTGATTATCAGTGGGGCGGGATGATCGGCATCGGTGCCAACCGCTTGCCGCAGATTGGCCGGCTCGCCGACCAGCCGAACGTGTATTACGCCCAGGCGTATTCCGGACATGGCGTGAATGCCACCCACCTGGCCGGCAAGCTGCTGGCCGAAGCGATCAGCGGGCAGCATGGCGGCTGCTTTGATCTGTTCGCCAAGGTGCCGCACATCACCTTCCCCGGCGGCAAGCACTTGCGCTCGCCGTTGTTGGCGTTGGGGATGTTGTGGCATCGGCTGAAAGAGTTGGTCTGAGGGTATCTCGGCGGCCCTTGATCCGCTTTCGCGAGCAGGCTCGCTCCCACAGTAAACGCGTTTATTCAGGCAGAACGCGGTCACTGTTTGGAGCGAGCCTGCTCGCGATTAGGCCGGCAAGAACGATACAGATCTCAGATTCGCCAAAACGGCTTCAACCCCTCCTCCCTTGCCTGCTCTCGCGTCAGCCCGACATCCCTGAGTTGCTCCGCTGTCAGTCCGAGCAACGCCTTGCGCGTGTGCAGACGATGCCAGAACAGACCCCAGCGACTGAGGCCGGACGGTGCGTTACGCAGCAGATTGCGCGCGCTGTCCTTCTGCCCTGCCGCCAGTTCCTGACTGTGTAACGTCAGCCGCACATCGCTCAAGCCGTTCATTTTCGTTGCTCCTGTTTACTTGGGTAGCCAGAGATTCCATGATGCGCGGGCGAGCAAAACCATTACAGACTCAAAGAACCTGTATTAACTCCATACAGATTTGCCGATTCGTCGACTGAATGACTGATTTTTGCCGCATCTGTACTGGTTTCCAGCAAGACGCACCGAGGCTTCCATGACTCTGTATGTAAATCTCGCCGAATTGCTCGGCACCCGCATCGAACAAGGCTTCTATCGTCCTGGCGATCGCTTGCCGTCGGTGCGCGCCTTGAGCGTCGAGCACGGAGTCAGCCTGAGCACGGTGCAGCAAGCCTATCGCGTGCTCGAAGACAGCGGCCTCGCCACGCCGAAACCCAAGTCTGGCTACTTTGTCCCAGTCGGCCGCGAGTTGCCGGAGCTGCCCGCAGTAGGCCGCCCCGCGCAACGGCCGGTAGAGATTTCGCAGTGGGACCAGGTGCTGGAATTGATCCGCGCCGTACCGCGCAAGGACGTCGTGCAATTGGGCCGTGGCATGCCCGATGTTGGCTCACCTACCATGAAGCCGCTGCTGCGCGGACTGGCGCGTATCAGTCGCCGGCAGGACATGCCTGGTCTGTATTACGACAACATCCACGGCAACCTCGAACTGCGCGAACAGATCGCACGGCTGATGCTCGATTCCGGCTGTCAGTTGAGCGCCAGCGATCTGGTGATCACCACTGGCTGCCACGAAGCGCTGTCCACCAGCATCCACGCGATCTGCGAACCGGGTGACATCGTCGCGGTGGACTCGCCGAGCTTCCACGGCGCCATGCAGACCCTCAAAGGCCTGGGCATGAAAGCCCTGGAAATCCCCACCGATCCGCTCACCGGCATCAGCCTCGATGCCCTGGAACTGGCGCTGGAACAGTGGCCGATCAAGGCCATTCAGCTCACCCCCAACTGCAACAACCCGCTCGGCTACGTCATGCCCGAATCGCGCAAACGCGCCTTGCTGACCCTGGCCCAGCGTTTCGACGTGGCGATCATTGAAGACGATGTGTATGGCGAACTGGCCTATACCTATCCGCGCCCGCGCACGATCAAATCCTTCGACGAAGACGGCCGCGTGTTGCTCTGCAGCTCGTTCTCCAAGACCCTGGCGCCGGGGCTGCGCATCGGCTGGGTGGCGCCGGGCCGATATCTGGAGCGGGTGCTGCACATGAAATACATCAGCACCGGCTCCACCGCGCCACAACCGCAGATCGCGATTGCCGAATTCATCAAGGCCGGTCATTTCGAGCCGCACTTGCGGCGCATGCGCATGCAGTACCAGCGCAATCGCGATGCGATGATCGATTGGGTGACGCGCTACTTTCCCGCCGGCACTCGCGCCAGTCGCCCGCAGGGCAGCTTCATGCTCTGGGTGGAACTGCCGGAAGGTTTCGACACGCTGAAGCTGAATCGCGCGCTGCACGATCAGGGCGTACAGATTGCTGTCGGCAGCATCTTTTCCGCTTCGGGCAAGTACCGCAATTGTCTGCGGATGAACTACGCTGCCAAACCAACAGCGCAGATCGAAGAAGCGGTGCGCAAGGTCGGCGCTGCGGCAATCAAATTACTCGCTGAGACCGACTGACCTTTTTTGCGCGCCCGGCGTCCAAATTGCCGACCTCAGCCGCCAACCGGAACGAACCTACGTGAGCTTCAGACAGCCCTTACTCGCTTTACTGATACTCGCCTCGTTCCTCAGCGGCTGCGCCAGCCTCGATGTGCCGCGCGAACCAAGCCAAGCCCTGCCGGCGTCGGAATCCAGTTTCGGCCGCTCGATCCAGGCTCAGGCCGCGCCCTATAAAGGGCAATCGGGGTTTCGCCTGCTCTCCGACAGTGGCGAGGCGTTTACCGCCCGGGCCGAGCTGATTCGTCATGCCCAGGTCAGCCTCGATTTGCAGTACTACATCGTCCATGACGGCATCAGCACGCGAATGCTGGTGGAGGAAGTGCTCAAGGCGGCCGACCGTGGTGTGCGCGTGCGCATCCTGCTCGACGACACCACCAGCGACGGCCTCGACCAGATCATCGCCACCCTGGCGGCACATCCGCAGATCCAGATTCGTTTGTTCAATCCGTTGCACCTGGGCCGGAGCACCGGCGTAACACGCGCGGCCGGGCGACTGTTCAACCTGTCCGTGCAGCATCGGCGCATGCACAACAAGTTGTGGCTGGCGGACAACAGCGCGGCCATCGTCGGCGGGCGCAATCTGGGCGATGAATATTTCGATGCCGAAGCCAACCTGAATTTCACCGACATCGACATGCTCAGCATCGGCCCGGTGGCCGAACAGCTCGGACACAGTTTCGACCAGTACTGGAACAGCGCACTGAGCAAGCCGATCGACGAATTCCTCTCCAGCCAACCGACTGCCGCCGACCTGCAAAACACGCGCACGCGCCTGGAAGAATCGCTGGAAGAAACCCGCAAGCAGAACCACGCGCTCTATCAACAGTTGATGAAATTCACCACCGACCCGCGCATGGACATCTGGCGCAGAGAGCTGATCTGGGCCTGGAACCAGGCACTATGGGATGCACCGAGCAAGGTGCTGTCCAAGGGCGAACCGGATCCGCATCTGCTGCTGACCACGCAACTGGCGCCGGAACTGACCGGCGTCAGCAAAGAGCTGATCATGATTTCCGCCTACTTCGTGCCGGGCCAGCCAGGGCTGGTTTACCTGACCGGGCGCGCCGATGCCGGAGTCTCCGTGAGCCTGCTGACCAATTCGCTGGAGGCCACCGACGTACCGGCGGTGCATGGCGGTTACGCACCCTATCGCAAAGCGTTGCTTGAACACGGGGTGAAACTCTATGAACTGCGCCGCCAGCCTGGGGATAACTACGGCAGCGGGCCGCGAGTGTTCTACAGCAAGTCGTTTCGCGGTTCGGATTCGAGTTTGCACAGCAAGGCGATGATCTTCGACCGGCGCAAATCGTTTATCGGCTCGTTCAACTTCGACCCGCGCTCGGTGCTGTGGAACACCGAAGTCGGCGTCTTGGTCGACAGCCCGGAACTGGCCGAGCACGTCCGCGCACTAGCGTTGCAAGGCATGGCGCCGACGCTGAGTTATCAGGCGAAACTCGAGGACGGCAAGGTCGTCTGGGTCACCGAGGACAACGGCCAGATGCACACTCTGACCAAGGAGCCTGGGAGTTGGTGGCGGCGCTTCAACTCGTGGTTCAGCACCAACGTTGGCCTGGAGCGGATGTTGTAATCCTTTGTGGGAGCGAGCCTGCTCGCGAAAACGGTTTCACATCCAGCAAATGAGCTGACTGGTGCACCGCTTTCGCGAGCAGGCTCGCTCCCACAGGGATGCGCTCAGGCTGCTTCCGCCGATGTGCCAAAGGCCCCTTGGCGCAACAACAAAAGCACCAGGCCAAACGCCCCAGCCGCCATCAACAGCGGCAACGCATGCCCATTGATCCACTGACTCCCCGCCCCTGCCGCCAACGGCCCGACCAGACAACCGACACCCCACAACTGGGCAATATGCGCATTGGCGCGAACCAGCGCATCGTCTCGATAACGCTCGCCAATCAGAATCAGCGACAGGGTAAACAAGCCGCCAGCACTGGCGCCGAACAGCACCCACAACGGCCAGATCAGCAGCGTGTCGAGCAACATCGGAATGGCCAGACTCGACAGCATCAACACCACCGCGCAACCAGCAAACAGCGTGCGCCGCGACAGGTAATCGGCCAATGCGCCGATCGGCAATTGCAGCAGCGCATCGCCGACCACCACGGTGCTGACCATGGCCAGCGCGATTTCGGCGGTGAACCCTTGTTGCAGGCAGTACACCGGCAGCAGCGTCAGAATCATCGCCTCGAACGCGGCGAACAACGACACCGCCCAGGCAATCGCCGGCAACTCGCGGGCGAAGCCCCACAGATCACCAAAGGTCACGCTGTTGGCTTCACTGCTCGGCGCACCGCTGCGCCCCAGCAGCAGAAGGGGCGAGAGCGTGAGCAGGCCGACCCCGACCCAGAAACCGTAATCATGCTCGGTACCGAGCGCCCCCAGCAGCAACGGACCAGACAGTTGGCTCAGCGCATAGCTGCTGCCATACAGCGCTACCAGACGCCCGCGCCACTGCTCGACCACCAGTTGATTGATCCAGCTCTCGCCGAGGATGAACACGATGGTCAGGATCACCCCGATCAGCAGGCGCAGCAGCAACCAGATCGGGTAACTCGGTAGCAGCGCCAGCAGGCCGATCGACAATGCCCCGGCCCACAGGCACAGACGCATCAGGTTCGCCGTGCCGAAATACGCGGCGAGATGGCTGGAAATCTTCGCCCCGAGCAGCACGCCTATTGCCGGCATCGCCGCCATCACACCGATGGCGAACGAGCCGTAGCCCCAGCCCTCCAGACGCAACGACACCAGCGGCATGCTGACCCCCAGGGCCAGACCGACACTCAAGACAGACGCCAACACGGCGAAATACGTCGCCCACCGCATGTTCCACGCTCCTGTGGATATTCTTTTTGTGTTCACCCAAAACACTGTGGGAGCGAGCCCCTGTGGCGAGGGGATTTATCCCCGTTGGGTCGCGCAGCGGCCCCAAAACCTGCATCCACGATGTACCAGGTACACCGCGTGCAATGGTTTAGCGACTGCTTCGCAGCCGAACGGGGATAAATCCCCTCACCACAGAGGCTCGCTCCCACAGGGGATCTCTGTTTGGTCAGGAAGCCCGGAGTGAGCGGGCTTCCGTCAGCGGCTTACAGCTTGATCCACGTCGCCTTCAGCTCGGTGTACTTGTCGAAGGCATGCAGCGATTTGTCGCGACCGTTGCCCGACTGCTTGAAGCCACCGAACGGCGCGGTCATGTCGCCGCCATCGTACTGGTTGACCCACACGCTGCCGGCGCGCAAGGCCTTGGCGGTCAGGTGCGCCTTGGAGATGTCCTGGGTCCACACCGCTGCGGCCAGACCGTATGGCGTGTCGTTGGCGATCTGGATGGCTTCTTCGGCGCTGTCGAAAGAGATCACCGACAACACCGGGCCGAAAATCTCTTCCTGGGCAATCTTCATCGCGTTGCTCACACCATCGAAAATGGTTGGCTCGACGTAAGTGCCACCGGTCTCCTGGAGGATGCGCTTGCCGCCGGCGACCAGTTTGGCGCCATCGCTATGGCCGGATTCGATGTACGACAGCACGGTGTTCATCTGCTGGGTATCGACCAGCGCACCGACGTTGGTCGCCGGGTCCAGCGGATTGCCCGGCTTCCAGGCTTTCAGCGCTTCGATCACCATCGGCAGGAATTTGTCCTTGATCGAACGCTCGACCAGCAGGCGCGAACCGGCGGTGCACACTTCGCCCTGGTTGAAGGCGATGGCGCTGGCGGCGGACTCAGCGGCGGCCTGCAGATCCGGCGCATCGGCGAAGACGATGTTCGGGCTCTTGCCGCCGGCTTCCAGCCAGACGCGCTTCATGTTCGATTCGCCGGCATAGACCATCAGTTGCTTGGCGATCTTGGTCGAGCCGGTGAATACCAGCGTGTCGACATCATTGTGCAGACCCAGCGCCTTGCCGACGGTGTGGCCATAGCCCGGCAGCACGTTGAGCACGCCTTTGGGAATCCCGGCTTCAATGGCCAGCGCAGCGATGCGGATGGCGGTCAGCGGCGACTTCTCCGACGGCTTGAGGATCACCGAGTTACCGGTCGACAGCGCCGGGCCGAGTTTCCAGCAAGCCATCATCAGCGGGAAGTTCCACGGCACGATAGCGCCGACCACGCCTACCGGCTCGCGAGTCACCAGCCCCAGTTGATCATGTGGAGTCGCGGCGACTTCGTCGTAGATCTTGTCGATCGCCTCTCCGCTCCAGCTCAGCGCCTGCGCCGCGCCCGGCACGTCGATGTACAGCGAATCGCTGATCGGCTTGCCCATGTCGAGAGTTTCCAGCAGTGCCAGTTCTTCGGCGTGCTGTTTCAGCAGGCTGGCGAAGCGGATCATGGTGGCTTTGCGTTTGGTCGGCGCCAAGCGCGACCAGACGCCGGAGTTGAAGGTGGCGCGGGCGTTTCCTACAGCACGGTCAGCATCGGCGGCGTCGCAGCTGGCGATCTTGCCGAGCAGGCGGCCATCGACCGGGCTGATGCATTCGAAGGTTTCGCCGGAAACGGCGTCGGTGTATTCGCCATTCAGGAAGGCGCGGCCTTCGATTTTCAGATCGCGGGCGCGTTGTTCCCAGTCGGCACGAGTCAGGGTGGTCATTCGGGTGTCCTCCTCTTATTGAATACGAGCACCGCAAACGCTGCGGCGCTGTTCAAGAATTCTGCCCGGCCAGCCTGCACTTTCGGCCCGAGGCACCCGCCACCCTAAACCAGCGGCCGGGTTTGTTTCAATATATTTGACATAAGCTGGCCATACGGCCTTGCG
>Ga0308166_1002011_pt1 | contig 19715 bp, 16 predicted proteins | sample PhyCR2_2_FD_202137 | JGI IMG/M metagenome (GOLD analysis project Ga0308166, IMG submission 202137) | Phyllosphere microbial communities from UC Gill Tract Community Farm, Albany, California, United States - DLSLCC.R2 | ecosystem: Host-associated > Plants > Phyllosphere > Unclassified | place... | reverse complement strand
GCTTCGATCGTCACGCCTTCGCTGTTGCCGATGCGTAGCTCGACCCGGCCCGGCACGCCCAGCGCCAGGCCGCTGAAGCCCGATACCTGGCGGTTCTGCTTGACGATGCGGCCGCTGCCCTGGACCTGCTCGCCGCCCAGGGTCCAGGACGCCGCGGCCGTCTGGCCGGCGATGGCGAGGCCGGCGGCGATGCAGCCGGCCAGCACGGCGCGGCGGACGAAGGAAGAGGGGGCGCGTTGGTTCATGGTGGTTGTCCTCACGGTTATCGATGGTGAAAGAGTAGAGCAGCGCCCGCGCCGATGGACCCGGTTTGCGACAAAGTGCAGGGAAGCGCGACCAGAATGCGCTGCGGCCGGACCGGCGCCTCCCCCGAATTGGTGCGTGCGCCCCGCATATCCACTACAATCTTGCCCTTTTTGTCTCCGGCCCGGCCGGAAAGGAAGTGGTAATCATGAATGCGGTCCTGTTTCTCCTGGCTTTTTGTGTAGGGCTCTTTATTTCGGTGCAGGCTGCCGTCAACAGCCAGCTGGCCGGCGCCCTGCACGCCAATTCGGTGGTGGCCGCCTGGATCTCCTTCACGGTCGGCACGATCGTGCTCGGCATCGCCGCCTTTGCCCGCGGCGGCGTGGGCGAGGCCCTGGGCGCCCTGGTGCACCAGCCGCTGTGGAAGATGAGCGGCGGCGTGCTCGGTGCGGCCTTCGTCTTCGGCACCGTGTTCCTGGCGCCGCGCATCGGCCTGCTGAACCTGGTGGTGCTGGTCATTGCCGGGCAATTGATGATGTCGATGGCCATCGATAACTTTGGCCTCGTCAACATGGCCGTGCGCAAGGTCTCGTCCATCCGCCTGGCCGGCGCGCTGGTGGTGGTGGCCGGCGTCGCGCTGACCCTGTTCGGCGACCGCATCGTGGCTGCGTTGGAACGCTAAACAATTTCTCGCCGGCAGATGCATTTTCTGTCAGGCATGGTTTTATAATGGTCGGACTTGTCTGAACGACACTTCGATTGCCCAAAGAGCCACGCCAGATGGAACATCACCAGTCCTCGCAAATCCCGACGCTGACCTATATCGAGAACGAAGACCACCCGGTCTTCGGCACGCTGGTCGAGCAGATCCTGCACCTGCTGAATTCGCGCCTGGTGTTCTCGGACATCATCATCCACCAGAACAGCCCGCTGATGCTGCGCCAGCCGAAGGGCCTGGTGGCGGTGACGGATTCGCCGATCACGCGCGAGGAACTGGAAGAATTTTTCGACGTCATCGAGCCGAACTGGGCCGAGCGCATCGCCGAGCGCGCCTTCGACCGGTCGATCGACCTGCACACGGCGCGCATCCGCGCCAACTGCTTCAGTTTCCAGGGCAGGAAGCGCTGGGGCTGCGTCATCCGCCGCTTCCCGAAGGAACCGCTGCCCCTCGGCGAACTCGGCCTGTCCAACGACGCCCAGGAATTCGCGCAACTCGCCAGCGGCCTGGTGCTGATCATCGGCGACACCTGCCAGGGCAAGTCGACCACGATCGCCTCGATGATCGACGAGATCAACAAGCGCCGGTCGGGCCACATCATCACCATCGAAGACCCGGTCGAGACCCTGATCCCGCAGCGCAAATGCATCATCACCCAGCGCGAGGTCGGCAAGGACGGCGACGTCGAAAGCTACTACCTGGGCGCGCTGGACGCCCTGCGCGAGCGGCCGGACGTGATCGTGATCGGCGAGATCCGCGACGCCCAGACCGCCCAGGAAGCCCTGGCCCTGGCCGAATCCGGCCCGCTGGTGCTGGCCTCGCTGCACGCGCGTTCCACCGAGATGGGCCTGCAGAAGATGCTGCGCCTGCTCGGCAATTCCGAGTCGCAGGCCCAGGCGCTGGCGCATGCCCTGCGCGGCGTGCTGTGCCAGGCGCTGCTGCCTTCGCTCGACGCCAACCGCTACCACCTGGCTACCGAATGCCTGAGCAACACGCCGGCGGTGGCGCGCCTGATCGAAGCGGGCGACCTGGGCGCGCTGCGCGCCCACATGAACAGCGGGCGCGATCCGGGCACGCACACCATGAACGCCTCGCTCGAGCACCTGCTGGCCGGGCACAAGGTCAGCGTCGAGGATGCGCGCAACGCCACCACCGACCGGGTCGGGTTCGCCGAGCTGGTCTGAGTCTTAGTTTAGGCCGAAGTCGAAGTCGAAGTCGGCATTGCTGCGGTTGCCGGAGGCCAGGCGTTCGGCGAGCAGGGCCGACACCACCGCCTGGATCACGTGCACCGCCCAGCGTTCGGTGGCCTTGCGCGGGCCGGCTTCCACTTCGCCTTCGGTAATGCCGAGCACCGGCGCGATGCAGCCGATGTTCACGGCGTACAGGGCGGTGCCGTAGAGGGTGCCGAGGGCGACCGGGGACAGGGAGGGCAGCAATTCGCGCAGTTTCGGCAGGGCCGCCGCGAACGCCGCCGAGGCGCCCAGGTGATTCGCGAATTCGACCACGCTGGTGCCGGTGTCGCCGATCATCGCGCGCGAACCCGTCAGGTCGTCGATCCAGTCGACCGCGTCGCGGTCCAGGGTCTTGCCCATCAGGCCGCTCTTACGGCCCGCCACCATGACCGCCGTCGTCACCACGCCGGCGATCAGCCCGCCCACCACTGCTGCTTTGTATCGTTCCATAACCACTCCGCTGAAAGATGAGGGCAATGCGGGCGAGCAGGGTCGCGTCGCATCGCCGGGTTCACCACGGTATGCCGGCTGGACCGGCGCGTCTGTTCGATTCCAAACAGAGCGCCGTGAAGCGGGGGGGAGGCGCTCAGGCCCCGTTCATCTTGCCGATGACGCTCGCCACCTTGGTGGTGATGACATCGACCGCCGGGTAGTTCGCGCCGTGGGGCAGGATGACGTCGGCATGGCGCTTGGTCGGCTCGATGAACTGCTTGTGCATCGGGCGCACCGTTTCCATGTACTGGCTGACGATGCTCTCGACCGAGCGCCCGCGTTCGGTGATGTCGCGCTGCATGCGGCGGATGAAGCGCACGTCCGGGGCGGTGTCGACGAAGATCTTCAGCGACATCATGTCGCGCAGGTCGGCGTCGTACAGGGCGAACAGGCCCTCGATCACGATCACCGGGGCGGGCTTGACCGAAATGGTCTGGTTCGAGCGGTTGTCGAGCGTGAAATCGTACACCGGCATGGCGATGGTTTCGCCATTGCGCAGGGCCTGGATGTGCCGGACCAGCAGCGGCCAGTCGAAGGCCTGCGGGTGGTCGTAGTTCTGCTTGCGGCGCACTTCGGGCGTGAGCTCGGATTGGTCGCGGTAGTAGTCGTCCTGCATCACGACCGAGACCATGTCGTCGCCGAAGGAAGCCAGTACTTGCCGGGACACCGTCGACTTGCCGCTGCCGCTGCCGCCGGCGACGCCGATGACGAATGGAGTAAAGGTCGGGGTAAACTTCGGGGTAAGTTCGGGAGTGGATTCCGGGGGAACGACCGGAGGAGGGGAGATGTGAGTCATCCCCGCATGATACCGGAGCGGCGGCCGGACCGACAGGGGCGGGGCGATTCGGCGCAGAAAGGTGCGGCAATCCTGCGACGGGCCGCTGCCCCTCTCAATCCGGCGCGCGCCGTGAATCGGCGACGTCTTACATGGAAACGAGCCGCAGCACGGTTGCCGCTTCCACGGGCTTGACGAGAAAATGATCGAACCCAGCCTGCAAGGCGCGCTGCTTGTCTTTTTCCTGGCCATATCCCGTCAGCGCGATCAGCTTGACGCCCGCCGTCCTTGGCCGTGAACGCAGCAGGCTGGCCAGCGCATTGCCATCGATGTCGGGCAGGCCGATGTCGAGCACGCAGATGTCGGGCAGTTCCTGTTCGATATGCCGCAGGGCGGCGTGCGAGTTGTGCTCGATGGCGACCTGGTGGCCGCCCGCCTCCAGGTACATGCCCAGGATCTGGGCCGCGTCGACGTTGTCGTCGACGATCAGGACACGGCGGCGGCCACCCGCGGGCTGGCGTGCGCCGATGCCGCCCGCCGCATGATCGGGCGCACTGCGGGCGGGCAGTCGCGGCAAGGTGACGACGAAGCGGCTGCCTTGCCCGGCGCCGGCGCTGTCGCAGGACACGCTGCCGTGATGGAGTTCGATCAGGCTCTTGACCAGGGCCAGGCCGATCCCGAGGCCGCCCTGGGTCCGGTCGGGGCTGCGTTCGGCCTGGGTGAACAGGTCGAAGATCCGTGCCTGCAGGTTGGGCGGAATGCCGACGCCATTGTCGGCCACGGCCAAGCTTACCTGCTCGTCCGACGCCTCCATCGTCAGGCGGATGACGCCGCCCGGCGGGGTGTACTTGGCGGCGTTGTTCAGCAGGTTGGTCAGGATCTGCACCAGGCGCTTGTGGTCGCCGGTCACGTGGGCCGGCGCCGAATCGAGATCGAGCGTCAGGTGATGCCGTTTTTCCTCGATCAGGGGGCGGACCTGTTCCAGCGCGTCGGTAATGACATGCTTGACGTCGAGGTCGACGTTGTCGAGCTTGACCAGGCCGCGCGTCACCCGCGAGACGTCGAGCAGGTCGTCGACCAGTCCCGTCATGTGTTTCACCTGGCGCGAGATGATCTGGCTGGTGCGCTTCAGGCGCTCGGGCGGAAGCTGTACCATTTCCATCAAATCGGCCGCGGCGCGAATCGGCGCCATCGGGTTGCGCAGTTCGTGCGCGAGCATGGCCAGGAACTCGTCCTTCCTGCGGTCGGTTTCCTGCAAGGCCTCCTCGATCCGCTTGCGCTCGCTGATGTCGACCGAGATGGCGATGATGCTTTCGACCGGACCGCCCTCGACGTTCTTCACCGGGCTGACCGTATTGTTGACCCAGACCGCTTGCCCGTCGGGCCGTACATAGCGCTTTTCGATCTCGAACGGGATGCCGCGCGAGGCGACCTGTTCGAACAAGGGGAGGTCGCGCGCCAGGTCGTCGGGATGGGTGAATTCATCGACGCGCTTGGCCAGCAACTCCTCGCGCGACCAGCCGACCATTTCGCAGAAGCGGTCGTTCATGCGCAGCAGTTTTCCGCTCAAGTCGGTTTCGCTGATGCCGGCGCCGGTCTGCGCGAACAGCGATGTCAGGTGCGCCTGGCTTTGCTGCAAGGCCTGCTCGGTCTGGCGCCGGCTGGTCACGTCCACGAAGGTGCACACCGCGCCTTGCAGCTCGCCGTCGCGCCACACCGGGCGCGCCCGGTATTCGACAGGAAACGGCGTGCCATCCAGGCGGAAGAACAGTTCGTCGTCGACGTCGGCCGGAATGCCGAAGGCAGCGGCCTTGTAGATCGGACAATCGCAGACCGCGTAGTACGAGCCGTCGGGATGCGCCCGGTGAATCACGTCGTGCAGTTTCTTGCCGATGGCGTCTTCTTCGCGCGCGAAGCCCAGCATGCTCAGGAACGCCGAGTTGCACATGATGGTGGCGCCACTCGTGTCGACCGAGTAGAAGCCTTCCTCGCTGCTGTTGATCAGCAGGCGCAGGTAGTCGCGGCTTTCGCGTATTCCCTTTTCGGCATCGTGCAGGTTGGCGCTCATCTCGACGCGATCGAGCGCATCCCAGATCCTGCGTGCGCTGTGTTCCGCGGTCTCGACGTCCGCGTCCGACCAATACCTGGAGGGAGGGCACTCGAACAACAAGTAAGCGGCGACCAGGCCATGCTGCAGGCGTGGAAACACGAGCACGTTGCCGCGCTGCCCAACACCCGGTGGCCCCCAGGTTTCCAGGCCATCCTCGCACCTGCGCATCAGGCGCAGCGCCTGCCCCGACCCGAGTTCCGCCATGTCGGCCGGGCCGAGGTGCCGCAGCGCGAAGGTTTGCTCGGCGGCGTCCGCCAGCCGGCCATCGATCGCCAGGGCCAGCGTCCGCTCGACCGCCTGCTCGGTCTCGACGTAGGCGACACGCCCGGTCTCGACGTAGGCGCCCAGCTTCGCCACGCCTTGCCCGATGATCTCGGCCGGATCGGAGGCATTGCGCAGGGTGTCGGTCAGGTCGAGCTGGAATGCCTGGCGTTTTTCGGCCAGCACCTCGCGCGTCGTTTCCGCAAACGTGACCAGGACACCGGCCGGCGTGCCGTCGTCGTCGGGAACCGGACTGTAGGAAAAGCTGAAATAGCAGTCTTCGGGATAACCATAGCGCTCGATCGTCAGCTTGAAGCGCTCGAACCCGATCCCCTGGCCTTGCAGCACCTGTTCCCACATGGGCCCGATGACCGGCCAGACCTCGGACCAGGTGACCCTGGCGTCGTTGCCCAGGGCATCGTGCTGCTTCTCGCCCAGGATCGGAACATAGGCATCGTTATAGAACTGGGTGAAATCCCTGCCCCAGGCCAGGTACATCGGAAGCTGGCAATCGAGCAGCACCCGGACGCTCGTTCTCAAGGCGGCCGGCCAGGTATCGGCCGGGCCGAGGGGCGTGGTGCTCCAGTCGAATGCCGCGGTCTTGGCGGCCATGCCGCTGGCCGGTGGAGACATGGCGGCCGTGCTGGGGGACAGTGAGTTCATTTCAACATTGTAACGGCTCGATGCGCGCGCCCGATTCCGGCGCGCCGGATGGCGCGATCGGGCCAAATCCGGCTAATCCAGCGGTACCGCCCGATACCGGTTGACCTGCGCGCTGGTCACCGGCGCCGCCGCATTCCCCCAGCTCGCGCGCAGGTAGCTCACCAGCGTCGCCACCTGCGCGTCGTCCAGCACATGGCTGAACGGCGGCATGCCGTACGGCCGTGGGTTGCCGGCGGTGGCCGGCGCGAAGCCCCCGTTCAGCACGACCCGGATCGCGTTCACCGGCTCGGCCAGCGTCAGCGCCCGGTTGCCGGCCAGCGCCGGATACGGCCCCAGGCCCTCGCCGTTCGCACCATGGCAAGCAAGGCAATGCTGGCGGTACAACCGCCCCCCTTGATCCAGCACCTGTTGCGGCGGGCGCGGCGCCGGTTCGCGCCTTGCCGACGGCGTGCCGGGCAGCGATGCCAGGTACACCGCCATCGCCCGCACGTCGCCCTCGCTCAGGTGCCGCAGGCTTTGCGCCACCACTTCGGCCATCGGCCCGGTCACGCTGGCGCCGGGCGCGACACCGGTGCGCAGCAGCTGCACGACGTGGTCTTCCTTCCACTTGCCCAGGCCGGCCTCGCTGTCCGAGGTGAGCGAGGGCGCATACCAGCCGACCGTCGGGATCAGGCCGCCGCCCAGGCCCGCGTCGGAGCCGCCGAGGCCGTTGCGCGCGCTGTGGCAGGCGCTGCAGTGGCCCAGGCCCTCGACCAGGTAGGCGCCGCGGTTCCACTGCGCGCCGCGCTGCGCGTCCTGCTCGAAGACGCCGGGCTTGAAGTAGAGCAGGCGCCAGGCGGCCAGGGCCAGCTGGCTGTCGTAGGGGAAGCGCAGCGCGTGCGGGCGGTTCTGCGCCTGGCGCGGCGGCAGGCTGCGCAGGTAGGCGAACAGGGCGTCGGCGTCGGCGCGCGACACCTTGGTGTAGCTGGTGTAGGGGAAGGCCGGATACAGCAGGCGGCCGTCGCGCGACTTGCCGTTGTGGAGGGCGTTCCAGAAATCGTCGGCGCTCCACCTGCCGATGCCGGTGGCCCGGTCCGGGGTGATGTTCGGCGTGCTCAAGCTGCCGAACGGCGTGTCCATGACGCGTCCGCCGGCATACGGCGCGCCGCCGCGGGCGGTATGGCAGGCCATGCAGTCGCCGGCGCGCGCCAGGTAGGCGCCGCGCGCGATGTTGGCCGAGGTGGCGGCCCAGGCCTCGGGCGAGGCGGCGGCAATGTATTGTTCGCGCGGCCAGGCGAGGGCGGCGGCAATGACCAATGCGACCAATGCGGCCAGCAGCGCGCCGGCGGGCAGGAGCAGGCGCCGGGTCATGGCGCGCTGCCGCAGGCGAGCGGAAGCGGGTGTCCGGCGCGCTCGAGCGGACGCAGGCCGGGCGGCGTCGGCCGGCCTGCCAGCCAGGCCGAGATGGCGGCCACGTCGCCCGGGTCCAGGCGCGCGGCGATCGTCGCCATGCAGTCGGGCGCATGCGCGCGGCGCACGCCGTTGCGCCAGGCGCCGAGCTGGGCGTTGACGTAGTCGCGCGGCAGGTTCAGCAGGCCCGGGATGCCGGGGGCCACGCCGCCCAGGTGCTCGCCGTGGCAGGCGATGCAGGCCGGCACCTTCAGCGCCGGGTCGCCGCGCCGCACCAGCTGCTCGCCGCGCGCCAGCACGGCCGCCGGTTCGTGCGCCGGCGGCGGGGCCGGCACCGCCGGATGCTGGCTGGCGAAGTGGTCGGCGATTTCGCGCAGGTAGGGATCGGACAGGTGGTTCACCATCCAGGTCATCAGGGGATACTGGCGCCGTCCCTCGCGGAAGTTCACCAGCTGGTTGTACAGGTAGCCGGACGGCTTGCCGGCGATGCGCGGGAAGTAGACGCCGCCGGCGCGCGTGCCGGCGGTGTCCTTCGGGGCGTGGCAGGCGATGCAGGCGGCCACGCGTTGCTCGAGGGTGTCGGGAATGCTGGCCGGTGCCCGCGCTTGCGCGGCGGCGATGGACGACAGCGAGGCCAGGGCCGCCGCCGCCAGGGGCCGCGCTGCGAATGCGCGAAAAGCAAGGAAACGGGGCCGGCTGGTCGTCAAATCGGATGTCCTGTGGTTGCGAGGCCGGCGCTGCGCCGGCCAGGTGTCACGTCGAAACGGGCTGCCTGTCAGCTTGCCAGGCAGGTCTCGTATTCTGCCCAGCAGTCCGAAACGTAAGGGTCGCAGACCCGGTAGAACTTCCAGCACAGGTCCGGGTTACCGGCATGCGCCGCCGTGGTGCCGAGGCTGAGGGCGAACAAGAACCATGCGAACTTGCGTTTCATATGCATCTCTCCGGTCAGGCAGACGGAATGACAGGATGATACCGCGCCGTCTGTTGTCGCGGCATCATTGTTGCGAAAAAATAAAGCGCGCGAACCCGAAATAGATCGCGAACCGCGCCGCTCAGCGTGCCAGGCAGGCCAGCAGCTGCTCGTAGCAGATTTCCGGATCGTCGGTGCAGAGCTGGTACAGCTTGTTGCAGTGCGCCGGGTTGGCGGCGTGGGCAGCCGACAGGCCGCAGCTGAAGGCGAACAGGAACAGTGCCAACTTGCGTTTCATGAAATGTCTCCTGGGTACAGACGTGATGAGGGAACGATGCCGCCTCGCCTGGTCACGCGGCATCGCATTGCCGAAAACGGGAAGGGCGCGCCTGGCGCGCCGGAACATCAGCGTCCTACCGCGACTGCGCCACCGTGCGCGGCGCGATGCCGGCGTGCTTCAGGGCGTCGTCGTAGACGGAAGGATTGAAACCGTCGATGCGGCGGTCGCCGATCAGGATCAGGGGCACGCCCTTGCCGTCGAGCTTGCCGAAGGCTTCCTTGGCGGTCGGCGACTTCTGCACGTCGTAGTCGGCATAGGCGATGCCGCGTTCATTCAGGTACGCGCGCGCCTTGGCGCAGTAGGGGCAGGTCGAGGTGCCGTACATGACGACCTTGGTGGCGGGATTCGGGAAGTAGGCGGCGTAGTTGCCTTCGGTGTAATCGCCCTTGAGCCATTGCGGCACACGCGGTGCAATGGTGCCGATGGCGATGCCGGCGGCAATGATGAGGAGGTAGGAACAGATGGTCTTCAGGTTTTTCAATGCGCTCTCCCGTGTGACATGGTCACTTGTTATCGACATACCGGTGTACCGGGTACTTCGGGCGGCAAGCTGATGTTGTCGCCACGGGAATATTAACGCGTCGATTGTCGAACCGAAGCAGTCAACAATGATAGGTTTCTGCCAGGTTTCAGGCGCTTCATGCGGTGGGGGGATGCGCGCGCCAGTGGCGGTAAATACGCAGGGCCACGTGGGCGTCGTCGGCCGCGTACAGGATCTGCTTTTCCGACAGGTGGGGCAGTGCCCAGTTGGTGGTGGTGATGCGCTTCGACTTGGTCAGTGCCTGGCCGAAGAAGCGCGCGACGGCGGTCTTGGCGCCGAGCGTGTTGCGCTCGCCGCGGCGGCGCAGGGCGGTCGACAAATCGACCACGTTGCGCGTCTCGATGCCGAGCTTGCCGTGCAGGCGGCGCAAGTCGTCGCCCAGGCCGAAACCCACTTTCAGGATGTCGGGCGACTCGAGCACCGTGCGCAGCAGCGCCTGCAGTTCTTCGCGCAGCGGCGCCGCGCCCACTTGCAGCAGGTAGGCGGTGTCGTCGGTGGCGAGCTGCACCAGGTGCGGCCCGGTCGACTTCTCGCCCTTGGAGAAGGTCGGCTTGGATTCGGTGTCGAAGCCGACCACGTCGGACGCCGTCAGCGCCGCCAGGGCGGCAGCGGCGTCCTCGGCGGTTTTCACCAGGCGGACGTCGGCCAGGTCGATGCCGACGTAGGGCGGCAGGGCCTCCTCGTCGAGCGGGCCGGCGCCGGTGCTCGCGCTTGTGCTCGCGTTCGTGCTCAAGGCGCTCAGTTGCGCGAGAACTTCGAGGCCAGCTGCTGCAGCTTTTCCTGGCGCAGGCGCGCCGCTTCGGCTTCGGCAGCGGCGGCTTGTTCGGCCTTCTTGCGCTCGGCTTCCTTCTTGAAGCGCTGCTGCAGCTGCTCCTTGGCGTGGCTGCGGTGGGTGTCGGTCACTTCCGCGCCGGCCTTGCCGTCGAGGTCGTAGCGCACGGTGGCCTTTTCCATCGCGCGCAGGTAGCGCATCGAGCCGGTGTGGATGCCGAGCGCGGCGCGCATGGTCTTGCGATCCAGGCCGGGCAGGCGCGCCAGCAGCTGCTTGTCGATGCCGATGGCCAGCGGCAGGCAGTCGCGGAAGGCGGGGAATTGCTGCTGCAATTGCTTGAGCAGGGTGCGTGCCGAAGGCGCCGGGGCAGCCGGCGCGGCGGCCGCTTCCGGAGCAGCGGCCGGCCCGGTGGCCGATTCAGTGGCCGACCCTGCAGCCGCGGAACCGTCCGCTGCCGGGCTCGGCGTGGTGGCTTCCGTGCTGGTGTTCTCGGCGGGCGTGCTGGTGGTGACGTCGGCGGATTCGGCGGCAGGACTAATGGTGTTCATTGACTTCATGGTAATAGCAGGAAAACGAAGGATAGCATGCGGGCTCGCACTAGTGCGGCAATCGTGTGAGTTTCGCCGCCTGAGTTTTGCCTACCGGAACATGTCAGGCTCGCGCCGCCGGCCGCGAAATCGTGTATGATCCGCCCCTTGCCTTGCGCGCGGCTTGCGCCGGCGCAGACGGACGGAAGAGTCGTTTGGTAACAGTCTGGCAATACTATGTGGTTTGTTTATATCCATTATCGGATATTTCAATTATCACCAATTCTTGCTTTAGGGCATAATGCCGACTGTCCCCTCTATTCTTCCTAACCGAGACTAGATACAAGCCCGTTTCACCCGACGGGCTTTTTTTCGTTCCGACATGCACAGCGCAATCTTGACCACTGCCCATCGCACTCCTGCCATCCGCGCATCCGGCCATGCCGCATGCCGCCGCAGGAAAAGGCGCGCTTGATTTGCGGCCGGTGCGCCCTTAACTAGGGCCATTCCCGATTTCCCTTCCCCGGCCCCAGCGGGCCATGGTGAATTATTGACCTCGCAGGCGTCCATTCCGCCTCGACAGGAGAGTTTTTTTATGAAGAACACCGCCAAGACCCTGACACTGACAGCGAAAAAGGCGCCGGCCAAAACCACCACGGCGCAGCTGGCCGTGCCCAAAACCGCGACTTCCTACTTCCTCGAAACGGAAGCGGCGGCCAAGGTGACGGTGGTAAAGACCCGTTCGCGCCTGGCGTCGCTGAAGGCGCAGGCCGAGGCGGTGGAAGCCGAGCCGGTGGCCGCCGAGCCGGTTGCCGAAGAAGTGGCCGTGGAGACGGCGCCGGCCGTGGAAGCCGCGCCGGTGGTCGCTGCCGCTGAGCAGGCCGCACCCGCTGCCTCCGTGGCCGCGGCGCCGGCCCCTGTCGCCGCTGCTCCTGCTGCCGTCGCGTCCGACGTCGAAGCCGACCCTGGCTACACCGTGCCGACCACCCCGGCCGTGGCCCCGGTCATTGTCCGCAAGCGCACCAAGCTGGCCGCGCTGAAAGCCGCCGACGAGCCGGCGCCGGCCGTGGCCGCACCGGCCGTGGCGCCTGTCGCTGCCGCCGCTGCAGCTGAGGCAGCGCCGAAAGTCGTGCGCACCCGCACCGCGCGCCGCCTCGACCCCGCGTCGGCGGCGACCGCGATCCCGACCGCCGGCAGCACCGTCAGCAAGACCACCGACGCCGCCGCGCTGGCCGCGATCGATACCTCGGGCTACCTGCTGCCGCAGGTCAAGGTGCCGGGCCGCCGTGGCCGCAAGCCGAGCGAATTCATGCCGGAGAACGACGAAGTCGCGGCGCTGAACGCCGTCGAGCGCGCCGAACTGAAGGCCGTCTCGAAGGCGCGCGAGCGCAAGGCCAAGGGCATCGCCGGCCTGAGCGAGGAAGGCTTCTCTGGCGAGGAACTCGAAAAGCGCCGCCAGCAGCTGCGCAACCTGATCAACATGGGCAAGGAGCGCGGCTACCTGACCCATGCGGAGATCAACGACCACCTGCCGGAAAACATCATCGATCCGGAAGCGATCGAAGGCATCATCGCGACCTTCAACGACATGGGCATCGCCGTCTACGAGCGCGCCCCTGAAGCGGAAATGATGCTGCTGTCGGACAACGCCGTGACGCCGACCAGCGAAGACGAAGTGGAAGCGGCCGCCGCGACCGCGCTCTCGACCGTCGACTCCGACTTCGGCCGCACCACCGACCCGGTGCGCATGTACATGCGCGAAATGGGCGCGGTGTCGCTGCTGACGCGCGAAGGCGAGATCGAGATCGCCAAGCGCATCGAAGGCGGCCTGAAGGACATGGTGCAAGCCATCTCGGCCTGCCCGATCACGATTTCGGAAATCATCGCGCTGTCGCACAAGATCGCCAACGACGAACTGAAGATCGACGAAGTCGTCGACGGTTTCGTCGACCTGAACGAAAACGCCGCCGCCACCACCCCGGCCCCTGCTTCCGCTTCCTCGGACGACGAGGAAGAGGAAGAAGTCGAGGACGAGGAAGAAGAGGGCGAGGCCAGCGGCGGCGCGGCCGGCTACTCGACCGAGCAGCTGGCGCAGCTGAAGAAGAGCGCGCTGGAAAAGTTCGCGCTGATCGAAGAGCAGTTCGACCGCATGGGCCACGCCTTCAAGAGCAGCGGCTACGGTTCGCCTGCCTACGTGACGGCGCAGGACATCATCTCGAACGAACTGCTGGGCATCCGCTTCACCGCCAAGGTCGTGGAAAAGCTGTGCGACACCCTGCGCGGCCAGATGGACGAAGTGCGTTCGATCGAGCGCGCCGTGCTGGATATCTGCGTGAACCGCTGCGGCATGCCGCGCGCCCACTTCATCAAGGTCTTCCCGGGCAACGAGACCGACCTGGAATGGGGCGACCGCGAAGTCGACTGCGCCTATCCGTACAGCGCGGTGCTGAGCCGTAACCTGCCGGCGATCAAGGAACTGCAGCAGCGCATGATCGACCTGCAGGCACGCGTGGCGCTGCCGCTGGCCGACCTGCGCAAGATCAACAAGCAGATGGCTGCCGGCGAAAAGCGTGCGCGTACCGCGAAGCGCGAAATGACCGTGGCCAATTTGCGCCTGGTGATTTCGATCGCGAAGAAGTACATCAATCGCGGCCTGCAATTCCTCGACCTGATCCAGGAAGGCAACATCGGCCTGCTGAAGGCGGTGGACAAGTTCGAGTACCGCCGTGGCTACAAGTTCTCGACGTATGCGACCTGGTGGATCCGCCAGGCGATCACGCGTTCGATCGCCGACATGGCCCGTACCATCCGCGTTCCGGTGCACATGATCGAGACCATCAACAAGATGAATCGCATCTCGCGCCAGATCATGCAGGAAACCGGCAGCGAGCCGGACCTGGCCACCCTGGCCGAAAAGATGGAAATGCCGGAGAACAAGGTCCGCGAGATCATGAAGATCGCCAAGGAACCGATTTCGATGGAAACCCCGATGGGCGAGGACGGCGACTCCCAGCTGGGCGACTTCATCGAGGACAACACCACCCTGGCACCGCTGGACGCCGCCCTGCACGCGTCGATGCGCAACGTGATCAAGGAAGTGCTGGACTCGCTGACCCCGCGCGAAGCGAAGGTGCTGCGCATGCGCTACGGCGTCGAGATGTCGAACGACCACACGCTGGAAGAAGTGGGCAAGCAGTTCGACGTGACCCGCGAGCGTATCCGCCAGATCGAAGCCAAGGCCATGAGCAAGCTGCGCCAGCCTTCGCGTTCGGACAAGCTGAAGACCTTCCTGCACGAGAAATAAGCCGACTTCGGTCTGGTGACGATGCCGCCCCGTTTCGACCGGGCGGCATTTTTTTGGCGCTGTCACCGTTTGCTATGGATGGGCCCGATTGCTAAGCGAAACAATTGATCGACAGAAGTGATATTTCCCCCATCGCGCATCCGGCGCCAGCCCAGGTAATTCGGCAGGTAGCGCGAGGCGACGCCGTGAAACGGTGCGAGCCACTCGCGCAAACGGCCGTGGTAGGCATTGACGTTCTGTACATGGATGGCGATACGCGGCCTTCATCGACAGCGGCCTGCGGTCGGCGATATCCTACGGTCGCGGCGGCCGGTCGCCATGTCGCGGAAAACGGGGATGTCGCCCTTCAGCTGGCCCTCGGGCAGCCTGGTCAAATACACCAGTGACGAGTGAACGCTGCTGCGCCTGCACAACGTTTCTTTGTCACCCTGCCTATACCCGGAATGAATAAGGTTGACCGCGCCACGAGGAACGCGAGAACATGCCGTACAGCAAGTTCCTCCCACCTCACTCCCTATCCCCAATGTTCACCCGACTCGTCCGTCGCTGGTCCATCAAGACCAAGCTCATGCTCGGCATGGCTGCCTGCCTGCTGTTGTTCATCGTGATTTCCGCCGTCCTCAGCGCCAGCCTGATCGGCAAGAGCATGCGTGCGCGCGTGGTCGACCAGGAATTGCCGGCCGTCGTGGGCGAAATCCGCAACGACGTGCTGCGCCAGATCAGCGGGCCGCTGACGGCGTCGCTGGGCATTCCCGGCAATACCTACTTGCACGCCTGGGAGCGCGCCGGCCTGGACGATGCCGGGCTCGATGCCTGGCGCGCCTACGCCGGCCGCATGAAGGCGGACAGCAAGGCGGCGACCGTGTTCTGGGCCTCGCCCTCGACCCTGAAGTTCATGGACGAAACCGGCCTGAGCTACATGCTGGAAAAGGACAATCCGCGCGACGCCTGGATGAGCAAGTTTCTCGCCGGCGGCCAGGCGCATGAACTGAACATGAACGCCGATCCCAAGACCGGCGAGCTGAAACTGTTCATCAACACCCGCGCCGACGCCGGCGACGGCAAGCTGGCCGTGGCCGGCCTCGGCTTGTCGATCAATGCGCTCGGCGAATCGGTGCGCGCCTACAAGGTGGGCGCGTCCGGCTATGTGTACCTGGTGCGCGAGGACGGCACGATTTTGCTGCACCGTGACGCCGCCCTGGCCGACGGCGCGCACAACATGAAGGATCTGCCCGGCTTCGGGCCCGCGCTGGTGGCCGGCCTGCTCGGCAAGGCCCCATTCGCACACGCTTCGCATGCCTCGGCGCAGGGCGAGATGATCGTGGCGTCCTCGTATATCCCGGCGCTGGGCCTGTACGTCGTGGCCGAAGTGCCGGAAAGCGAAGTGCTGGGCGAGCTGACCCGTTCGACCCTGCTCGCCAGCGTGGTGGCCGGCGTGATCGGCGGCGGCATCGGCCTGGTGCTGATCTTCCTGATCAGCCGCGCGATCGCCGCGCCGGTCTCGCGCGCCGCCGCCATGCTCGACGAGATCGCCGCAGGCAAGGGCGACCTGACGCGCCGCATGCCGGTCGAAAGCGAAGACGAAGTCGGCAAGCTGGCCGATGCCTTCAACCGCTTCGTGTCGTCGCTGAAGCGCACCATGAGCGAAGTGCGCGACAGTACCCAGGCGATCGCCGGCGCCTCGGCGGAAATCGCCGCCGGCAACCTGAACCTGTCGAGCCGCACCGAAGCCCAGGCCTCCAGCCTGGAGGAAACCGCTGCCGCGATGGAGGAGCTGACCTCGACCGTGCGCCAGAACGCCGACAATGCCCGGCAGGCGAACCAGCTGGTGATGTCGGCCAGCGACCAGGCGCAACGGGGCGGCGTGGTGGTGGGCGACGTGGTGGCGACGATGGGCGCGATCAGCGGCAGTTCGCGCAAGATCGCGGACATCATCGGCGTCATCGACGGCATCGCGTTCCAGACCAATATCCTGGCCCTGAACGCGGCCGTGGAAGCGGCGCGCGCCGGCGAGCAGGGGCGCGGCTTTGCCGTGGTGGCCTCCGAGGTGCGCACCCTGGCCCAGCGCTCGGCGGCGGCGGCCAGGGAAATCAAGCAGCTGATCGGCGAGTCGGTCGAGCAGGTGGAGGCGGGTGCGCGCCTGGTCGACACGGCCGGCGCCACCATGACCGGCATCGTGCAGGCCGTGCAGCGCGTGGCCGACCTGATGAGCGAGATCGACGCGGCCAGCAGCGAGCAGAGCCAGGGCATCGGCCAGGTGAACGGATCGATCGCGACCATGGACGACGTCACCCAGCAGAACGCCGCCCTGGTCGAGGAAGCGGCGGCCGCGGCCGGCGCTCTCGAGGAGCAGGCGGCGAAACTGGCCCAGGTGGTGAGCGCGTTCAAGCTGGAAGACGACGCGCCGCGCACGGCGGCCTTGCCGGCGCCGCGGCGCAAGGCGCTGGCACGCTGAGACGCTGAGCGCCCATGCCACCGGCAGCCGCAACAGCCAGGCCCCAGCTCTGCGTGGCCAGCGCCGCCGTGCCCGCCAGGCCGCGCCGTCGCGATCGCCTCGGCAGTTGCAGACAGTAATGTCCGCCCGATCCGCACGCGGGCCTGGATGTAACAATTTGGCGTCTTGCGTGCGCGTCGGTCCTCCCTATCGGTCTATGATGGGGCGATGCGCCCCAACCTTGCCCGGCATGCACTTGTCTTCAGCAAGCCTGTAAACACGGGCGGATTGCGCCACCGCGCCGGGTGTCCCGGTCCTGCCTATTGTGGATTACCCGTAGTTCGTCGTAGCGCTGCAACTGTTACACGGCAGTTTTGTATCAGGCGTGTTTCCCCCTCCCGTGCGCGCATATTTCCGTGTAGCATCGCCCCCTTTTCAAAGTTCCACCACGCGCGTCCGTCCGGGCGTGACGTCATTACCGAGAACTGTTATGTCTGACGAAACCAAATCCCCCTCCCGCCGGAGCCTGATCAAGAGTCTGGTCTTCGTGCCGATGGGCGTCGGCGTTGCCGGCGCCATCCAGGGCGTCACCGGCGCCACGGCCAGCACGACGAGCACCGCCGAAGGCAAGCCGGACGACTACAAGCCGACCTTCTTCAACACCGACGAGTGGCGCTTCCTCGGCGCCGCCGTCGACCGCCTGATCCCCCACGACGAGCATGGTCCGGGCGCCGTCGAATCCGGCGTGCTGGAATTCCTCGACCGCCACATGCAGACCCCGTACGCCAACGGCGGCATCTGGTACATGCAGGGTCCGTTCCTGGAAGCCCCGGCCGAATTCGGCTACCAGGGCAAGCTGCCGCTGCGCGACATCCTGCGCGTCGGCATCAAGGCCATGGACGCCCATTGCGTCGCCAACTTCTCGGGCAAGCGTTTCGCCGACCTGGGCGTGGCCAAGCAGGAAGCCCTGCTGAAGGATGCCGAAGCCGGCAAGATCAAGCTGGAGAACATCTCGGCCAAGCTCTTCTTCAGCAATCTGCTGAACGAGACCCGCAACGGCTACTTCGCCGACCCGCGCCACGGCGGTAACAAGAACATGGGCGCCTGGAAGATGATCGGCTACCCAGGCATGCGCGCCGATTACCTCGACTGGGTCGAGGTGCGCGACAAACCGTATCCGATCGGACCGGTGGACCTGGCAGGACGCAGAGGATAAAACAGCATGGCAATCGTAAAAAACAAAGTGGACGCCGTCATCGTCGGCATGGGCTGGACCGGCGCCATCATGGCCAAGGAACTGACCGACGCCGGCCTGAACGTGGTGGCGCTCGAGCGCGGCCCGGACCGCGACACCCAGACCGATTTCTCCTACCCGCGCGTGGTCGACGAGCTCGAAGGCTCGGTGCACCGCAAGTACCTGCAATCGCTGAACCAGGAAACCGTGACCATCCGCCACGGCATCAACGACACCGCCGTGCCGTATCGCCAGATGGGTTCGTTCAAGCCGGGCACCGGCGTCGGCGGCGCCGGCAGCCACTGGTCGGGCGTGCATTTCCGCGCCCTGCCGGAAGACTTCACGGTCCGTTCGAGCCTGGAGCAGCGCTTCGGCAAGAAGTTCATCCCGGCCAACATGACGGTGCAGGATTTTCCGATCACGTATGAAGACCTGGAACCGCATTTCGACCACTTCGAATACGTGTGCGGCACCTCGGGCAAGGCCGGCGTCATCAACGGCAAGCTGATCGAAGGCGGCAACCCCTTCGAAGGCTCGCGCACGCGCGAGTACGCGCTCGGCCCGAACCCGAACTACCTGGGCGCCGAATGGTTCTACAAGGCCGCGCGCGAAATGGGCTACCACCCGTTCCCGATCCCGGCTTCGAACGCCTCCGCCGCCTACATCAATCCCTACGGCTGCCAGATGGGCCCGTGCAACGCCTGCGGCTTCTGCTCGGACTACGGCTGCCTGAACTATTCCAAGGCCAGTCCGAACGTCTCGATCCTGCCGGCCATCCGCAACCGCGAGAACTTCACGCTGCGCACCCACGCGCAAGTGCTGAAGGTGAACCTGAGCGCCGACAAGAAGATGGCGACCGGCGTCACCTACCTCGACGCGCAAGGCCGCGAAACCGAACAGCCGGCCGACCTGGTCCTGCTGTGCGCTTTCTCGCTGTTCAACGTGCACATGATGCTGGTGTCGGGCATCGGTACGCCGTACGACCCGGTGTCGAAGACCGGCAACGTCGGCAACAACTACTCGTACCAGAACCTGAACCGCGTCTCGCTGTTCTTCGACGAGACCGTGCAGGCCAACCAGTTCATCGGCATCGGCGGCGGCGGCACCACCTTCGACGACTTGAACGGCAACCGCAACGATTCGTCCAAGACCGGCTACATCGGCGGCGGCATCATCTGGGCGCGCCAGCCGGGTTCCGGCCCGGTGCGCGGCATCGCCACCGCGCCGGGCGTGCCGGCCTGGGGCAGCGAATGGAAGAAGGGCGTGAAGGAAGCCTTCCGCCACTCGTTCTATTACGAAGTGCAGGGCTCCTGCATGTCGTACGACGACGCCTACCTGAGCCTGGACCCGACGTATAAAGACGCGTTCGGCCGTCCGCTGCTGCGCATGACCTTCGACTGGCACGACAACGAGATCAAGGCCTCGCAGTACCTGGTCGAGAAAGCGCAGGACATGTGCAAGGTGCTGGGGCCGAAGGCGATGAAGGGCGACGCCAAGAAGGACGGCTCGCACTACAACATCACCCAGTACCAGTCGACCCACACCTGCGGCGGCGCGATCATGGGCAGCAACCCGAAGACCTCGGCCCTGAACAAGTACCTGCAGTCGTGGGACGTGCCGAACGTGTTCGCGCCGGGCGCCAATGCCTTCCCGCAGAACAACGGCTACAACCCGACCGGCCTGGTCGGCGGCCTGGCCTACTGGTGCGCCAAGGCGATCCGCGAGCAGTACCTGAAGAACCCGGGCCCGCTGGTGCAGGCGTAAGCGCAA
>Ga0308166_1002009_pt1 | contig 19723 bp, 15 predicted proteins | sample PhyCR2_2_FD_202137 | JGI IMG/M metagenome (GOLD analysis project Ga0308166, IMG submission 202137) | Phyllosphere microbial communities from UC Gill Tract Community Farm, Albany, California, United States - DLSLCC.R2 | ecosystem: Host-associated > Plants > Phyllosphere > Unclassified | place... | reverse complement strand
TTCGCCGCGGTAGAAAGCGATCGATTCGGCGTTCTCGCGCAGGCGGATCAGGCTGAAACGGAAGTCCGCCTCGCGCCGCAGCTGGCCGAAATTCAGCTGGATCAGCGGATTGCCGAAGACATACAGGGCGACCACCGTACCCACCAGCGCATACACCGCCAGCACCCCGACCAGTAGCTTGGAGATCGACCACAGCACGGTGCTGAAGGCCACCAGCTGCATGATCGAGCCGAGGAAGATCAGCAGGAAGTGGATCGAGCGGCCGGTGAAGGTGTTGATGTCTTCGCTGATGCGCTGGTCGGGGTTGTCGATCTCGCTGTTGGCGCCCAGCGCGTAGTATTTGCGCTCCTTCAGGTAGCCGTCGAGGAAGCGGCCGGTGAGCCAGCGCCGCCACTGGTTGGCGAAGCGGTCGCGCATGTAGTAATAGAAGGCGTAGACCGGCACCGCAAAGGCCAGCACCATCAGGCAGGCCCGCACCGAGGTCCAGAAGCGGTCGCCGTTCTTGCCTGCCAGCGCCGAGGTCATTTCGCCGGCCTGGTCGTTGAGCATGACGGCCAGCTTGGTCTCGAACAGCATCAGCACGATCAGCAGCAGCAGCAGGAACCAGGCCGTGCGCTTTTGATCCCCCTGCCAATACGGCTTGGCCACGTGCACGAACTGCTTCCATGCGGCGAGCGACAGGCCGGCGGTTCGCCGCTTGTCGCCGGATGACGCCGGCTCCTGGTTGGTTCCGGTGTCGCTGCTGGCGGAGGTGGGCGTCTTCATGTTCTTCACTTGCGGTGTGCGTCAGGACCCCAGCATACGACCGCCGACCTGCCCGTTCAGTGCGGAAACAAACACAGTATGTACGACGCGCCCGGCAAGCCGCGGCCGGGGCGCCCGTGCTCAGCCTTGCGCCGGCCGTCCGGTCCCGCCGTCATGCGGCGCGATGCGGCAGCCGGCGCGTTCGAACAGGGTCCAGCTTCCCTCCCTTGCCACCGCGCGCGGCGCGCAGGCGGCGCCCTCGAACAGCGTGGCGGGCAGGGGCGCCGTGTGTCGGACGACGATGTAGCGGTAGGGTTCGAGCGGGTACTTGCGCGCGCTGAAGTTGTGGCCCCGGATGCCCTCGCGCACCGCCGGCAGGCGGTCGGGCTGGAAGCGCACCATCTGCGGCGGGAACCAGGCGAAATTGAAGTCGACCAATCCCTGCTTGTCCGCCTGGTACCAAGTGGCGTAATGGCGGTAGGGCAGGTCGAGGTTCGCCTGTTCGCTGCGGTCGTCGAAGGTCAGCGCCAGGATGCGCTGCTTCGGTTCCATCGCCGCCAGCACGGTCTCGAAATCCCTGGCTTCCCTGGCGAAGCGCCACATTTCCAGCGAATGGCAGGCCAGCGCCAGCCACACGCCCCCCACCAGCGCCACCAGCCCCAGCGTCGGCATCGCGCGCGCGCGCGGCGTGGCAGTGGCAGTGGCAGTGGCGGCGGCGGCGGCCGGACGCACCAGGAAAGCCAGTGCATAGGCCGGCAGGAAAAATACCGCGAAACGCTGGTAGACGTAGGCGGTGCTGATCATCGTGCTCGGCACCAGGAACTGGATGAACAACACGATGGCCAGCGGAATCCAGGTGGCCGGTTGGCGGCGGTCGATGCGCAAGCCGAGCAGCCAGGGCGCCGCCAGCATGGCCAGCACCGCCACGCCGAGGATGAGCTTGGGCGTGTAGTAGTCGCCGATGGCATTCGCCAGCATGCGGGGCAGGCGCATGACGCTGATGTCCCAGAACACCTGCAGTTTTCCGTGGGTCCAGTATTCCGACTGGATGCGGACGCTGACCAGGTACAGCAGGACGCAGGCGATGCCGGGCACGACCAGCGGCCAGGCGCCGCGTAGCCAGCGTTTTACCCATGCGCCGCCACCGGCGTGGACCCGCACCGTGTACAGGCAGCCGGACACGATGATGCCGAAGACAAAGGCGAGCCCGTGCGACAGCAGCAGCGCCAGCCCGACCAGCATGGCCGCGACGCCCCGCTGCACCGTGCGCCGCTGCGCATAGCGGTCCATCGCCAGTACGAACAGCATGACCACCGGCGTCGACACCAGGAAGGTATAGAAACCCCAGCTGTAGGCAAAGCCGAAGAACACGGGGATGAACAGCCAGTCGAGACGCGGATCGGCGCCGAAATGGGCGCGCAGGCGGCTCCCCAGCAGCACGAAAGCGGCATAGGCCGCCGACAGGACGACTTGCAGGGCGGCGCCGACCGGCATGATGAAACTCAGCGGCAAGGCCAGCCCGTAGCCGATCAGGTAAGGGGTCCAGAGATTAAGCCGGAAGATGTCGGACCACGGCGAGACGCCTGCCACCAGGTCGCGCAGCAAGGCGACCTGGCCCGCATGCTGGGGTAGGTCGATCAGGGGCGGACGCGGCGCGATCCAGAACACCGCGATACCCCATGCCAGGGTCGCCAGGAACAGCCAGTACAGGAAGGGATGTCGGGAGTTGTTATTCGGTAGGTCGCCTGCCATGTGCATCCCAGGGTAGAAAGATTCTTTTGATAGGAAATTGTTTATCGCAGAAGAAGAAGCTGCGATATCGGGCTCGCAGCTGATGCCATCTGTAAGCGCTATCGTCCGGCGCGAAAGCATAGTGCAAAACCATGCGTTCGAGCTTACTGCGCACTATAGAAATTGTAAATATTTTAATAACATACTTGGTTAAGCATGGCTTGAAACACACATCGGCCGAGTTTGTATCGAATCGCCAACATCGACCTGCTGCCTGTTTATTTCCTTGTGACAATAATGTAAAGTTGCCAGGTTGTAATTACAAACAGACAATCGAAAGGTGTGCAATGGATTTGGTATACAAGAACGAGCGCTCGCTGTTCGTCGTGATGCTGGTGTTGTCGCTCGTCGTCTGGGCCGGCCTGGTGGCGGGCATGGGTTGGGCGGTGCTCGGTTATGCGCTGATGTTCTTCCTGATCTACTGCTTCGCGCAGTCGGCGCTGATTTCCTACCTCAAGGGCAATGCCGTGCGCATCACGGCCGACCAGTTCCCGGATCTCGACGGGCAGATCAACGCCTGCTGCCACAAGCTGGGCCTGGAACGTGCGCCGGATGCCTACCTGCTGCAGATGGGCGGCTCGCTGAACGCCTTTGCCACCCGCTTCCTCGGGCGCGATTTCCTGGTGCTGTACTCGGACGTGGTCGACGGCCTGCACGACAACCCGGACGCCCTGAATTTCTACATCGGCCACGAGATCGGCCACATCAAGCGCAAGCACCTGAGCTGGGGCACGGTGCTGCTGCCGGCCTCGATCCTGCCGCTGATCGGCGCGGCCTATTCGCGCGCCCGCGAATACACCTGCGACCGCCACGGCCTGGCGGCCTGCGAGCAGCCGGTGAACGCCGAATTCGGCATGGCCGCCCTGGCCGCCGGCGGCAAGCGCTGGCGCACCATGAACAACGATGCCTTCATCGAGCAGTCGCGCGAGACCGAGGGCTTCTGGATGTCGTTCCACGAGCTGGTCGGCGACTATCCCTGGCTGGTCAAGCGCATGGCCGCGGTGCGCGCCCTGGCCGCCGGCCAGGAGCCACGCCAACCGCGCCGCCACCTGCTGGCCACGCTGCTGGCGCTGCTCGTGCCGCGCATCGGCGGGGGTATCGGTGGCGGCGGGCTGGGCGGCCTGGTGGCGCTGGTGGCCATCGCCGGCATCGTGTCGGCGGTCAGCATCCCGGCCTACCAGGAATACACGCAAAAGGCGGTGGTGGCGAGCGCCTATGCCACCGGGCAGCAGGCCAGCGCCCGCGTCGAGGACTACCTGGCCGAGCATGGCCGCATCCCCACGCTGGCCCAGGCCGGCATCCCGGCCAATCCCGGCGGCCAGGTGCGCGAGATCGAGATCGATCCGAACAACGCCGTACTGCGCGTGCTGACCAGCATCGAGACGAAGGAGGGCGCCGGCGTGCTGGTGTTCGAGCCTTCGCTCGACAAGGAAGGCAAGGTGTCGTGGAGCTGCAGCGCCGAAGGCATCGTGCCGAAGGCGCTGCCGCAAGCGTGCCGGTAAGCCCGGCGGGTACGCTAGTCCTGCTGGTCGCGCATCCACTCCTTCAGGCCATTCACCCAGTCCTTGGCCGGCAGGTTGTAGCGCCGCCTGATCTCGCCGGCGCGCTCGTAGAGCAGGGCGAAATCGATCCGCGGCGCGTTCTTGAAGGCGATCACGACGATGTTCGCGTCGTGCACCTCGGGCAGCCAGACCACGGCGTCGAACACTTCGCGCATCGCGTCCAGGTTCTTGTCGTAGCTGGCGAAGTCGCCGAACACGTTCGTGGTCATGATGCCGTCCGGGCCCAGGCAATCGAAGCAGCCCTGGTAGAAATCAAGCGTGTCGAGTACCGGCCCGCGCGCTTGTTCGTCGTACAAATCCACCTGCAGCACATCCACCTGCCCGTGGTTGGCCGGGTCGAGCACGAAGTCGAGCGCGTTCATCTCGCGTACGTCGAGGCGGTCGTCGTTCGGCGGCAGCTCGAACAGCGCGCGGCAGATCGCGATCACGTTCGGATTCAGTTCGGCCGCCGTCACCCGCGCCTCCGGAAAACGGCGGTGGCAGAACTTGGTCAGGGCCGCGCTGCCCAGCCCGAGCTGCACGATATGGCGCGGCGCATCCAGGAACAGGAGCCAGGCCATCATCATCTGCACGTATTCGAGTTCGATCGCGTCCGGGCGCGACAGGCGCATCGCGCCCTGTTCCCAGGACGTGCCCAGGTGCAGCGAGCGCACGCCCTCGAACTCGGTGATGGTGGCGGGCGGGTGGCCCGGCTGGGCGAAACGGGGATCGAAGGGAGGCGGCTTGGGCATGGCGGATCGTTCGGCGAAGAAGGCCGATCTTACCAGAGCGCCGCGCCGGTCCGTGTCAAGCGGCACCAGGCCGGCATCGACCGGCACCGGCACCATCCGGTTCGGATTCAGGGGGGGCGTGGGCCGCGTCGTTCCACTCTTCGCTCGAACGGCAGGGCGAGCTCGGCGCAGGTCCAGCGTACCTTACGTTTGTTGATGGAGCTGTCTTTTCCGACGATCTTCAGCATGCAAGGCTCCTGTTCAGGCGGGAAGGATCATGGTCACGGCCAGGCCGCCGCCTTCGCGGTTGGCCAGCAGCACGCGCCCGCCGTGGGCTTCGGCGATCTCGCGCACCAGCGCCAGGCCCAGGCCGGTGCCGCTGCGCTTGGTGGAATAGAAGGGCACCAGGGCGTTGGTCAGCACCGCTTCGCTCATGCCGGCGCCACGGTCGGCGACCTCGATGCGCAGCAGGTCCTGGGTACGGCGCACCTGCAATTCCACGGCGTCCGGCGGCGAACCGGATTCGTGCGCGTTCTTCAGCAGGTTGAGCAGGGCCTGTTCGATCTGGGCGCGGTCGACGCGGGCCGGCTCGGCGGGCAGGTCGCCGATCACGCGCAAGGGCACCTGGGCCTGCAGGTGCCCCACCACCTCGCGCCAGGCGCAGGGCGCGATGCGCGGCGCGGGCAGCTTGGCGAAGCGCGCGTAGCCGACGATGAAGCTTTCCAGGTGGCGGGTGCGCTCGCCGATGGTTTCCAGGATCTGCGGCAGGCGCTCGGTCTGGCCGCGCCGCACCAGTTCCGCGCCGGAGTGCGCCAGCGAGGCGAGCGGCGCCAGCGAGTTGTTGAGTTCATGGCTGATCACGCGGATCACCTTTTTCCAGGTCTGCACTTCCTGGCGCCGCAGTTCCGCCGTCAGGTGGCGCAGCAGCAGCAGTTCGTGCCGGCGCCCGTTCAGGCTGAAGTGGCTGCGCGCCAGGTGGTACACCTCCTCGTCCTCGCCTTCCCCGGCCGTGAACAGGCCGTCGCCGCCGCGCGCGAGCGCTTCGCGCAGGGCCGGGCTGGCGCCGTCGAGCAGGTCCGCGAGGCGGTGGCCTTCGAGCTTGCGGCCCTCAGCTAGCAGCTGGCGCGCGGCCAGGTTGGCGTACACCACCGTGCCGGCGCGCTGCGCCATGTCGGCCACCAGCAGCATCGCCACCGGCGTGTTCTGCACCATGGTGTCGAGCAGCAGTTCGCGCTGCACCAGGTCGCGCCGCTGCTCGCGCAGCACGTCGCCGAGGGCATTGTGGGACGCGACCAGGTCGGCCAGTTCGTCGTTGCGGGGCCAGTGCAGGCTGAAGGAAAAGTCGGCGTCGCGGTAGCTGGTGACCGTGCCTTCCAGGGCGCGGAACAGCGACAGGATGGGCTGCACCTGGGCGCGCACCGTGATGACGGCGAGCGGCACCACGCAGGCCAGGCAGAGCACGAACACCAGCAGCGGTTGTCCCGGCAGGAAGTGGGCGAGCGCCAGCGCGATCAGGATGCCGAGCGCGAGCAGGGTGCCGACCAGGGCGGAGAAGCGGGTGACGAGGGACAGGCGCATGGGGCGGCGGGGGACGGGGAGACAGGCGCAGCGTCAGCGGGTGCGCGGGCGCTGGGTGGACGCGTGGACGGGACACCCGTCCACCCTACGCACCCCTGCCGATGCCGAGGCGCTCCATGCGCCGGTACAGGGCCTGGCGCGACAGGCCGAGTTCGGCGGCGGCCTGCGAGACCACGCCGCCGGCGCGCGCCAGGGCCGCGGCGATGGCGTCGCGGTCGGGCTCGGCTTCCGTCGCCGGCGCCGTTACTGCCGCCGCCGGCAGGCCGAGGTCGGCCACGCGTACCAGCTCGCCCTGGGCCAGCAGGTTGGCGCGCGCCATCACGTTCTTGAGTTCGCGCACGTTGCCGGGCCAGGGGTGGGCCAGCAGGGCGCTTTCGGCGCCGCGCTCGAGGCGCTTGCCCGGCGCCAGGAAGCTGTGCGCGAGCGGCAGGATGTCGCCCGGGCGCGCGGCCAGCGCCGGCAGGCGCAGTTCGATCACGTTCAGGCGGTAGAACAGGTCTTCGCGGAAGGTGCCGGCGCGGATCATGGCCGCCAGGTCGGCGTTCGTGGCGCTGACCACGCGCACCTTCACCTGCCGTTCGCGGTTCGAGCCGAGCCGCTCGAAGCGGCCGGTTTCCAGTACGCGCAGCAGTTTCATCTGCCCGGCCAGCGGCAAATTGCCGATCTCGTCGAGGAAGAGGGTGCCGCCGTCGGCCGCCTCGAACTTTCCTTCGCGCGCCCTGGAGGCGCCAGTGTAGGCGCCGGCGTCGGCGCCGAACAGCTCGGCCTCGATCAGTTCCGAGGGCAGGGCGCCGCAGTTCAGCACCACGAAGGGCCCGTCCCTGACCTGCGAATTGGCCTGGATGATCTCGGCGATGCGTTCCTTGCCGGTGCCGTTCGGGCCGGTGACCAGCACCGGCACGTCGGCGCGCGCCACCTGGCAGGCCAGCTGCAGCACCCGTTCGGTGGCCGGATCGGCCCAGACCAGGCCGCGCAGGTCGTACTGCCGTTCGAGTTCGCGCCGCTCGCGCCGTTCGCGGCCCACGCGCTGGGCCAGCGCGCGGTTGGCCTGCCCCAGCTCGACCAGGTTCGTCACCGTGGCCAGCAGGCGCTCGTCGTTCCAGGGCTTGGGCAGGTAGTCGGCGGCGCCGGCTTTCACCAGGTCGACCGCCGCATCGAGGTGGGTCCAGGCAGTCAGCAGGATCACGGGCAAGTCCGGGTACAGCGCGCGGATGCGCCGGAACAGGGCCACGCCTTCCTCGCCCGAGGTGGTGTCGGCCGTGAAGTTCATGTCCTGGATCACCAGGTCGACTTGTTCGCGTGCCAGCAGCGCCAGCCCTTCCTCCGGGGAGGCCGCGTGCAGCGCCGCGATGTCGTGCAGCGAGAACAGCACGTCGAGGGCGACGCCGACGGCGGCGTTGTCGTCAATGATGAGTACAGTGGGCATGGGCGTCAGGATAGCATTCCCGTCAGGTGCTGCGGGTGGCCAGGGCCGGCGAAATGCTCGCCGCGCGCCAGGCCGGCCCGTAGGCGGACAGGATGCCGATGGCCCAGAACACGATGGCGCCGGCGAGCAGGTAGGACAGCGGCAGGCGCGTCATTTCCAGGCGCGACACCAGCAGCGCATTCAGGCCCACGCCCAGCAGCACGCCGCCCGCCACGCCGGCGCTGGTGATCATCACGTTCTCGACGATGAAGTAGCGCAGGATGTCGAGCTTCCTGGCGCCGAGGGCGCGGCGCACGCCGATCTGCTTGCGGCGCTGGTTGACCCACAGGCTGGCCATGCCGACGATGCCGCTGCAGGTGATCAGGAGCAGCAGCACGCTGACCGTGACCAGCATCCACGACAGCGCGGTGTCGGCGCGGTAGCGGTCCTTGCGGTCTTCCTCGACGGTCTTGGTGCGCAGGATCAGCGGCGTCGCCGAGGCCTTGCGCAGCGCCTGCTCGGCTTCCTGCATCACGCGCTCGCGCTGCCCGGGTTCGCTGCGCAGCGCGTACATCGCGCCGCCCTGCCCATACTGGCGCGCCGGCATGATCAGCGAAGAGACGCCAGTGTCACCCAGTTCCGCATGGGCGCTCATCAGGCTCTCGACCACCCCCACCACCTGGGCGCCGCTGGCGCCGTCGCCGGTGCCGAAGTACATGGTCTTGCCGACCGCCGGCGCGCCCGGCCAGAGCTTGTCGGCCAGGGGCTTGGTGAGGATGACCAGCTTCGGCACCTCGGCATTGGTGCGCTCGTTCACTTCCGGAATCTCGTGCGGCAGGAAGTCGCGTCCTTCCACCAGCTTCAGGCCGAGCGTCTTGACCATCGAGTCGCCGGTGAAATAGGTGGAGGCGTAGCCGCTCTCGCGCTGCTGGCGGAAGTCGGCGGCGACGCTGGTGGTGCCGCCGCTTTGCGACATCGGCATCTGCGACACCTGCGCCGCCGACACCACGCCCGGCACCGCGCGCAGCACTTCCAGCTCGCGCTTGATGGTGGCCAGCATCTGCTCCGGCGTGTCCTGGCTCAGGTTACGCACCGAGAAATAGAAGGTCGAGGCTTCGTCGAGCAGCCCGGAAGGGCGCGCCGCCACGTCGCGCCGCTCGCTCACGATGTGCAGGGCATTGGCCAGGATGGCCAGGCTGAGGGCGACCTGCATCGCCACCAGGATCGGGCCGGTCTTGTTGCGCAACAGCGCGGACAGGATGGGTCGGATTTCCATGTTCGTCTCTCTGGTTCGATCGGTGGGTATTTATTGGGATTTGAGCTGGATGGCCGGCGTGACCTGGCAGGCGCGCCAGGTCGGCAGCAGGCCGGCGACCAGGGCGGCGCAGACCGAGATCACGAAGGTCATGCCCAGCATTTCCCAGTCCATGCGCGCCATGGCCGCCATGCTGCGGCTCTGCATGCCGATCAGCGCCAGCGCGCCAAAGGCGAGCAGCAGGCCGAGCAGGCCGCCGGCCAGGCCGATCACGCCGGTCTCGACCAGGAACTGCTGGAAGATTTCGCGGCGCGAGGCGCCGAGCGCACGCCGGATGCCGACTTCCGACGCGCGCGCCGAGAACTTGGCCAGCAACAGGCCGACCGTGTTCACCAGGCACAGGACCAGGAAGCCGAAGGCGAGCCAGGCCGAGAGCCGGGTGTCGTTGCCGACCACCTTGCGCTGCTCCATCCACTCCATCACGTCGAACAGGCGGTTCGGCGCATTGCGCTTCAGGCGCCCCAGCTTGCGCTGTTCGCTGGCATAGTTGTCGAGGAAGGATTGGAGGTCGGCGCGCTCGGACGCCGAGCGGGTTTCGAACCAGGCCTGGACCCAGGTGCATTCCGAGGCCAGCAGGCTGGCGTAGCCCGGGTCGCGGGTCTGGCTGCAGTTGACGCTGCCGTAGGGCGTGAGCTCCTTGCGTACCGCCGTGGCCAGCGGGATCATGAATTCCTCGCCGGTGGCAGGTCCGCTGCCGATCAGCTTGTAGTAGCGCGGCATCGGGTTCCAGTCGCCCAGCACGCCGACCACGGTGAAGGGCTCGCCCTTCATGGTCAGGCGCTGGCCGACCGGGTCGGCGTCGCCGTACAGCTTTTCGGCCACGGTGCGGTTCAGCACAACGACATTCGCGCCGCGCGCCTCGTCCTCGGCGGTCCAGGGCTGGCCGTGCAGGAAGGGCACCTCGAACATGGCGAAGAAGTCGCGCGTCGGCGCCAGGCCGTAGGCCTGGAAGGCCGGGATGTCCTTGCGCGGCGGCTCCACCGGCATGCCGGTGCCGAACATGGCGGTGGCGCGTTCGGCCGGATGCTGCCGCAGCAGGTTCATCGCGTCCTGGTAGGACAGCTGCATGTCCTCGGGTTCCTCGTTGGCGGCGCCATCCTCGGGCTGGCCGTTGTCGACGAAGGGCACGAACAGGCGCTCGCTCTTGGACGGAATCGGGTCGCCCGACATCACGTGCAGGATGGCCAGGGTCGAGACGCTGGCCGCCACCCCCACCGCCAGGATCAGCACCATCAGCGCGGTGAGGGCCGGGTTGCGGCGCAGGTTGCGCAGGCCGAGCTTGAAATAGTAGGCGAACATGGCCGCTCCTTATGCGTTCACGCCGGTCGACGCCAGCGCACCGGTGTCCGCCAGCGAGGGCGCGTGCCGCACCAGGTCCGACACCTGGCCGTCGATGATGTGCACGTTGCGGTGGGTGCGCACCGCGAGTTCCGGGTCGTGGGTCACCATCAGGATGGTGGTGCCGGCCGCGTTGATCTCTTCCAGCAGCTCCATCACGCCGCGCGCCATCTGCGTGTCCAGGTTGCCGGTCGGTTCGTCGGCCAGCAGCAGCCTGGGCGAACCGGCCAGGGCGCGCGCGATCGCCACGCGCTGCTGCTGGCCGCCCGAGAGCTCGGCCGGGTAGTGCCTCATGCGCGAGGCCAGGCCGACCTTGGCCAGCGCGTCCTCGATGCGTTCCTTGCGTTCGCGCGCGTTGAAGCCGCGGTAGCGCAGCGGGACGTCGACGTTGTCGAACAAATTCAGGTCCGGGATCAGGTTGAAGCCCTGGAAGATGAAGCCGAGCTTCTCGTTGCGCAGGCGCGAGCGCGCCGCGTCGTCCAGGCCCTTCACGTTGACGCCGTCGAGGATGTATTCGCCGGACGTGAACTCCTCGAGCAGGCCGGCGATGTTCAGGAAGCTGGTCTTGCCCGAGCCGGAGGGGCCGGTCACGGTGACGAACTCGCCCTGCCTGACGTCGATCTCGAAGCCGCGCAGGGCGTGGGTTTCGATCATGTGGGTGCGGTACACCTTGGAGAGCTTGGTCATGCGCAGCATGGGATGTCCTTTCAGGTTTGTTCGTATCGGTTGTCGATGGTTCGGTCGATCGACTCAGTTGATGGAGACGCGTTCGGCGTTCTTGAAGGCATCGGTGCCCGAGACCACCACCTGGTTGCCCGGTTTCAGGCCGGACACGATCTCGACCGCCGAGATGCTGGTGGCGCCGATGCGGATCGGGGTGCGCACCGCGGCGCCGTCCTGCACCACGTAGGCGAAGCGTCCGCCCTCGTTCTCGACGAAGGGGCCGCGCTGGACCATGACCACGTTCGGCTTTTCCTCGATCAGCAGGCGCGCCGTGACGCGCTGGCTCTGGCGCAGGCCCTTCGGCTGCTGGCCGTCGAAGCGCACCCGCGCCAGCACCTGGTTCTTCACCACCTCCGGCGACAGCGCGGTCAGCTTGCCGGTGGCGCTGCCGGCGGGCAGGGCGATCTCGGCGTTCATGCCCAGGCCGAGGTCGGACACATAGGTTTCCGGCACCTCGAGCTCGACTTCCAGGCGCGACAGGTCGACCAGGGTCATCAGCGGCGCATTGGCCGCCACCACCATGCGGTTCTGGACGTTCAGGGTGCCGATGAAGCCGTCGACCGGCGCGCGCACGGTGAGTTCGTCGACGCGGCGCTGGGCGTTCGCCATCGATAGGCGCGCGCGTTCCAGCTCGTTGCTCTTGGTGCGGATCGCCAGGGCGACGTCGTCGCCTTCCAGGTTGGCGGCCTGGCTGGCGTGGCGGGCGCGGATCTGGGCCGAATTCAGGGCATCCTTGGCTTTCTGGTAATCGATCTTGGCGATGATGCCGACCTGGCCGACACTGTCGTAGCGCTCCAGGGTGCGCTGGGCCGAGAGGCGGTCTATCTCGGCGGTGTCGGCCTCGCGCTGGGCCAGCAGCTTCTGCTTGCGCGAGAGGATCTGCTGGCGCGCGACTTCGGCCTTCAGCTGTTCGTAGGTGGACTGCTCGCGCTTCAGGGCGTCGGACAGGTCGGGCGATTCGAGCACGGCGAGGACGTCGCCCTTTTTCACCGTGTCGCCGGCGGCGACCTTCAGGTTGACGATGGCGGGGGCGGTGGAGAACAGGGTCGGGCTGACGGCGGCGACCACGCGGCCATTCACCGAGGCATCGCGCACCAGGGTGCCGCGGCCGACTTCGGCGATGCGCAGGCGGCTGGCGCTGACCGAATGTTCGCCCTTGCTCCAGCCGGAAAAGAGCAGGGCGGCGATGGTTGCCAGCGCGATGGCGGCGCCGGCGACCAGGGCAGGGCGCTTGAACTTGTGGGACGACGGCGGGGTGACGACGGCGTCCTGGTGGAAGGTATCGCGGATCATGGTGTGTGCGGGTAACGACGTGATGCGGTCGTTATTGCATGATCCGTGCCAGGGGCTAAGTCATTGATTTGTCGAAGAGTGGGCGTGCGGGCGCGCGTGTCCGGGGTGTCCGGTCGCGGGTGGGCGGACGTGCGCGGACACGGGCGTGTCCGGCGGTTGCGCACCGCCGTTAAAACGAATCACTTCTGCGGCTTCTGCTTCTGCCCATACTTCCCGATGATCTCGCCCTTGGCCATCACATGCCCCTGCATCGCCTTGAGCAGCGTGTCCCGGTCCGACCCGAACGGCACGTCCAGCATCGCATCGAGCGCATACACCTGGAAGTGATACGGATGCGCCGCCTCGCCCACCGGCGGCTTCGGCCCGTAATATCCGGTCGACCCGCGCGTGTTGCGCCCCTGCAGCACACCCTCCGGGTCGGTCAGGCGCGGCTGTTCCTGCACGCCCTCCGGCAGGCTGGTCACATTGCCCGGGATATTCCACGCCAGCCAGTGCACGAAGGGCGCGACCGGTTTCGCATCCGGGTCCTCGGCGACGATCGCGTACGACTTCGCCCCCGGCACCGCCTTCCACGACAGCGCCGGCGACACGCCGTCGGCGTACTCGGTGTATTTCTGGTCCATCATGCCGCCGCTGCGGAACGAGGACGATGTCACCGACAGCGCACCCGACGCCTGGGTTTCAGGCCGCTTGTTCGCCAGCGGCACGCCGTTGCCCTGGTTCGCCTGCTGTTCCATCGGCCCGGCCGGCGGCGTGGCAGCAGCAGCGCCCGGCGCGGTCGCACCGCTTCCCGTGTAGGCCACGCGGTAGATGACGCCGTTCGCATCGTCCGCCATCAGCAGCGAACCATCCTTGGCGAACGCCAGCCCCACCGGGCGCGCGATGTGGGTCTTGCCGCCATCGGTGAGGAAACCGGTGACGAAGGGCTCGATGCCCTTGGGCTGGCCGTTCTCGAAGCGCACGCGCACGATCTCGTAGCCCGAGGCCGGGTTGCGGTTCCAGGAGCCGCGCATGGTGGCAAAGGCGTCGCCGCGGTACTGGGCCGGGAAGCCGCTCTTGTCGGCGAAGACGAACTGCATCGGCGCCGCGTGCGCGGTGTAGCCCAGCACCATCGGCGTGCTGCGCGCCTTCCACTCCTGCTTGGTGATGTCCCCCACCGGCGTGCTTTGCGGGTAGATCTCGCCGGCGCCGTACACGTGCGGCCAGCCATACTGCTTGCCCAGCTCGATCTTGTTCAGTTCTTCCTGCTGCTGGTTATCGCCCAGGAAATCGATACCGTGGTCCAGGCCCCAGAGTTCGCCCGTCTGCGGATGCCAGGCAAAGCCGATGGTGTTGCGCAGGCCGCTGGCGAAGATGCTGCGCGATTTGCCGTCGGGCGAGACGCGCAGCATGGTGGCGTTTTCCGGATTGCTCTCGTTGCAGGTGTTGCAGGTGCTGCCGACGCTGATGTACAGCATGCCGTCCGGGCCGAAAGCAAGCGTGCGGTTCGGGTGCTGCCCCGAGTCCGGCAAGTCGCCGATGATCATCTTCAGTTCCCCCAGGCGGCCGTCCGGCCTGATGTCGGCGACGAAGACTTCCTTTACCGTGACCAGGTAGAGCTTGTTGTCGCGGATGGCGAGGCCGTGCGCGCCGGCGCGGTTCGCAACGGTAATGGGTGCGCCATCAGCACGGCCATCGCCGTTGCTGTCCTTCAGCAGCAGCACGTCGCCCTGGTCGCGCCGGCTCAGGTAGACGTCGCCGTTCGGCGCCACCGCGATGATGCGCGCGTTTTTCAGGCCGGTGGCAAACGGGGTCACGCTGAAGCCGCCCGGCGCCTTGATGGAGCGCATGCGCTCGGCGCTCGGCGCTACCTTGTTGGGCTTGAAGATGTTGTTGCTGAAGGCAACCTGGGTGCCGTCGCCTTGCTGGGCAAAGGCGCCGGATACTGCCAGGCCCATCAGGGAAGCCGCGAGCGCGCGTTTCATCGTGCAGTCCTTTCGTCGATATCGTCGGGTAAGCGTTGGTCGACCCATCGTGCCAGAGCGGCGCCTAACGGTATGTGGGGGAACGAACATTGGATGAGCTCGCTTGCTGTTGATTTTTGTCAACTTGTCCACAGATGGAGTCCGGATACTTCGCCACTTTCCCGGGAACGACCATGACCGCCTTTGCCGCCACGCTGCTCGACACCTTCAAACGGGGCGCGCGCGGCCTGCTTGCCTGGCCGGACAAGGCGCCGATCGACTATCCGTTTGCCGACAGCGACGTCGCCCAGCTGCACCGGGTGGCGCCCGCGGGCGATGCCGTCCTCGACGACCAGACCTGGAGCGACCTGCTGCTGCCGCGCTATCTCGAGAGCCTGGGCGGGGGCGTGAGCATCTTCGGGCGCCAGGCGCTGTACCGGCGCCTGCGCGGCGGTGCCGACGATGCCGAGTGCGCGGACCAGGTCGGGCGCCTGCGCGCGCTGATGGCCGATCCGGCGCGGCGCACCCGGCTGGAGGCATCCCTGCGCCCCTTGCGCGATGCCGACACCGAGGCGGCAGCTTTGCTGTTCGAAGGGCATGCCCCGGCGCCTCCGGCCTGGCTGCGCTGGACCTGGCTGCTGCCGCTGGCGCTGCTGGCCACGATTGCCGGCGTCATCCTGACGCCCTGGTCCTGGCTGGCCACGGCGGGCGTGCTCTACCTGCTGATCGCGGGGCAGATGCGCTACCACGAGCGCGTCGAGGCCTGGAAGCGCGCGCTGAACACGCTGCAGATGCTGCTGCTGGCCAGCCACGCCGTGGGCAGCGGCGACGATGTCGCCCCTGCGGCACTGCGCACAGGCGCCGCGCACGCCGCCAAACTCGGCGCCAGCCTGGCGCGCTCGATGTTCGCGCGCATGAGCCAGGATGGGGGCGCCTATGGCGACTGGTTCATGCTGTCCAACGTCAGGCACTACTACCGCACCCAGGCCATCATCTTCGCGGAACGCGATTTCCTGCTCGGCTGTTATCTGGCCTGCGCCGAACTCGAGGCCGACCTGGCGCTGGCGCGCTCGCTGCCGGCGTCGGCGCAGTGGTGTTGGGCCGAGCGCAGCAGCGGTGCGATCGCGCTCGAGGCCGGGGTACACCCGCTGCTGGCGGCGCCCGCCGCCTTGTCGCTGGCGCTGGGGGAGAAGGGCGCCTTCATCTCGGGGCCGAACGGTTCCGGCAAGAGCACCTTCCTGCGCATGCTGGGGCTGAACCTGGTGCTGGCGCGGGCCTTCGGCTTCTGCCATGCGCGAGCGGCGCGGCTGCCGGCGCTGCCGGTGTACGCCAGCATGCAGAACGAGGATTCGCTGCTGGAAGGCCAGAGCCTGTACATGGCCGAGCTGCGCCGCGCGCAGGAACTGGTCGCGGCGGCCGAAGGACCGCATCCGGGCATCTGCCTGATCGACGAGATCTTCCGCGGCACCAACCATGTGGAGTCGGTGGCGTCCAGCGCGGCCGTGCTCGATACGCTGGCGGCGCGCTCGCGGGTGGTGGTGTCTTCGCACAACCTGGTGCTGGCGTCGCTGCTCGAGCACCGGCTGGAGGCGCTGTGCATCGGCCGCGACGAGGACGGCAGGCTGACCCTGGCGCCGGGCGTGCTGGCGCAGACGAACGGCATCGCGCTGCTGCGCAGCCGGGGCTTCGGCGCGGAGATCGAAGCGAAGGCGGAAAAGGTGGCCGCCTGGCTCGAGTCCTACCTGGGCCGGCCCGAAGCCGGAGCGCACGTGCTGTAGATTCACCTGCGCGGCAGCGGCGTCCCCTTGTCGATCACCTCGCGGCAATCGCCGCGCATGCGCGCGTTGTCGTAGTCGGTCCAGCCATAGCTGTCGACGTAGCGCTTGTGGCGTTTCCACCGGTCGCTGGCGATGCTCCATTCGAGGCGCTCGCCGGGATAGCGGATGTCGCCCAGGTCCACCAGCGTGTGGAACACGTTCTCGGTCGACAGGCGCGCCGTGCGGTGGCGTTTCAGCTGTTCCACCTTGGCCGGGTAGAGCGCCGCGTACACATCCGAATACCAGACAAAGGCGGGCACGTGGAATTCGTACTGCGTGTTGTGGCCGTGGAAGGCCAGGTCGCAGGACTTGTCGTACAGGGTCTGGCCATGGTCGGCCACGTACATCAGGGCCGATGCCTTCTCGGGCGACTTCAGCCTGCCGATCACCTGGCTCAGGAACCAGTCGGTGTACAGGATCGAGTTGTCGTAGCTGTTGCTCATCTGCGGCTCGATGGCGTCGTCGGTCACCACCGGCTTGTCGACGCCGCGCAGCGAGGGCGTCCACTTGTCGAAACGGGCCGGGTAGCGGTGCGCGTAGTTCCAGTGGCTGCCCAGGGTGTGCAGCACGATCAGCTTCTTCGGCGCGGGGTCGTCCAGTGCGCGCGCCAGCGGGTCGAACAGCACCTCGTCCAGGTTCGAGCGGGTGGTGAAGCCGCCCAGGTTCAGGAACTCGACCGTGTCGGCCTCCTTTGCGAACACGGAGACAGGCGTATCGAACTTGCCGAACGAGATCTGGTTCGACAGCCACCAGGTTTTATAGCCGGCTTCCTTGAAGGCGGTGAGGAAGGATTTTTCGGTGAAGCCATCCTTCAGGCTCTGCATCGCCGGCTTGCGCGAGATGATCACCGGCACCGACAGGCGCGTGGCCGAGACCGAGGTGATCACATCCTGCAGCGGCACCAGGTTGGCTTCCTGCGCCAGCAGCGGATTGGTGTCGCGGCCGTAGCCGTTGATGCGCCAGCGGTCGTAGCGCGCCGATTCGCCCAGCACCATCACCAGCACGTCGGGCGCGTTGGCCGGATCGCCCTGGCGCGCATCGAAGCGGAAGGCGGCGCTGCGCCGGTTCAAATCGGCCAGGTACCGGCGTTCCTTGTAAAAGTCGACGCCGCGCGCCACCAGGCCGAAGGGCCAGGAGCGGGCAAACGCATCCAGCTCGACCGGCAACCTGGCCCAGCCGGGCAGGCGCGGCGCGCTCCAGGCGCCGGCCGGCGCCGGGACGGTGGCGGAGACCGCAGCGGATGCGGCGGAGGCCCCAGCCGCCACCAGGTGCACGTGGGCCGCGGCGCCAGGCTTGGCTGCGGGCGCCACGCCGACCTTCTTTTCGTAGGCGAACACGGCCACCGCCAAGCCCAGTACGCCCAGCACCACCCAGCGCGAGCGGTCGTTCCAGTCGAGCGCACGGGTCTTGATGGCCACGCGCCAGCTGGTTCCCCACCAGGCCAGCACGCCAACCAGCACCGCCGCCAGCAGCCAGGCCTTGGAGCCCAGGAATTCCATCGCTTCGATCGGACTGGTCTCGGCCATGATGCCGAGGTGGTGGGTGGAGATGCCCTGGCCGTAGTAGACATATAAATAGGCTTCGGTCGGCAGCGCCAGGAAGGCCGGCAGCAGCAGCGGATGGAACCAGGCCGGGCGCTTGAACAGGGCCCAGGCCGCGATCCAGGCGATGACTTCGACGCCCAGCACCTGCCATGGGCGCGTGACCGGCAAACCCAGCAGCAGCGGGAAGAAGGGCATGGCCGACAGCACCGCATACGTGAGCACGAGGTAGAGGGTGGCCGGAGGCAGGGACAGGCGCACAGGCAAACGCATGGAGAGGAACGGCAGCGGAAAGTCGGCTATTATCCGATCTTTACCGCAAGAAAAGCTATTCCTGCCGTGCAAGGCCCTTCTACGAAGCCTCGCAGCTTGTGTCAGGACTACCACAAACGCCCCCGTTTACCGGCGCTTTCGAGCTCGTGTCCTGCGCGCTGCCAGTAAACTGGTTGACCGTATTTTGCGAGAAGTCTATACTCGCGAGTTCTCGATTTATTCTGGCAATCGTATACGCTCTCGCAGCCGCTCCTTTCGTGAGTGGCTTTCGTCGCCTCCGCTGTCAGTCTTGGAACGGGACTAGGTTTCAGTCCCCGGACCGCTCTTGTGCGGTTCGGGTCATCAACTGTAGTACTTTGTTGGATTAGGAACGATGCCAACCATCAATCAACTGATTCGCAAGCCGCGCGTTGCTGCGGTTGTGAAGAGCAAGTCGCCGGCACTTGAAAACTGCCCGCAAAAGCGCGGTGTCTGCACCCGTGTGTACACCACGACCCCGAAGAAGCCTAACTCGGCACTGCGTAAAGTCGCCAAAGTGCGTCTGACCAACGGTTTCGAAGTCATTTCGTACATCGGCGGTGAAGGCCACAACCTGCAGGAACACTCGGTCGTGCTGCTGCGCGGCGGTCGTGTGAAAGACTTGCCGGGTGTGCGTTACCACATGGTCCGCGGTGCACTGGATACCCAGGGCGTGAAAGACCGTAAGCAAGCTCGCTCGAAGTACGGTGCGAAGCGCGCTAAAGCAGGCGCCAAGAAGTAAATCCTGCGGCCCTGTCATCGACAGGTCACATTGAAAAGTTAAGTTGAGCCGGCCGGAAGGCCGAGTAAGTGAAAGATCATGAGGGTCTTTCGCGAGTGCTGAAAAAGCACTCAACTGAAGATAGGAAGGAATTGAAATGCCACGTCGTCGTGAAGTACCCAAGCGCGATATCCTGCCGGATCCAAAATTCGGCAACACCGATGTCGCCAAGTTCGTCAACGTCCTGATGCTGTCCGGTAAGAAGTCGGTCGCTGAAAACATCATCTACGGTGCGTTCGAATACATCCAGTCGAAATCGGGCAAGGACCCGCTGGAAGTGTTCGCAGCCGCGATCAACAACGCCAAGCCAATGGTGGAAGTGAAGTCCCGCCGTGTCGGCGGCGCCAACTACCAGGTGCCAGTTGAAGTTCGTCCGGTTCGTCGTATGGCGCTGTCCATGCGTTGGTTGCGCGAAGCCGCAAACAAGCGCAGCGAAAAATCCATGCCACAACGCCTGGGTGGTGAACTGATGGAAGCCGCGGAAATGCGCGGCGGCGCGATGAAGCGCCGTGACGAAGTCCACCGCATGGCAGAAGCGAACAAGGCGTTCTCGCACTTCCGCTTCTAAAAAATATGGCCGGGTTCCCTTGGGGCTTGGCTGTGCAGTATCCGTTGTTCAGGCCGGGCGCGTTTTGATCTCAAAATGTTGCCCGGTTTTGTCCATTCAAAGATTTAGGAAAAATTATGGCACGCACTACCCCCATTGAGCGCTACCGCAACATCGGTATTTCCGCTCACATCGACGCCGGCAAGACGACCACCACCGAGCGCATCCTGTTCTACACGGGTGTGAACCACAAGATCGGTGAAGTGCACGACGGCGCCGCTACCATGGACTGGATGGAGCAGGAGCAGGAACGCGGCATTACCATTACCTCGGCAGCGACGACC
>Ga0308166_1002004_pt1 | contig 19751 bp, 8 predicted proteins | sample PhyCR2_2_FD_202137 | JGI IMG/M metagenome (GOLD analysis project Ga0308166, IMG submission 202137) | Phyllosphere microbial communities from UC Gill Tract Community Farm, Albany, California, United States - DLSLCC.R2 | ecosystem: Host-associated > Plants > Phyllosphere > Unclassified | place... | reverse complement strand
GAAGTCAGCGAAATGCTCCTGCCGATCATGGTCGGTTCCGGCCTGTTCGACGAGCAGCCTGAGTTCGAAGACATCGCCAAGGACGCCAACCTGATGGACGACATGATCGTGCAGATCCCGGAAGCCCTGACCGCGCTGTATCTGCTGTGCCAGGCCCCCGACGAAAAACCGGCGATCCTCAAGCCACGCCACCACTAAGATCCGGCCTATGGACAACCCCATAGGCAACCGCCCCCTGATGTTGCGCTGCGTCCTGCTGGCCATCGGCTGGCTCAGCGTGGCATTGGGGGTGATCGGCATCTTCCTGCCGGTCCTGCCCACCACCCCCTTCCTCCTGCTCGCCGCGGCCTGCTTCGCGCGCAGCTCTCCGCGCTTCTATCGCTGGCTGGTCGAACACCCACGCCTCGGGCCATGGATTCGCGACTACCTCGAAGGCAACGGCATCCCGCTCAAAGGCAAGGTCTACGCGATCGGTCTGATGTGGGTGAGCATTCTGTTCTCGTGCTATCTGGTGCCGCTGATATGGGCGCGGGGATTCATGTTGACCAGTGCGGTGTTGGTGACGGTTTATATTTTGCGGCAGAAAACCTTAAAAAAAGGCTGATTCCCCCGCCGCTGCCTGCTCAACCGTTCGTCCGATATCTACACATACCTGTCAGAGTTGACAGGTGCGCGCTTTAACGTCGCATGCTTAATTCTTCCGTATCGGCGCTGACAGCCCAGGTAAGCGCCCCGTGTGGAAGGCGAAAATTCATGAACAGCTCGCAATACCTGATATTTCCTCCTGCGGCGCGCTCCCGTGTCAGTGTGCTGGCCATCTATCCGCCGGAACCACGCCTGCACAAGCTGCAAACTGACAAGAGCTACGGTATCAACATCGCCATGGTTGCTAAGGACATTAACGGATTGGGCTTCCGTCTCCCGGAGTATCTGTCTCAAGGAATTGGTGACCGTATCGAAGTCTTCATCGATAGTCCCGATGTCACTAACCCTTTGCCCGTGATTGATTTCTTCCTTACGGAGGAGGATTTTGAGGCCGATGGACAGATTCCTAAAACCGTACTTTTTTACATTTCAGCTGAAATCCTCGAGGAGAAATTCCTGCCGTTTACAGACATCAGGCTGGATTGCTGGATGATAGTCACAAGACCGAGCGGCAACCCATCGGAATCGCCACACTCACAGCTCTGGTTCAAATACCCCGCACCCGGCGAGGCTGACACTGATGGTGGAAAGTCCCTCAATCAGGGCCTCAAGCTGCCGATCGCATCGGAAAGTATCGTCGATCAGAACGTCATCGACGAGGGCATGGAAGTCACGGTCAAGCATTACTTCAATCAGCAGATCGACGATACGGTCGTGCTGAAATATGGTTCGCTGCGGCTGGACTTCGTCGTGACTGACGCCTCGGCCGACATCGTTTTCACGCTTACACCTGAACAACTCGGCGAATTGCCAAAAACCAGCAGTCTGGTGGTGCGCTGGAGCGTCTATGACGTTGTCGAGAACTCCAGTGGCTTTTCGGAACCGCTCATTCTGCCGTTCAAGCCAGGAATAACTTTGTTGGCCGCGCCGATTTTCGAGCGGTCCGATGGCGACGACGTTCTACATCATGATTGGCTTGCAGGCGGCCCGACGAACATTCTGCTGACGGGCAGTTTTGCGATCAACGATGTGATCTCCCTGACACTGGAAGGGTTCACCCAAAACAGCGTGCAAGTCACTCATACTTATTCTTTAACGGTAACCGTCGCCAGCAAGACACTGTACTTTCCAGTCGAAAACTTCCGCATTCAAAATGTGATAGGTGGAAGTTTACGGGCAACCTATATCCTGACCAGAGCAGGTCAGCCCAAACTCTCCAAACCTGCTGACGTGACCGTTGCGGGTAAATCGTTGCCACTGGGAGCGCCGGAGGTCACCCCACTGGTGGAAGGCGAACTGGCGGTCGATACTGCCAAAGCCCTTATAAATGTCGCCAGCTTCTGGCCCTTGAAACAAGGGGCAGAGGTCAAGCTGCACTGGCAGACCACAGACATCAACGGCAAGTTGGCACAGTTCACTTGGGGACAGCTGGTAACCGATCCGTCAAAGCCCATCGTTTTCGAGGCCGAGAACGAGTACATCAAGCCCTACGCCAGCGCGAGACTGGCCGTGCAGGCCACCATCACCAATCCCGGCGAAAGTGAAGTCTTTTCCGATATCGCGCAGTTGAAGATCGGCGATCCCAAGGAGCTTGTCCTCACGCCGCCCTCACTGGTATCGCCTTTCACTAATCCGCTTGATCCATTGGCGGCGCTGCCGAGCATGCTGGTGGAATATCTCGATGCCAAGACCGAGAAGGTCCGCCTGGTGTGCACACCACTGCCCTTGGGATTTGATCGCTTCCCGCTGGTAGATCTGGATTCGGCCAAACAAGCCACCTTTCTCCTGAACAGAAAGTTGATAACAGCGCTTCACGGCGAAACCGTGGGTTTCAAATTCAACCTGAATCAGGATGGCAAGAAAATCGGTTCATCTCCGGAAACAAAAATTTCTTTCAAACTGATCGCTGATCAGGATCCCAGATTCCCGAGGCCGCGGATCATTGGCATTGACAATGGAATACTGGACGTGAAAAAACTGACCAGTGCAGACAAATTGGCGGTCAACCTCTGGCACGGACAACGGCCGGGCCAGAGCATGACGCTGGTGCTGATCGGCATCGACAGCACAAACAACCCTGTCCGCCACGTCATCATCAACGCGGAGACGACCGTCACCAGCGCCGGGCTGATACGGGAACTGTCAACGCCGACTCTGGAAGTGTTGAGAAATCTCAAAAGCGGCAGTACGGCGACATTGATATTTTCCGTGCGCCTGGGGTTGCGCGGCAAACCGGTGGAATTTCCTCACCAGACCTATCAGATCGAATCTCTGGTTGAGCTGCAGCCGGTCATCACACTGATTAAGGACTCGCAGAACAGGGAGATTCCGCATAGCGACCTTACGGTTGGCCCCAATGTCACGGTTGAAGGGACGGCGAGTACAGAGCAGCAGGTTGAAGTGCTGGTGGATGGCAAGCCGGTGGAGACGTTGACCACAGACAAGGACGGCAAATTCTCAGTGCTACTGAAGGGGCTCGTTGTCGATGTACTGACAATCGTGCAGATTCGGGCGCTCTATGGTGAAGGTCTGCTCTCTCCTTTGCGTTCGTTCACGCTGCGCAAAGCGCTGCAAGTCAACAATAGCGCTATGGCCCTGCATGGAGCGAGGGTTTATGCGTGGCTCCACACTCACAGTCCAGACTTTCCCGGCAATACTCAAATCCGTGCTGCTGTCCCGTCCACCGGCGTCCCCCCGATCACTTACAGAAGCAGTAATCCGAACGTGGCCTCTGTTGATGGCAACGGGAAAGTCACCGGTGTGCGTAACGGCAACACCTACATCACGGTACAGGACCGGTTCAGTTCTTTTTCCTACAACGTAGATGTCCGGAATGTCTACCAATTGCATATATCCGGATATGCGATGACGCACTACCAAGCAGTAAACTGGATGAACAGTGTTTATGGTTCAGTTCCTTTAAACAATTTTTTTAATACCATGTACGTTGTCTATGGCCCTGACTATTCCTGGCCGTTATCTTCTGGCTGGGTAACCTGGATGTGCACCGGCGCTGCATGTGGGCACAATCAGGGGGGTTACTACGTCTGGCGAGGCGGCGGATATCTCTGCCGTAACGACTTGAGCATCGGATATTGGGCATGGTGCCTCAGACCTTATTGACAATTGTGCCGTGCCATTGCTGCTGAGCAGCAGATCATGCTCGGGAAGTTGGCGGTGAATCGGATTCTGGATAATTTGGGCTGTCGGCGTGAGCTTGTGTCAAACACCGGCTGATTGTCCGGTGCCATCTCTGGCCCCTTTTCGAGCAGGCTCGCTCCCACATTGAAATGCATTCCACCGTGGGAGCGAGCCTGCTCGCGAAGACTGACGTGTGAGCAATGCAGTACCATCAGGCAGAAAAAAACCGCCGCCCCTTTGAGCTGGACGGCGCTTTTTTTGTTTCAGACGGCGCTTACACCGTATCCACCTTCAAGGAATGATCATTAAGCATGCCGCTGATGATCGTCGCCGTGTCATGCCCCCCAGCCACCATGCCGCCCGCCCCGGGTGTCACGCCGTAGTGGCTGGCGAGGTTAACGCCGGCAAGGTCGATGGTCTGGTTCGGCGTGGCGCCGGCCATGGCGCTGACGTCGATGCTGGTCATCACCGAGGCGCCGCTGCCGCTGACGGTGAAGTGCAGATAGTCGTCCAGCGACGCGGTGCTGGCGTTTTCGCCTTGCAGCAATTGCGACAGGTCAAGTTTGTCGGTGCCGGGGGTGAAGTCGGTGATCAGGTCGTGGCCGCTGTTGCCCTTGAGCCACTGGAAGGTGTCGGCCCCTGCCCCGCCTGTCAGCGTATTGTTGCCCATGCCACCGATCAGCAAGTCATCGCCAGCGCCGCCATGGAGGAAGTCGTTGCCGAGGCCACCGTTGATCACGTTGTTGTTGCCGTCGCCGGTGAGGCTGTCGTTGAAGTTCGAGCCGATCAGGTTTTCGATACCGGTCAACGTGTCGGTGCCGGCGCCGAGGGTGTTTTGCGCACCGAGCAGGCCGAGGTTGACGGTGACGGCGGCCGTGGCGTGGGCGTAGCTGGCGGTGTCGCTGCCAGTGCCGCCGTCGAGCAGGTCATTGCCGGCACCGCTGTAGAGCAAATCGTTACCGCCGTCGCCGTGCATTTCGTTGTTGCCAGAGCCTGCGGTGAGCACGTCGTTGCCTTCGCCGGCATTGATCACGTTGTTGCCGCTGCCTACCACCAACACATCGTCGCCAGCAGTGCCGGTCAGGGTGTGGCCGTCCTGATAGCTGATGCTGACGTTGGCCGAGTCGCTGCCGCCGTGGGTGTCGTTAGCGGTGTAGATGCCGTGGTAGTCCGGCGTGATGTCGTGGGCCCCGGCGTAGTTGAGGGTCATGGTCAGTTGATAGTTTTCCGGCGCATTCGGGTTGCCGTTGCCCGTAGCGTTGGCAATGTTGGTGACGTGGATCTGGTAGACGCCATCGGCTGACGCGGTCAGGGTTTGCCCGTCCGCCAGCGCCATCCAGGCGCCGCCGTTGAGCGAATACTCCATGCCAATCTGCCCGGCAGCCAGATTGTGATCGAGGTTGAGGGTTTCGCCCTGGCGCAGGTGGACGGTGATGCGATCTTCGTCATTGGCATTGCTGTTGCTCACCATGCCCAGATAACCGCTGACCACCAGCACGGCGGTCATGGTCGCGGCATTGGCGCTGAAGGCGCTGCGCACATTGGCCAGGTTCTGGTTGGCTGCGTTATTGGTCTGCCCAGTGAAGCCGATCAGGCCGGTACCGGTGAAGTCCGCCGCTTTGGACACCCAACCGGTATTGAAACTGGTGGGTGTGGCGTTGAGGTTGTCGCCGTTCGGATCGGTGTCATTGGCCAGCAACAGCTCGCCCGGCACCACGATGTTGCCCGACAGCACGTTGGTGATGACGTGATCGTCCATCGCCACCGGTGGCGCGTTCGGAATCACTTTCACCGTCAGGGTGGAGCTGGCCAGATCGCCGTCGTTGTCGCTGACGGTGAAGCCGATGTTTTCGGTGATCACCACGGCGGTGGTTTTCTGCGAGGTGTAGCTGTATTCGCCGGTATCAAGATTGACCACCAGCGTGCCGCTGTTGTTGGTGGCAATGCTGACGCTATTGTTGGCGGTATTGAAAGTGCCGTGGTTGACGCCGCCGCTCGCGGTCAACGAACCCTGGCCACTGAGGGCTTTCGGATCGTAGGTGTAGGTGGTGCCGTCGACCACGATCGACTTGATGAAACCGCCATCGGCACCGAACGAGCCGCCCTCGCCCAGCAGCGAACCGGTGACCGGCGCTCCCTGAACAGTGCCGGACAGCACCGAGTTGAGCTGGTTGAGATCGGTGACCACCACCGCATTGGTGTTGGTGTGGTTGATGCCGTCGTACGCCAGCGGATCGAGGTTGGCGTTGCTCACGCCACTGCCCAGACCGATTGCATAGTTCTTGATGTTGTTGGCGTCGAGGAAGTTTTTCAGCGCGGCTTCGTCAGCCGTGCCGATGTCGCCCTCGTTGGGCTTGCCGTCGGAGAAGAAGTAGCCGACGTTCTGTGCCCCGGTGAGTTTGCCGGAGGTGTTGAACGCGGTCTGCATCACCGCCACGGCGGCGTCGTAGTTGGTGCCGCCGCCGGCGTTGAGGCCGGCGAGCAATGTCTTGGCAGTAGCGACATCGACCCACACCGTGGTGCGGTCGGCGGCACTGCTGCTGAACGTCACCAACTGCACTTTCACATCGCCCAGATCATCGTACTTGTCGAGCAAGGCGCCAATGGCCTGCTTGGCCAGCGCCAGCCGCGACAGGCCCGGCACGCCAGAGGGATCGGCCATGCTGCCGGAGATGTCGAGGACGATGAGGATGTTCGAATCGATCTCCACTGCGGTTACCGAGCGATCCGAGGCAACGGCTTTCGGTATGTCGTCGACGATGTTGACCACGAGGGTGCTGGTGGTGCTGTTGCCCAGCGCATCGGTGGCTTCGTAGGTGAACGTTTCGCTGAGCGTGTTCGGCCCGTCGTTGGCGTTCGGCGCGGTTTTCGGTGCCGACGTCAGCGTGTAGGTGTAGGTGCCGTCGGCGTTGAGCTGCAGTTGCCCGTAGCTGCCGGTGGCGTTGCCGACCAGGGTGTACGTGATCGCGCCGCTGCCGCCACTGACCGAACCGACCAGCGTGCCGCTGGCGGTTTCACCGGTATTGCCCGGTTCGCTGCCGGTGACTGTGCCGGCGGCGAGATCCTGGCCATCCTTGTTCAGGTCGAGGGCTTTTTCGTAGACGATGACGTCGGTGTCGCTGACGGCGGTCAGGCAGCTGTTGTGCACATCGATGGTGATGGTGGTGGTGCTTTCGTCGCCGTCGGAATCGCGCACGGTGTAGGTGAACACATCCACCGCGCCCGGGCCGTTCACCGCGTTCGGATTGCTGTGATAAACGGCGTTGCCGTTGGCATCGAGGGTGAGGTAGCCGTAGGTGCCATTGATCTGCGAATTCAAACCGCCGACGGCTGAAGTAGAGGTATCGGCACCGGCACGCACGCCGATCACGGCACCGGAAACCGCCGGACCGTCAGCACCGCCACTATCGTTGGCGAAGACGTTGCCACTGACGGTGCCGCCTTCCGCGACCGAAGCCGCATCCGGATTGGCGCTCAGCAGGTCATCGACGATGTTGACGTTGATCTGACCGCTGGCGGTACTGCCATCGGTATCAGTGGCGACCACGTCGAAGCTCTCGCTGAGGCTGTTGGCACCGTTGGCGTTCGGGTGGGCTTCGTTGTCGACCAGGGTGTAGCTGTAACTGACCACGCCGGTGGCCGGATCGTAACCGGTGATGGTGAAGGTGCTGCCCAGCGGCGAGACCACCGATTGCGGCAAACCGGCGGCGACGCCGTTGCTGATCACCGCAATACCACCGACCGTCAGGGTTTGCAGGCCATCAAGCGCAGTCACGGTGAAGCTGCCGCTTTGGGTCAGCGCCGAGGTGTCGGGGCTGCTGCCGTCGCCGAGGTTTTTCTCGTAGACGGTGATTTCGCCGCCCTTCACGTCGAGGCCGTCGAGGCATACCGGATCGTCGTTGTTATGGATGTTCAGCACCAGGTTGGCGGTGCTGGTGTCGCCGTCCGCGTCGGTGATGGTGTAGGCGAAGGTTTCCGTGCCGTTGCCGCCGCCCTGGAGGTTTTTGAAATCGGCGTCGTTGGCGTCCAGCGTGTAGGTGTAAGTGCCGTTGGCGTTGAGCACCAGCGTGCCGTAAGTGCCAGTGAAAGTACCGGCGGTTACCGGGCCGCTGGCGACGCGGTCGGCGCCCTGCACGTCGTTGTCGAGGACGTTGCCGGTCAGGGTCACCTGGGCTTCTGTTGCGCTGTCGGCATTGCTGTCATTCAGCGCCTTCGGCACGTCATCGACGATGCTCACAACGATCGTGCTGGTGACGACATTGCCCAGCGAATCGGTGGCCTGATAGGTGAAGGTTTCGCTCAGGCTGTTGGCGCCGTCGTCGGCGTGCGGCGTAGTGGTCGCTGGCGAAGTGAGCGTGTAGGTGTAAGTGCCATTGGCATTGAGGACGATCTGCCCGTAATTACCGGTGGCGCTGCCGACCAGTGCATAGCTGATTGCACCGACTGCACCGGTGACCGAGCCGACCAGGGTGCCGGACGCGGTTTCGCCAGTGCTGTTCGGATCGCTGCCGACCACGCTGCCCGCTGCCAGATCCTGGCCATCCTGGTTCAGGTCGAGGGCTTTTTCGTAGACGGTGACATCGGTGTCGCTGACCGCTTTCAGGCAGCTGTTGTAGACATCGATGGTGATGGTCGTGGTGCTTTCGTCACCGTCGGCATCGCGCACGGTGTAGGTGAACACATCCACCGCGCCCGGGCCGTTCACCGTGTTCGGATTGCTGTGATAAACAGCGTTGCCGTTGGCATCAAGCGTGAGGTAGCCGTAGGTGCCGTTGATCTGCGAATTGAGCCCGCCGATGGCCGAAGTCGAGGTATCAGCACCGGCACGCACGCCGACCACTGCGCCGGTAACCGCCGGGCCATCCGCGCCGCCGACATCGTTGTTGAGTACGTTACCGCTGACGGTACCGCCCTCCGCCACCGAAGCCGCATCCGCATGCGCGGTGGGCAAATCGTCGACGATATTGACGTTGATCTGGCCGCTGGCGGTACTGCCATCGGTGTCCGTCGCGACGACGTCGAAGTTCTCGGTGAGGCTGTTGGCGCCGTTGGCGGTTGGATGGGCTTCGTTGTCGGCCAGGGTGTAGCTGTAGCTGACCACGCCGGTCGCCGGATCATAACCGCTGATGGTCAAGGTGCTGCCCAGCGGGGTGACGATTGATTGCGGGAAGCCTGCGGCCACGCCATTGGTGATCACGGCAATGCCACCGACTGTGAGGGTCTGCAGACCATCGAGAGCGCTGACGGTGAAAGTGCCGTTCTGGGTCAGCGCCGGGGTGTTGGGGCTGGTGCCGTCGCTGAGGTTTTTTTCGTAGACGGTAAGTTCGCCGCCGTTGACGTCGAGGCCATTGAGCAGCACCGGATCGTCGTTGTTGTGGATGTTCAATACGAGATTGGCAGTGCTGGTATCGCCGTCGGCATCGGTGATGGTGTAGGCGAACGTTTCGGTGCCGTTACCGCCGCCGGTCAAGGCTTTGAAATCGGCATCGCTGGTATTCAGCGTGTAGGTGTAAGTGCCGTTGGCGTTCAGAACCAAGGTGCCGTAAGTACCAGTGAATGTACCGGCCGTGACTGGACCAGTGGGTACGCGATCGGCGCCTTGTACGTCGTTGGTCAGGACATTGCCGGTCAGGGTCAGTTGGCTTTCCGAGGCGGTACCGTTGCTGTCGTCGTTGGCTTTCGGCAGGTCGTCGACGATGTTGACGTCGAGGGTGCCGGTGGCCGTCGTGCCGTTGTCATCGACCACCGTGACCGCGAACTGCTCAGGCAGATTGTTGGCGCCGTTGGCGTTCGGATGCGCTTCGTTATCAGCCAAGGTGTAGCTGTAACTGACCACACCGGTTGCAGCGTTGAAACCAGTAATCGTCAGCGTGCTACCCAGGGGCGTGGTGATCGATTGCGGGAAACCTGCGGCCACACCATTGGTCACCACGGCAATTCCACCGACAGTCAGCGTGGTGACGCCGTCCAGTGCAGTGATGGTGAACGTGCCGTTTTGTGTCAGCGCGGTGGCGTCCGGTGCGCTGCCGTCGCTGAGATTTTTCTCGTAGATCGTCAGCTCGCCGCCAGCGACGTTCAGGCCGTCGATGATGACTGGATCGTCGTTGTTGTGGATCTGCAGAATGAGGTTGGCGGTGCTGCTATCGCCGTCGGCATCGGTGATCGTGTAGGCGAAGGTTTCGGTTCCGTTGCCACCGCCGGTCAAGGCTTTGAAATCGGCATCGCTGGTATTGAGCGTGTAGGTATAAGTGCCGTCGGCGTTCAAAACCAACGTCCCGAACGTGCCGGTGAAAGTGCCCGGAGTAACCGGGCCGGTAGGTACGCGGTCGGCACCTTGCACGTCGTTGGTCAGGACGTTGCCGGTCAGGGTCAGTTGGCTTTCTGATGCGGTACCGTTGCTGTCATCGTTGGCGTTCGGCAGGTCGTCGACGATGTTGACGTCGAGGGTGCCGGTGGCCGTCGTGCCGTTGTCATCAACGACCGTGACTGCGAACTGCTCAGGCAGATTGTTCGCGCCGTTGGCGTTCGGATGTGCTTCGTTGTCGGCCAGGGTGTAGCTGTAACTGACCACGCCGGTCGCAGCGTTGAAACCAGTAATCGTCAGCGTGCTGCCCAATGGCGTGGTGATTGACTGCGGGAAGCCTGCGGCGACGCCGTTGGTCACCACGGCGATGCCGCCGACGGTCAGCGTGGTGACGCCGTCCAGTGCAGTGATGGTGAACGTGCCGTTTTGCGTCAGCGCACCAGCATCCGGGGCGCTGCCATCGCCAAGGTTCTTCTCGTAAACCGTCAGCTCGCCACCGGCGACGTTCAGGCCATCGATGGTGACTGGATCGTCGTTGTTGTGGATCTGCAGAACGAGGTTGGCGCTGCTGCTATCGCCGTCGGCATCGGTGATCGTGTAGGCGAAGGTTTCGGTGCCGTTACCGCCGCCGGTCAAGGCTTTGAAGTCGGCATCGCTGGTATTCAGGGTATAGGTGTAGGTGCCGTCGGCGTTTAGAACCAAAGTGCCGTAAGTACCGGTGAAAGTACCCGGCGTGACTGGACCTGTTGGTACGCGGTCGGCACCTTGTATGTCGTTGGTGAGGACGTTGCCAGTCAGCGTCAGCAAGGTTTCCGAGGCTATACCGTTGGCGTCGTCAAACGCTTTAGGCACGTCGTCGGTGATATTCACGTCCAGCGTGCCAGTGGCGCTGTCGCCATTGCTGTCAGTGGCGATCACGGTGAATTGTTCGCTGAGATTGTTCACGCCGTCGCCGGCCGCGTGGGTTTCGTTGCCGTTGAGGGTGTAGCTGTAGCTGACCGTGCCGGTCGCCGCGTTGTAACCGGTGATGGTCAGGGTGTTGCCCAGTTGCGTGGTGATCGACTGGGGAAAGCCGATCGGCACGCCGCCAACAATCACGTTGATGCCGCCGATGCTCAGGCTGTTCAAACCATCCGCTGCCGAGACCGTGAAGTTGCCACTTTGCGTCAGCGCGCCTGGATTGGCCGCTGTACCGTCAGGCAGATTGGCTTCATTGAGGTTCAGCTCGCCATCCGCCCCATTGAGGCCGTTGAGGATGACCGGGTTGTTCACTGGTGGCGGTGGCACCACGACCGGCGCTGGCGTGTCGTCGCCATTGTCGATGTCCGCGTCGCGACGATACTCGGGAAATTCGGGAATACCGTTGAAGCCAGCGGTGGGGAAACCAATGATCGGATCGACTCGGCCGCCAACTTCGGTGAGCAGAACGAAACTGTGCCCGCCGCCCAGTTCACCGGTATTGCCGGTGGGCGCGTTGGGGCCGGCCGCGGTGGCTTCGGCGGTTTTGCTCGGGTCTTCACCGGCGGCGATGGCTTGCTGGATTTGCTCGACATCGGTCAGTTGCGCCTGGCTTGGGGTCTGCGCTTCGTCGACGTTCACCGGCACAGCCTGGTCGGCCAGCAATTGCCCGGTCATGGTGATGCTGCTGCCGCGGCCGAGGGTCAATTCCTCGCCGTTTTGCAGTTTCACTGCCACCGCGCCTTCCGCGCCGGTGATCAGTTGATCGCCAGCGTACAAACGATCGCCTTCGAACAACGGACGCTTGATGCCGTCGCTCGCCTGGGCGAACACTTGACCAATGACTTTTGTGACCGTACCGATGAGCGTTGCCATGTGAAATCCTCCGCTGCCGACCACCGTCGGCACTGGTTCGCGAAGCAGCCCATGGCTCAATCGGGTTGCCGGGGGCGACGCTCGCACCCTCGACAGTTCGTTTCGCAGGCCCGGTTTGAAGTGAATTGTCAGCGCTATCAAGCACTTGCCAACCCTGTTCAATCCATCGACCCACTAGCGCTACGTAACGGTGGTGAATCACCCGAGTGACAAAAATCTGTCGCTCATTCGCCGTTACGCGTCCCTCCCCTTCAGCAGTACTTCGCAGTGTCTCGCAAAGTGAATGGAACTTTCCTCAAGCCTTTTCGAGCTCCCTAAAGCGCATAAAACAAAGGCTTTCGAGCTGAACAATGTGCTGCTTTTGAAAAACCGCATAAGTTTTTTTTGGAATAAACCTTATGAAAATTTTTTCTTAGCTACGCTCTAGGATGTTCTTAGCTCTGTTGTTACAAGAGTGAAACGCTTACACCCTAAATTTACGTCAAATATTTGGCGACGGTAACACAACATTGAGATCCAGGGAGATGCACCCATGCGCGTTTTAACCCCCCTCTGCAGCGCGGTTTTGCTGGCCATGGCTTGCACTTCCCAAGCCCAGGCGATGAACCTCACCGAGGCGATTCAGAGCACCATCGCTACCCACCCGGAACTGGCTTCGCGCGTGGACGCCCGCCTGTCTGCGGATGAGCAGGTGAAAGTGGCCAAGGGCGGGTTTTATCCGTCGGTCGATCTGAACGCTGCCTACGGGCGCGGCTACAGCGACAACACCAACACCCGTGCCTTCGGTAATCACAACACCGAAATTCTCAATTACACCCAGTCCGAGCTGCGCTTGCGGCAGATGATCTTCGACGGCTTCAACACCGCCAACGAGGTCGAGCGCACCAAGGGCGTGTCCAATTCGCGCGCCTACTACGCGCAAGGCACCGCACAGGATCTGGCCCTGCGCACCATCGAGGTCTACCTCGAAGTGCTCAAGCGGCGGGAACTGGTGACGCTGGCGAAGAACAACCTGCAGGCGCACTTGCGCGTCAACGACCAGATCGGCCTGCGCACCGAGCGCGGCATCGGCAGCACCGCCGACTCCGATCAATCGGTTGCCCGTCGTGCACTGGCGCAGAACAACCTCGACACCGCCGAAGTCGATCTGGCCGACGCCGAATCGAATTTCTACAGCGTGGTCGGACGCATGCCCGATGAGCTGGAAACCCCGGCCTCGACTCGCGGTGAGATGCCGCCGGACCTGCGTGAAGCGCAGCAGAGCATGGTCGACAACAACCCGTACCTGAAATCGGCTCAGGCTGACGTGCAGTCCGCCGAGAGCCAGTACGAAGTGGCCAAGTCGCCGTTCTACCCGCGCTTCGATGCCGAAGCAGCAGTCGGCGCAAACAACAACGTGCAGGGTGATGAAGGCCACGACAACGAATGGCGTGTCGGTGTGGTGATGAACTACAACCTGTTCCGTGGCGGCAGCGACAAGGCACGTCTGGCCGCGAATGCCCACGACATCAACCAGGCGATGGACATCCGCAACAACGCCCTGCGTCAGCTCAACGAGAACATTCGTCTGGCCTGGAACGCCATGGAAAACGCCAAGAAGCAAACGCCGACCGCCCGCGAATACGCAGAAACCACCAAACGCGTGCGCGCCGCTTATCAGGACCAGTTCGGCCTCGGCCAGCGCACCCTGCTCGACCTGCTCGACAGCGAAAACGAGCTGTACAACGCCAACCGTCGCTACACCGAAATCCGCTACACCGAGGAATACTCGATGTACCGCGTGCTGGCGAACATGGGCCAGTTGCTGAGCAAGCAACGCGTGGTGCTGCCGGCTGATGCGATTGCCACGACCGAAGTGAAAAACCAGGCGCGCCTGCCGGAACTGAAATAAACGGTGCAGGACTGACTTTGCCCTGATCGTTCCCACGCGCAGCAAAGGAATGCCTCAAGGGACGCTCCGCGTCCAGTGACGCGGAGCGTCACGGGCTGCATTCCCACGCAGAGCGTGGGAACGATCCGATAACCGAGCCCGTTCAACAGAGGCAATCACTATGACCAGCATGGAACCCGGCGCCACCGGGGTCGATCCGCGCCTGAGCTTCGACGACCCGTTACTCGACGGCCTGCTGATCCTCTGCAAACTGCATGGCGCCACGGTCAGTCGTGCCAGCCTGAGCGCCGGGCTGCCCCTGAACAAACAACGCCTGAGCCTCGATCTGCTGCCCCGTGCAGCCGCGCGGGCCGGATTGCAGGCGCGGTTGTTGCGCCGTGACCTGAAAGACATTTCGCCGCTGAACCTACCGATCCTGCTGCTGCTCAACGACGGCCGCACTGCCGTGCTGCGGCGCTTTGGCGAGGACGGCAAAGCCCTGCTGCTGCCCAGCGAAGCCGACGGCGGCGAGCAATGGGTGAGCCGCGAAGAACTCAACGAGCACTACAGCGGCCAGGCCTTGTTCGCTCGCCCGCGCCACGAACTCGAAGACCTGCGCGCGCCGCTGGTGCCACGGGTAAATGCGTGGTTTCGCGACACTCTCAAACTGTCGAAATGGCTGTACAGCGATGCGATCCTCGCCAGTTTTCTGATCAACCTGCTCGGCCTGATGGTGCCGCTGTTCGTCATGCAGACCTACGACCGCGTGGTGCCGAACCAGGCGACTTCGACGCTGTGGGTGCTGTCGATCGGCCTGCTGATCGGCACCGGTTTCGAACTGGTGCTGCGCGTGGTGCGCGCGCACCTGCTCGACACCGCCGGCAAGAAAACCGATGTGATCCTCTCGGCAACTTTGTTCGAGCGCATCACCGGCATGTCGATGAAGGCGCGGCCAGCAACCATCGGCGGCTTTGCCCAGAGCATTCATGATTTCCAGGGCCTGCGTGAATTTCTCACCGCCGTGACCCTGACCAGCCTGATCGACTTGCCTTTCGTGGTGTTGATGCTGGTGGTGATCGGCCTGCTCGGTGGCTGGCTGGTGGTGATTCCGCTGCTGGCGTTTCCGATCACGATCATCTTCGCCATGGCCATTCAGGTGCGCCTGCGCGACACCGTGCAGAAAAGCCTGAGCCTCGGCGCCGAGCGTCAGGCGGTGCTGATCGAAACCCTCGGTGGCCTGGAAACCCTCAAGGCCTGCGGCGCCGAAAGCGAGCGCCAGCACAAATGGGAAAGTACCCACGGCGCCCTCACCCGCCTCGACAGCCACGCGCGCAACCTGTCGGCGCTGGCCACCAACGGCACGCTGTTCATCCAGCAGTTTTCCGGGATGGCGACGATTGTCGCCGGGGTCTACAGCATCATCGCCGGCAACCTCAGTGTCGGCGCGCTGGTCGCCACTTACATGCTCGGCAGCCGCGTGCTCGCCCCGCTCGGCCAGATCGCCGGGCTGATCACCCGCTACCAGCAAGCACAACTGACCATGAAAAGCACCGACGCGCTGATGGCCCTGCCGCAGGAACGCGACGGCAAACAACGGCCACTGGAACGCTCGCAGCTGCAAGGCGCCCTCGACGTCAGCGGCGTGACGTTCCACTACAACGGCCAGAACGCACCGGCGCTGAGCGAGGTCAGCTTCAGCCTGAAAGCCGGCGAGCGGGTCGGCATCATCGGCCGCAGCGGCTCGGGCAAAAGCACGTTGGCGCGGCTGGTCATGGGCTTCTACGAAGCGGAGCAAGGCCAGCTGCTGCTCGACGGCCTCGACCTGCGCCAACTGGACGTGGCTGACCTGCGCCAGCAGATCGGTTATGTCGCCCACGACTTGCCGCTGCTGGCCGGCAGCTTGCGTGACAACCTGACCCTGGGCGCGCGTTACATCAGCGATTCACGCATGCTCGAAGTTGCCGAACTGACTGGTGTCACCGAACTGGCCCGGCAACATCCGCAAGGCTTCGACCGACCGGTGGGCGAACGCGGGCAACTGCTATCCGGTGGCCAACGCCAAGCAGTGTTGCTGGCGCGGGCGTTACTGCTCGATCCGCCGATCATGCTGCTCGACGAACCCACCAGCGCCATGGACAACAGCAGCGAAGACGCGCTGCGGCAGAAACTGCATGGCTGGGTGCAAGGCAAAACCCTGCTGCTGGTCACCCACCGCACCTCGATGCTGAGCCTGGTGGACCGGTTGCTGGTGCTGGACAACGGCCGGGTCGTCGCTGACGGCCCGAAAGAAGCGGTCATCGATGCACTGCGCAAGGGCCGTGTCGGCTCGGCGGCGGTCTAGGAGTTACGCCATGCCTGCTTCCTCCGATAGCAACAAGCGCGGCTACTTCGACAGCTTCGGCAAAAGCGCCGAAGCCGAGTTCATGCCGGAAACCGCCGGCGCGGCGTTGCAGGATTCGCCGCGCAAATCGCGGATCACCGTGTGGCTGGCGGCAGCGCTGCTGATCGCCGCCCTGGTCTGGGCCAAATTCGCCGTGCTCGAAGAAGTCACCATGGGCGAAGGCAAGGCGATTCCGTCGAGCAAGGTTCAGGTGATCCAGAACCTTGAGGGCGGCATCGTCACCGAGATTTTCGTTCGCGAAGGCCAGATGGTCGGCAAGGGCGACACCCTGCTGCGTCTGGATGACACGCGCTTTCGCTCGAACAAGGGCGAGAGCGAGGCCGACCGTTACGCGCTGACCGCACAGGTTGAACGCTTGTCAGCGGAGGCCGAGGGGCGCCCTTTCAAGCTCTCCGCCGAAGTGATCGCCAAGGCGCCGCAAGTCGCCGAGGATGAACGCTCACTGTACGAGCAACGCCAACGCCGCTTGGCCAGCGAACAGCGCACCCTCAGCGAACAACTGCGGCAGAAAACCCAGGAACTGGCGGAGTTTCGCTCCAAGCAGGGCCAGTTCAGCTCGAGCTTGGCGTTGTTGCAGCAAGAGATGAACATGTCGGAACCGTTGGTGAAAACCGGCGCCGTTTCACCGGTGGAAATCCTCCGCCTAAGGCGCAGCGCGGTGGAGATCCGTGGTTCGCTGAACGCCACCACGCTGGCGATTCCCCGGGCCGAATCGGCCATTGCCGAGATTCGCAGCAAGATCGACGAATCCGAGCAAACCTTCCGTTCCGAGGCCGCCAAGGAACTCAATGAAAAACGCACCGACCTGTCGAAAATCACCGCGTCGAGCATCGCCATCGACGATCGCGTCAGCCGCACTACGGTGACGTCGCCGGTGCGCGGGGTGATCAAGCAGATGAAGGTCAACACCATCGGCGGCGTGGTCCAGCCGGGCAGCGACATGGTCGAAATCGTGCCGCTGGAAGACAACCTGCTGATCGAAGCCAAGGTCCGCCCGCAAGACGTCGCGTTCCTGCATCCGGGCCAGAAAGCCATGGTCAAGTTCAGTGCCTACGACTACACGATTTACGGCGGGCTGAGCGCCAAACTGGAGTTGATCGGCGCCGATACGATCACCGATGACAAGGGCAACAGCTTCTATCTGATTCAGGTGCGCACCGACAAGAATCACTTGGGCGGCGACGTGAAACCACTGCTGATCATCCCGGGGATGGTAGCGACGGTGGACATTATTACCGGTGAGAAAAGCGTCTTGGATTACCTGCTCAAACCGGTGTTGAAAGCGCGGACCGAGGCGATGCGTGAGCGCTAGTGATCTTTGAATTGCGGTGATTGATCTGGCGCTTTCGCGAGCAGGCTCGCTCCCACAATTGGAATGCGTTCCCCTGTGGGAGCGAGCCTGCTCGCGAAGAAGCCCGCACAGACAATGATCATCTGTCGCCATGGTTACGCTGGAAGACCTCCTCCCCCATCGCCGCAATCTGCCCTTCGATCAGCGCTTCAAACGGCTTGAGCAACGGCGCAAACGTCGTCGGCGCTTCGAGGGTGTCCAGCGCCTGCACGATCGCCTCGATCGTCGATAGCGCCCCCGGCCCCGGTGCCTTGCGCAAGCGATAGCGCGACACGCCGCCCTCGGTCAGAGTCACCCGTGGCAGCGCCGCCAGCAGCGGATTGAGGTGCAGCATCTTGCGCGCTTTGCGCCAGGTGCCGTCCGGGACGACCAGCAACATTGGCTGATCATTTGGCACGTAAACCTGCAACGGCTGCGCATCCTCAGCCGGGAACAGCAAGCGCGCCTGATAGCCCGGCCGGTTCAACAGTTTCGGCAAATCCTCGAATACCTCGCCAACAATCAGCTCGGCATTGCTCAGCCCCAGCGCCGCCAGCCGCGCGGTATTCAGGGCGTGACTGACCTCGCTAGGATGCTGCAGCACTAACACGCGCGTGCGGCTGTCGAGGTGCGGAATCAACGGGCACAGGCAGTGGGTCTGGGGGCGCAGGCAGCGCGGGCATTGGGCTCGGGACATGATGGGTTACGCCTGATTCAATTGCGCTTTGAGCAAATCGCGGAAGGTCTGGATCAGCGGCTCGCGGCTGCGGCCCCTGCGCATGATCATCGAAAACGGCGCCTGATAACCGAAGGTTGCCGGCAGCAGAACACGCAGATCACCCTTGTCGGCCCAGGCCTGCGCGTAGTGCTCGGGCAGATAACCAATGTAGGCGCCGGAGAGCACCAGAATCAGCTGCGCTTCCATACTTTCCACAGTCGCGGCACTGTGTTTGAAACCGTGCCGGGCCAGTTCCGCCTGACTCCAGTAACCGCGCCCGACCATCCGTTGCTGGGTGATGACCTGCTCGGGGATGCGCCGTTCGTTGAACAGTGGATGGCGACTGCTGCAATACAGCCAGTGCTGCTCGCGGTACAGCGGCATGTAGGCCAGACCGCTCATGCGCGTGGAAAACGCACCGATGGCCAGATCGAGGCGATTGTCCTGCACGCCGAGTTGCAATTCATAAGGACTCATCACCGACAGGTGCAGATGCACCGCCGGGTGTTCCTGGCTGTAGGCGCCGATGGCTTCGGCAAACGGCAGGGCCTTGTCGCTGACCGTGGAATCGATCACCCCGAGATTGAGCGTGCCGCGCAGTTCGCCCTTGAGCGCGGCGGCGTATTGCTCGAAGCCTTCAAGCTCGGCGAGCAGGCGCAGGGTTTCCTGATGGAACAGCTCGCCCTTGCTGGTCAGGCTGAAGCCACCGCGCCCGCGATGGCACAGCACCAGGCCGAGCGCGGCTTCGAGTTGGCTCATGTAGGTGCTTATCGCCGAGGTCGACAGGTTGAGTTCCTGCTGTGCATTGGCAAAACCCTGATGACGCACGACGCTGACGAAGATGCGCAGGAGTTTCAGGTCGGGTAAAGCGTTGGCCATGCGGCTCTCCAAACATCTGTCGAACACTGATGACTTTGTGGTGAGGGGATTCATCCCCGACCGGCTGCGAAGCAGTCGTAATTCGATGCACGCGGGGTGCCTGATGAACCGAGCCGCAGGAATTGGGGCGGCTTCGCCACCCTTCGGGGATAAATCCCCTCGCCACAGGGGGTCAACACCTGAGGCGGAGTCTATCCCGGGCCTTGGCATTAGTTTAGAAAAATCTGAACTAAGTTTTTGCCCGTAGCGATTCTTCCCCGTCACTACATTTCGCATGATCGGCCCCACAGCGGCGTCCGAACCTGTGCTCCACGGCACGCCGGCATAAATAAAACAAAGACGATGAGGCCCTACCCGTGGACAAGATTCTTCACCAACCACTGGGCGGCAATGAAATGCCGCGCTTCGGCGGCATCGCCACCATGCTCCGACTTCCCCATGTACCGACCGCTGCCGGCCTCGACGCTGCCTTCGTTGGCGTGCCGCTGGACATCGGCACTTCGCTGCGCCCCGGCACCCGCTTCGGGCCGCGCGATATCCGCACCGAATCGGTGATGATCCGCCCGTACAACATGGCCACCGGCGCCGCGCCGTTCGACTCGCTGTCGGTGGCCGACATCGGTGACGTGG
>Ga0308166_1002002_pt1 | contig 19761 bp, 17 predicted proteins | sample PhyCR2_2_FD_202137 | JGI IMG/M metagenome (GOLD analysis project Ga0308166, IMG submission 202137) | Phyllosphere microbial communities from UC Gill Tract Community Farm, Albany, California, United States - DLSLCC.R2 | ecosystem: Host-associated > Plants > Phyllosphere > Unclassified | place... | reverse complement strand
TCTGGGGCCTCAGCGCGATACGATTGGCATTCCATATCTTCAGGCGAAGACAACCTCGGGGCAATTTTCAACCGACTGATTGGTTTCCAACGCGCGTTTACGAAGGGAAAGAAAACTGGCAATGGAATCCTTTGCATTGATGAATTTGAAAGTAGCTTGCACCCAGTTGCACAGTTGCGCCTCCTAGACTACCTCTACCGTTGGAGTGAGAAATATAAAGTACAGGTGGTAGTATCGACTCACTCGCTGCATCTAATTCAAGACTTATACCTCAGGCACGCTGCAAACCTAGCCGCAGGTCGAATCGTCGTTAATTTTATAAGTAAGTCTAGCGCACGCGGTGGAAATTTTCCAATTCTGCAAAACCCCGATTACGACTTGGCGTACAAAGAACTTACACTTACAAGCCCGGTGAAGGTCGCCGCTTCACGCAAGGTCCGAATCTTTTGCGAGGATGAGTATGCAGTCCACTTTGCCAAGAAATTGATAAAGTCAAGAGAAGTGTTATCGGCAGTAGAGTTCCATTCCTCACTAGACCCAAATGGAGGCAAAGTGGGAACCAGTTGGCCGGCGCTGCGCAAATTGTGCGTCGAATACCCATTGCTTCTCGAAGGCTCACTAGCACTGTTCGATGCTGACGTAGGGCCTGACGAGCTGATTAAAATTAAAAACAAGGACCTATACTTGGTATTGCCTGACCCCGACGCGCTTGCACTTGAGCGTCGGATTATTGCTTATATCATAGGTTTAGATAATGAAGACGCCTTCTTTACAAAGTTCGACAAAGAGAAAGAGGCTTTCTTAATGGAGTTTAAGGCTGCTCACATCAAGTCGCTCGCACTGGCAGATGTGGTCGACCTTCAGAAGACGTCAATCGAGCGTTGTAAAGCTTGGGCGGATACTGACAAAGCAAAATTTAAGCAATATGTTACTTACTACTGTGATCGGTCAGGGATGAGTGACGACTTCCGATCTAAGTTTGTCGAGAGAGTCAACCTTATCAATCAGCAGCACGGCCTACCAGCTATTGCGTAGTTCATATTCTCGCAAATCTATTCATCAGAATTTCCCATACGATAACTGGATCGCATGTATTCAAACAAGCTCTACACCCCATTGCGCTACCCAGGCGGTAAGTCTCGTTTCGCGCCTTTCATCGCTGAGACGATGAGGTTGAATGGGATGCATGGTGGTCACTATTTTGAGCCTTATGCAGGGGGGGCAGGTGTTGCGCTTGAGTTGCTTTTCCATGGCCACGCTAGTCATGTTCATATCAACGACCTCGATCCGGCCATAAATTCTTTTTGGGTTTCTGCGACACGCTATCCTGAGGATTTGCTAAGGCTCCTGCACGACACGCCAATTACCATGACAGAGTGGAAGCGATGGCGCGACGTACTGCGGGAGACAACGGTTGCGAGCGTAGTCGAACGAGGATTCGCTACCCTTTTTATGAACCGAACGAACCGCTCGGGCATTCTCAAGGCTGGTGTAATCGGAGGATTGGATCAAAGCGGCCCCTATAAGTTAGATGCCAGGTTCGACAAAGTTGCTCTTGCCAGCCGCCTCACACGCATTGCGGAGCGTGCCGCCGATATTTCCGTCTATTGTGAGGACGCCCACAAGCTCCTGACGCGCTGCGATGAATTTTTGCCTACGAGATCGCTGATCTATCTCGATCCCCCCTACTACGTAAAAGGACGAGGCCTTTATCGCAATTTTTACCGACATGAAGATCATTTAATCATTGCCGAACTCTTGCAATCACCACGATTCGACATGCCGTGGGTAGTTTCTTACGACAATGTAGAGGAGATCTGCGAAATGTATTCGATGAGCGAAGGCATGAGCTATTCACTTCACTATACTGCGCAGAAGCGCTACTTGGGTAGTGAAGTGATGTTCTTTAGTCGTAATTTGTCCATTGCGGAGGAACATATCCCTAAGTCTGGTTTGGCGGCCTGAATTCATTCGCCGAAGATGGCCGCAGACATAGAATACGGCCGATCCCGTAAAGCTAAGGAAAAGATATGGGCTACAAACACTCTGATGACCCCTACGTGGCGATGCTGAAGCGATCGGAGCGCAAGGCCATCGGCTACGGCTTCCTAGCCTTGTTCCTAATGGTAATCGCCTTCGTCGTAGCGGGCACCAGTAGCGACGGCGCGGGGCAATTCTCGCCGTTGGTTGAACAAGTACGGTACGCAGTTGGCCTGGTTCTTCTATGCGGGAGTGGCCTTTCGATCTTAGCCGCGATCTGGTTCATCGGCCGATATGTGTACTTCTTCAAATGGCCTGAACGATTTGAGTGAGCATCAAGGAAATGCGCTGCATGCGCCCGAATGGTGGTGGATAGCCCGGCGTCGTGGCAGTTTCCTAGAGTACGAATAGAGTATAAAACGTAAATGGAAAGTGTAATTGTCTACACGGGCAGGGACTTGCGCCGGATGCGCGAAGAAGGCGGGTGCGGCCACTGGACGGCCAGCCCGATCCGGGTCGAAGCGGCCGAATACCTGGTGTGCGTGAGGAACCGCCGCGAACAGTGGGCGGCCATGGACTACGAGCACGGTGAGGCCTTCCTGGTTGCACGCATCGCCAGGACCAAGCCCTCAGCGCAGGCGGCTAGGATCACGATTGAATTTAGCAGCTATGCTCTGATCAAGGTCCCCAACGCTTGGCAATTGCTGGCCCACAGGCAGCGTTTTCCGGTCGCCTACCTCGAAACCGAAGAACTCTTTCGCAGGCTTCAGATCAATCCGGTTGAACTAGAGTGGCAGCCGCTGGTCGACGACGCATGCAAAGTGCATGCGCTAGAAGGTCAAGCCTCCTGGTCGCCGGCGCTGAATGCAACGCAGGGTAACGACCTCACATGGACGATCACCGAGGCGAAGCGCTCGATTGCGAAGCGTCTTGGTATCGCTGCCGGAACGATAGAGATAACGATCCGCTGTTGACAGCAGCCCGGGTCATTTAGGAAGGCGCAGCGCTTTCGCGCGCGAAAGTGGAACCAATCGGCTACCCAGTCTTCTGTTCCTCGGCTTCTTGCTCTCCGGCCGCCTCTTCCAGGGGCTTTTCTTCGGGCGAGATCGGTGTGAACTGAAGACCGAGCTGGCCAAGGCTCGGAATGCCATCGCCCAGCTCGAGCAACTGGTTCTCTTCCCGGAGCTTCATGACCTTGGCCTTCGCTTCCACCAGGGAGATATCGCGGTTTTTCCAGAGCAGGACTTTGATGCTTTTCTCGGTAACGTCATACATCTTGGCGATCTGGGCAATGCTCACGCCCTTGTAGATGAGTTCGGTCCAGATGTCGTAGCGCCTGTTGACGATGTCGCTCGTCGGGATCTTCAGCTTATGCCGGTAGTTGTATACCTGCATGTGGTTGACGTCTTCAACACTACGAGCAATTCGCGTGTCCGAGAAGCCCATCTCGAAGCCTTGACGAATCGCTGCCTTCTGTTCGGTTCTGAGCATGATTTGTTAAAGGCAGTATTGAAGTGGATGCCACAAAAAATTGTAAAAGAGTAATTATAAAGCATGCCCGGAAAACTATCACTCGTTTGTGCCGTTTAATGTCAACTTTACCAGACGGCCCCAGAGTTATCGGGTAAGTTCATTAACGCTGCGCAAGAAGCGCGAGAATGATGGGTGTTGTGTGGTGTGAGCGCTCGGTGCCGGCTTGCCCTGCCTCGACCGCTTTGACAATCAGGCATCTGCTATACTGTATTTTTGTACAGTATTTCGTATGTCATGTTCGTACGTGTCGCTCAGCTCTTCGAGAATGGCAGGCCATTGCCCCGGCATCGGTCTATCACGGCCCAGCCTGTACACACGGGCTATCTCACCTTGACCGAGCAACATGACAAGGATTTCCGCCGCAGCATGACGTATGTGGTGCTACGTGATGTAGCAGTGGGCGATGACGTGATGCCGCGCCTGCGCGATGCCGTGGTGCGTTGGATCGGCGACGGTTGCATGACGATCAGCGGCTTCGAGTTCGACGACACAACCCGGAAGTGCACGGTGCAGTCCTGGTACGTTCAGGTGGTCAACGATGACGCTGACAACTGAACTGCGATCCCGATCATGCGACTTTGGATAGCGGTTCACCTGCCCAGATTGGCCCTTGAGGCGTTCTTTCCGAAACATGCCCCGGATCCTGGGTGCGCAGTTCTGGACAACGAGCGGGTGATAGCGGTGTCGGCTTCCGCCAAGCAGGCGGGAATCCGGAATGGGATGCGCCGCGGAGGCGTTCTCATGCTTGCGCCCGACACCGCCGTCCTTGAGCGCGACGTTGCCCGCGAGCGTGACTGCGTGTATGCAGCGGCCATGGCTTTGCTGCAGTACACACCTCAGGTGTCGCCAGCGGACGAATCGATGCTGTTGATGGACGTCGGCGCGAGCCTGACGCTGTTCGGTGGCGCGCGCGCGTTGTGCTGGCGTATCCGTGCCGACCTGCGGGCTCTCGGATTCACGGCAAGCCTTGGCTGCGCGCCGACGGCCCGCGGCGCCTGGCTACTGGCCAGGCATGGCCGGGGCCACGCGCGCGCCCTTCAGATGCGTACTTTGCAGCGACGTCTTGACGGGCTCCCTGCCCTCCTCCTGCCGCCGGCGCGCCGCTTTGCTGAGTGGTTGGAGGGAATCGGCTGCACCACCGTCGCCGAGTTGAGGCGGCTCCCTCGGCCAGGACTGCAGCGCCGTTGCGGTCGCGAACTGTTGGATGTCCTCGACGCCGCATACGGCATGGTTCCGGAGGCCCATGACTGGATCGAGCCACCCGAAACCTTCCGTGCCCAGATCGAGATCTTTGGGAGGATCGAAAAGGCAGAGGAGCTGCTCGCCGGCGCCGAGCGGCTTATCCTCCAGATGCTCGGCTGGCTCTCCGCACGACAGCTGGCCGTGCAACGCATAGTCCTCGAGATGGCGCATGAACGGGGCCGCGTCGCACGGCCGCCGTCGACGCTCGAAATTACACTGGGCGAGGCTGTGTGGCGCGGCGACCATTTAATCAGGGTGCTGAAGGAACGGTTGACACGGCAGGAACTTGACGGGCCGGTGATCGGCCTGGCCCTGGAGGCCGTCGATGTCGTTCCATTGGCGCCCCCGAACGAATCTCTTTTTCCTGAGCCGGGCGGCAGCGAGGCCGACCAGCAGCAGCTGCTCGAAATCTTGATGGCGCGCCTGGGCGGTGAGAATGTGCTCCGGCCTGACACGCAAGCCGACTACCGGCCAGAAATCGCAAACGCATGGGCGCCGGTCTCTGCGCCCGCCCGCGGCACAGGCCTGCAGGCCCGGCTCCCTGCGGATCCACGACAGTTCCCGCGGCCGACCTGGATACTCGCCAAGCCCATCCAACTGCTGATGCGAAACCACCGGCCATTCTATGGATCCCCGTTGCGTACGGTTTCGACCCCTGAGCGCCTCGAAGCAGGATGGTGGGATGAGGCTCAGTCCCGAGACTACTTCATCGCAGAGGGTTCTGATCACACTCTGTACTGGATCTACCGCGAACGCGTCGTGATCGAGAGCGGAGAGCGCGAGCCCCGTTGGTTCCTGCACGGCCTTTTTGGCTGACGTCATTCGCCGACATGCGCAACACCGTACGGTTCCCTTTTCGCATGGAATTGCTCGCGCTTCGTGACAATGGGTCGAGCTAGCCGTTGAACAGCGCGGGTCAGCATGGCGCACCTGATCGGACCCCCCACCTAAGCGTATCTTGAACTGCTGCGGTGACACCGAACCCCGACAGCATTGCGCAGTCGCAATCAGGCCTTCGTTAGCCGATGTCAAGATCATTTCCTAAGAGCTACATATCAGAGAATGGCGAGAGGTGTGCCATCCAGCCAATGGTATCAGGGGCTTTGTCTGGCCCAGCATCGCACGAACGGGCCTGATAGATCGGCAGCGGATTCGTATCCTATGAACTGGCGGCGCGCGCTGCGCTGTCGGTCACGCCCCTCCTAAGTTGGTAAGGCATAACAGGAGACGAACGATGGGAAAGGTCGACATTGAGCAGCTCGCAAAATTGGCTCAGTACGCGCTGTCGACACAGAACCGGCCGCTTCGGCTCGTCCTGGCCCTACCCGGCGGCGATGTGGACGGGCTGCTTCAACCCCAGAAGGTGACCGGACACGAGACGATATGCGGTGGCCTCGAGTTCCGGATCATGTGCGTTGCCGAGAGCGCCCAGCTCGCTCTCAAGGACTTCATGGGCGTACCCGCGGAGCTGCAAGTTGTCACCGATCGAGGCCAGCTGCGCCGATTTTGCGGGATCGTGACGAGCGCCTTGTCGGGACAGAGCGATGGGGGACTGGCGACTTATCAGCTGGTCATGCGCGATGCGCTGTCTGTGATGGATAACCGCGTCAACACGCGGATATTCCGCAACAAGAGCGAGCTGGACATCATCGAGGCGCTGATCGGGGAATGGCGGATGAACAACCCCGTGTTGGCGTCGACGTTCGATCTTGATATAGATCCCGGTCTGCGCAACGGAGAGAGCGCACGCCGCGAGTTCACCATGCAGCACAACGAATCCGATGCTGTCTTTCTTCGGCGCCTGATGCAGCGTCGCGGTATCGCCTGGTTCTTCCGGTCGGGATTCGTCAATCGGTCGGAGAGCGCAAGCGGGAAGCTCGATGGTGCAATCGGCCATACGTTAGTTCTCTTTGCCGATCCGTATTGCCTGCAACAGAACGCGGCTGGCAGCGTGCGTTTTCACCGGGATGCGGCGACCGAAGAGCGCGACACCATCACGTATTGGAGCGCCGAGCGAAACCTGCAGCCCGGCAGGATTTCGTTGCACAGCTGGGATTACAAGAACTCCAACGGAGCGCCACTGATGGCGGCACAGGCCGAATCCCAGGCGGACCAGGGCGAGCGGGGCAACCAGCTCGCGGCGAGCCTGGAGGAATATTACGTGGCGGCGCCGCACCTGGGGGACACGGCGCTCGATTTGACAGCGCTGGGCAACATGCAGATGGCGCGATTCGAGTATGTGTCCAAGTCCTTCCACGGCGAGGGCGGTGTACGTGACCTGGCTGTCGGCGAATGGGTCAGTCTTGAAGGGCATCCCGAGATTGATACGCACCCGGAGAAGGAGCGGCAATTTGTCATCACCGAGCAGCGCATCGTCGCCCAGAACAACCTGCCGATCAACATCGGTGCGCGGGTCGAACGCCTGTTTAACCGGAACGGCTGGAACCAGGACGACGATATTGGGATCGCCCCGGGCGGTGAGGGGCAGATCCGCTACAAGACGCGGTTTTCGTGCGTGCGGCGTGGCGTGCGTATTGTCCCGCCCCGCCGTGTCCTGCGCCGCCCGGGAATCCAGACCGCGATCGTCGTCGGTCCTGCCGGCGAGGAGGTGTGGTGCGACGAAATGGGACGGGTCAAGGTTCGCTTTCCGGCCGCCAGGCCGCAGGACCATGAGCATGCCGCCGGCGCCGGCGCTTCCGACTCAGACAGCGATTCGGCATGGGTGCGCGTGGCCTCGAACTGGGCCGGCAACGGACCTGGTAGCGGAGCGCAATGCGGCGCGCGATTGTTACCGCCCGTCGGCACCGAGGTACTGGTGGACTGGGCCGGGGGCGACCCGGACAAGCCGGTGATCGTCGGCCAGCTCTACAACGCCGTCGCGCCGCCCCCGGCCTTTCGGCATGAAGACCCGCTACCGGCCACCAGGTATCAATCGGGCCTGCGCAGCCGAGAAGTGCAGGGCCACCGCGGCAACCAGCTTCGGTTCGACGACACGGCGGCACAGATCAGCGCGCAATTGGCGAGCGACCATGCCACGACTGAACTGACCCTGGGTTACCTGACTGAACCCCGCCACGACGGCAAGGCGGCGCCGAGAGGTGAAGGCGCGGAGCTGCGCACCGAAGAGGCAATCGCCTTGCACGCGGCACGGGGCATCTTCCTGAGCGCCTGGAAGCTGTTCGGCGGCTCGGGGACCAAGGGCAGTCAGTTGGCACGCGACGACTTCGTGGGCCTGCTGCGGGAGTGTGGCGAGCTTGTCGCGGCACTCGGGAATTATGCCGCCGAGCACAACGGCCTGCCTGTGGACGTGAAGGAGCAGGACGAGCTGCTGGCCCGCTTCAAGAAGTGGGAGGACGGCAGCAATACCGCCCCCAACGCGACGGAGCCGCGCGAACCGGTCATCGGCATCACATCGCCCGCCGGCATCGGCTTCGCGAGCTCCAAGGCCATCGTCAGCTACTCGGCCAGGAATATCGACACCACCGCGCAGCAGCATCTGCAGCTCGCAGCCGGCCAGCGCGTCACCGTCAACGCCGGCAAGGGGCTGTCGCTGTTCGCCCATAGCGGAGGGCTCAATGCCATCGCACACGCCGGCAAGTTGCTCATCCAGAGCCAGCAGGACGACACCGCGATCGACTCGGCCAAGAACATGCAGCTCACCGCCAGCGACGGCGTGATAACCGTCTCGGCGAGGGCGCTGCACTTCGTTGTGGAAGACGGCTCGTTCGTCAGGATGGGGAATGGCGAATTCGTCATCGGCAGCAAGAACCCCATCCAGTTCCAGGCACCGGACTACCTCTACGACGGCCCGGAAACCATGACGCCGCTGCGTCCGACCTTCAGCAACGCCGGTGCGGACCAGAAGGTCGAGCTGCGGTATCCGCGCGCATCTCAACTGGATAACGGCGAGCCGATCCTGGGGGGAATCGTCAAGGACGCGAAGATGGACATATCGCTGAGCGATGGCACCAGCGCGAAGGCGCGCAGCGGCGCTGACGGCAATTCCGAGCTGCTTGCGCGGGAGGCCATGCACATGGCCGACATCGACTTGCTGCGTGGCGGCGACGACAAATAGCCTTCAGGAGGCCATATGGCAGAGAAGCCTTATCCGAAGATTGAGTATGCGGTCAAACGCGAGAGCACGGTCCTGCAGTGCAACCGTGTCAGGGACAAAGTCATCGAGGTGCCGCGCGAACTGCCCGGCAATATCATCTTTGTCCACGGCGTCAACGATGTCGGCATGGGCTACAGCGCGGCCGAGGAAGGCCTCTGCGCCGGCCTGCAAGACCGCCTGTTCCGTTACTTCAAGCCGTTCGGATATACACTGCCGACCAAAGCCGACAAGCGTGAAGTGAAGGACGACCCCGACGCCGTATTCTTCAAGCGTAAACCGACAGCCGACGCCGACAGCCCGGTCATCCCGTTCTACTGGGGTTACCGGGAGCTCAGGGACCAGACAAAGACCAAGCACGGCCAGAAGACCGACCGCTACGGTACACGCCTTGACAAGGATCTCTCCAAGGGAGGTGGCCCCTTCGGCAATGCGACCGGCACCTTACCCGATATGTGGAACCGCGGCGTTTTGGCCATTGGAGACCCTGTGGGCGACGCTCTCAGGCCAATCAAGACCGGGCCGGGGCGCATGTACATGGTGCTCGCCGCGATGCGCCTTGCGGCCCTGGTCAGTATGATTCGCAAGTTCGAGCCGAAAGACACGGTCAACATCGTCGCGCACAGCCAGGGATGCCTGCTGAGCCTCCTGGCACAGGCGTCCCTGATGGAGAGAGGCGAGCGTACGGCCGACACCTTGATCCTGAGCCACCCTCCATATAGCCTGGAAGAGGAAATGGGCCTTCTCATGAAGGGCTTGACCCACTTCCGCGGTGGCAGCGATCCGGGGATGACTGAGGAGCAGTACGACCTGATCGACGGCCGCCAGAGCATGCACGCCAGGTTGCAGACGCTGGTGAACATCGTAGCCGGCGTGGTGAAGTCCAAGGCAACTGCGCCGGCCTTCACGGCGATTAACGAGTGCGACTGCGGCGGCATGGTTGCGGGCTGCTGGAAGCCTGAAGGCGATCGCGACAACCGCGGCAAGGTCTACCTCTACTTCTGCCCCGAGGACATGACGGTCGCTCTGGACAACATGCGCGGCATCGGCTGGCAGGGCGTGCCCGACTACCTCCACACGGTGTCATTGACGCAGCAGGTTCAAGTCGGCTTCGCAATGAGCAAGGCCGGCTATCAGCCCAGGCACAGTGTCACGACCCGCAAGCCCATGGCCGAGCTTGGAGCAGGTTTCTTTCAGCGTGTATTTACCGCCAAACACCGGCTCGACCCGCGCACCGGGAAGACTGGTCCCGTGCTGGTAGGTCGGGCGCCGCATGACTTCCCGCTATGTATCAGGGGCGAAGACGGCCATGCCCACGTTGCGGCGAGCGCTCGCAGCTTGCGCGAGAAGCTTCCAGTTGCGACGTGGCCCATCAACCCCGGAGACAAACCCGAGGCGCAGCGGTGGGGAATCCGCTGGATTAACGGCGAAACGCTGCACAGTCCCTACGAGGCCAACTTGCGGGGCAATCAGATCGCTGCCGACAAGATCCCGACCAGCTCGCGTTTGGCCAGGCCCCCGCTGAACGAGAGGGGGCCGAGCGAGGAAGTCGACCCGATAACGGCCGCCATTGCCGTCACCGGCATGGGTGGCATGAACGTCGCGCTGGAAGATTTGCCGCCGGCCGTGGCCAACGCGTGCGCCGACGACAAGCCGGGCAGGATATTGAAGCCGGACTGCGAACGAATGCAGGCGGCCTACAACAAAGCGAAATTCCCGAAGAAGGTCACCCCGGACAACAGCTACACCATCCTCAGTGCGAGCCGCAGGAAGGATGGGACGGTGGTGGCGTACGTGATGGAGAGTCCCGACGCCGCGCGCAAGCGCTGGCAGCAGGAGCTGGGCGAGAAGTCCTTCCACAGCGCGATCTTCGACACCGCTGCGAACCATCGCTACGTGACCGCCTACGACGTCGCGATCGGCAGCGGCAAGGCATCGAGCCATCCGAGGTTCTACGCCTACCTGTGCGCGGTGGCGGACTGGAGGCTGAAGAAGCCGGCGCCGGGAGACCACATCCGCAAAGAAATCCTCACTTGGGACAAGTTCATGAGCCTTCATGGCCCCTACTACGAATGCGAGCCCGACTGGCGCAAGCAGCTCATCGAGGGCAACGTCCGCTACTACAGCAGCGGAACGCTTCCGAAATGTCTCCCGGTCCTGACAGGCAAGCTGTGGGACATCGTGGTATCCGAGACGACCAATGGCCAGCGCGTGAGCCAGCCTGGCCCGGCGAAAGGGCGGCCATGATCAGTCCGGCCGCAACCGAGGCAGATGCAGTCAGGCGACCCAAGGCCTGGAAGTACATTTTAGGCGCCGTGATCGCATTCCCCTTCCTGCTCTTTCTGTGGCTCGTGTTCGACTTCCTGGTGTGGCACCCGGAGCTTCTTGATGTTGACGTGGAGACGACGATGGACATAGTACGTTGGATCAGCGTGCCGCTGCTGTTGGTCGCGGTGACGTTTGGCGGCAAATGGGTGCAGGATTCTTTCGCTGCGAACGCGCGCGAGCAGGCATGGCAGCAGAAGACGCAGCAGCTCAAGGACCAGGAAGCGACCGCGCGCACCGACAAGGCACGGCGCGAATACGTGCTCGAGGTACTTGGCCTGGGCGTCACCTACGAGAAGTACCGGCAGGGCAAGCTGTGGAATGCCCTGCAACAGGGCGGTCCGCACACCAGCATCCGGGAATGCGATCCGAAGAAATATGATTGGGCGGGAACTGACAAGTATGGTAATTCCGGCAGCCGCGCCTTGGATGCACTGGAAAATGGCGTCGAGTCTTCTCCGATGTTCTGGGGCGTGCCGAGCATGTATGCCGGTCCCCCATTCGAAAATCCCGCCTGGCAGCCAAGCGCTATCCAGCCGATAGCGGGACTGGCTGGCGGCGCCGAAGGTACCGGCATGGCCTGGCACCTGTTCGTCACCGGCCCCTGGCAGCTCAGCGAACGGCCGGACCAACTGCTGGAACAGGCATTCGCGCTCTTCGACAAATACCCGGACCTGCCGTATCTCGTACTGCTGTCTACGGACGACATGGCCTTGCGCGAAAGCGGTGGGCTCCCTAGCGCGCCTTCGATTGTGAACGATGGCTACTACATCCCCGAGCGGCCAGATGCGAGCGCCGTGTTCGTGCTGGCCCGGCGCGAGCGGGTCGAGCCGCTGCGGCCCTACGTGTGGGACGACCCGGACAACGACTACCTGCAGGAGAACCTGCGAAGGATGTACTATCAATTGCAGGAGGACGTGCCCACTCCCGCGAAGCTGGCGCACCCCGAGGAATTCAACCCCAGCCGTCACCCATCGATCGCGGAATGGCTGCAGGCCGCCGCCGCCTTCGCCAAGCGCCCGGTCTACGACAAGAAGGAAGGCAACCGGCTGCTTGATGCATTCAAGCGCTGGACCAACCACCCGCCCAAGGACTGGAAACCCACGCCCTGGTTCCCGGTACCGTGGAACCGCGAGCAGATGCAGGCGTTCGACCGCTTGCCGTCGCTGGGCTTCATCCACCGTCCGGTCTTCGTCAAGTTCGAGGACGAACAGGGCAAGCCGGTCACGCGGCGCGACGCCCGCCAGAAGATCTTGGAAGCCGGTTGGCACCAGGCGCTGCAAACCCTGTCGGACGCCGAGCGCGCGAAAGGACCGGCCAGAATTGTCGCCGCCTTCGACAACAACGTCGACCAGCTCGTGGCGATGGAAGGTGTGCTGCACCGGTACGCGGCGCAGGGAGGGCCGGAAATCGACACCGGCAAGACGGCGCAGTTCATCAACACCGATCGCCGGCTGGGCAACACTGGCGCGGCAACCTTCTTCATGCAGATGGCCCTCGGTGTCATGGGCAGCTACATCGAGGGCGGACCATCGGCCGCCATCAACCTGCGCGACCCGGCCGGTGCAAGCATCGTCTTCATCAGCCCACCATCCGAAGAAGGACGCAAGGCGCAGGACGACGGCGTTTTCAAGCATCAGGTCAAGCCATCCATCGACCCGGACAACTACAAACCGCCAACGGTGGGCGCAGTCCTTGGTGAAGGCGAGATAGCGGCCGACGAAACCGCGACCAGGCCTTAGCCGTGGGGGCAGACCATTGAAAAACGTCATCCGCTTGGGCGACGCTACCTCACACGGCGGCAAGGTGCTCAGTAGCAGTGCGACCCACTTCAAGGTTCACGGTGTGCCGGTCGCGTGCGTGGGCGACACCTGCAGCTGTCCCATGCCCGGCCACAACGGGTGCACGATTACGACCGGGTCCCCCCACCACCTCATCGGCGGGAAGAGGATAGCCTTCGAGGGCGACAGCCTGAGTTGCGGTGCTAGGCTTATTTCAAGCTGCAAGCATTTTCGTACGATCAAATAACGCAGCACGTCGCACTAGCTTCCGTTCCGGGCGAGCGCCGACCAGTAGCACGCGCTCTGTCCGCTTCTTGTCGGTCGCGATCGCTCCGATCGAAGTCAGCCATCAGCCGTGCAGCAAAGCATACATGCTGCTGCTTGGATTTTAGCGGACACGTAAGTTTCCTCCGTAGCGCAGCCTGCATTACACTGTTCACTATGACTCGAGAAACCGCTTCTCCAAGGTGCTTCAAGTCTCGTGAATCGACTGCTACATACATAAATTTTTGAAGGGGCTGGCCTGGCGCCGGCCCAGCGAGGAACAGAATGCCCACAGTACTCTTGCTAGGTGGTAGCCAACACCTACGTGCGTTCCCGGCTGAGCCAGATTTTGCGACGCCTATCAGCCACTGCAGTGGAAACCAGCCTCCCGAGCGATATCACCGCGCGGTGTTCTACCCGTCGCCTGCCGGCGACAACGTGGAGAAGGTTTGGTACGTCTTTGTAACTGACGACTACCAAAGCCGCCCTGACCGGCTCACCGACGCCATGCTGATCGACGAACTCGATAAAGCCGGAATCACTCCACATATGGTCTCGGCCGACGTGCAGGAGCTCCAGCGTGAGCGCCGTGTAAACGCGGAATAGAAAGACGGCCCGCGAGAACCCCGACCGCAGCATGAAGCGAGCGGCTTCTGCTGCGATACGCCGAGTTCAGTCGAGCCGCCGGTGGTATCCCAACAGAGTCAACTGCATCGTGCGGAGCAGTGGATACTGCTCCGGGATCGCGTCTTTGGCCATCACCTTACCGGTGAGGATCTTGTCCCTGACCTCTTTTACGAAGCTGTCCACCGAGCGCAGGCGTGCGCCGGCAATATGAGTTCGCTCCACTGGTGCCGACGGAAAAATTGCCACCCGCTCGATCGCTGTCGTCGCCGGCAACCAAGTGAATACTTCCTTGAGGATGTACCTTTCTCCGACCGAGAATTTCTTCGCGTAGCGCTCCTCGCGCCGTTCCCAGGAATGGGCATCGAGCGATGCCTCGACGTGAACCAGCCGGCCGTCATGGGGATGGTAAGCCACGACGTCGAGTTCCATGTCCCACCCGCCCGCACCGCGGCGCCCTACTTTGACGTTCTGCTTAACCAGAAACCCTGTCCAGTTGTAATACTCCGAAATGAGCTGTTCGAGGTGTGTCACGCGGCTGTTCAGCAAAATCATGGGCGATCAAGTATAGCTGTAGTTGACCGACTATAGTCGTTGCAAGCCCTGCATGACGTCGATATCATGGTGCGATCAACGCACTCGTTAGACGAACAATTTCGGTGCCGGTGTCTGTAGCGGATGCGATTCACAAGCGCCCAGGTTGGATGCCGGCGACCGCAGCACGCAACGAAATGGGCACAGCGCTTTTCTGAACATCCGCCAGCAAGATCCTGCAGCTCGTGCCGAAATCCGTTACGCGTCACAACAATTGGAGCGTGAATTTTGAGCCTAAAAGAAGCTGTAGCTGTGCTGCGCGACCAGGCTGCTGGTCGGCCGCTGACGGACAAGGCGCAGCTGATCGCGGCTGCCCTGTCGCTTGAGACGGCAACCCTGAACACGAACAGTCGCGACCTGTTGGACGCGGCCGCCGGTTTGCACAGGCTTGCAACCGGAGGGGAGCTCAAGCTCGACCACATCGGGCGCGCTCGCGCGGCACATTTGGCGATCGTCGTCGCTGCCCTGGATTGGCGCAAGCAGAACGGCTATGTCGGGCAGCGCGGCGTCGTCGTGTTTTTTGACGGTACGGTCCAGAGCTGGGTAGACCAGTTGCGTAATCCGGAACACTGGCAGCCCGGTTGCATCGCGGTAGATGAAGCCGGGGACACGTGGGTCACGGTGGGTGGCGACGAGCGGCGCGGCGCGATGACGTGGCAGGCTGAATGGGCCGATGCTCGGCTGGTGCACGCCAGCTGACCCGATGGGCAGCCCGCACGTCGCGGCGGTCAGCCGCGTGCTGCAGATTCGGCAATAGGTGCCCTATGAACTTGGACAGTTGTCTCCCTTAGAGACGGAAAGTACGATGAATAAGAAACGTGTGGTGCCGATCGTCTCGGATCCGAAGCCTGCGACATGCGAGGACTGCCGTAATTTCACGGGCAGCGCATTTTTCTTCAGGTTTGGCTGCTCGAAAGGACATGAGCCGGACTATTCGTATTCAATGAACCGAGAAAAATGCACCGACCGTTCAAGCTTCACGCGTGAGGAACAGATCTTCAGGCGCTTCCAGCACGCCCCTTGGAGCGGGGAAAAGGAACTGAAGAATAAGAAGACGGCTGTGCTGCGCACCGAAACCAGCTTGCGCAAGGCATTGACCGAATTCGAAAAGGTTTTGACGTCCGACCAGGCCAAGGCCATTCGCGACGCGGCCAGCGCGTTTAGCCAGTTAAGCCGAGACATCGAAGTTGCAGGGAAACTCCTGAATGATTACAGGGAGAAGGAGATTGTCAGGCAACGGCAGCAGGAGGCGGAAAAGTACGACAAGATCGCAGCGGACTACTTCGGCAGCGCCGATGACGCTGCGGTCCTAGCGGTTGCCGAGGACCTTGCGGTTCTTTATTCGGATCATGGACGCGAGTGGTACCGGCAGACCAGGGATCCACAGGCGTACTTCGATTCCTCAGAGTCGCCGGGCCAAAAGATCGAGCAATATCGCCAAAAGCCGAGCGCGCAGCTCCTCACCGAAATTCGAAGGAAGTGCGCGGCATGCTTCGCATTGATGGGAATAGGAGGCGCTTATCGCGCGCCCTACGATCCCAGTATGGCCGACTTCGAAGCGTTTCGGACTTGGCGCCGTGAGCAAAACGAATTGATGCGCCGGATAGCCAAGGGCGATGGAATTAAGTCACTGCCACCCAAACGCTGAAACGTCGAAAGTCGATGTAAGTAAGGTTAATGACCTGAACGGGCAGGAGCAAGATTCCAGTGTTAGCGATTCCTCCAGCAGAAACACGCGTCCCGGCCGCCATGTACGCGGAGCTCCGGCACTGGTTGCTGGCGAACGATCCTGATGCTGGCAAGATGTTGAGTTGGTCGCTGGCCACGCTCCTTCCCCCTGCCACACCTGAGAAGATGGCGGCGGAAATCATCTGGATCATCCTGTGCGCCGGACGGTCCGCGCAGGCGGCACGCACGATCGAGCGTAAGGTATGGACGGCGATCGAATCAGAGCGTCCCGTGGTGGAAGTATTTGGCTACCGCGCAAAGGCGGCGGCGATCGAGCGGGCGTGGGTGGAGCGGGAGAAGGATTTCGCCGCAATGCAGGAGGCCATGAAAGCGGGGAGCCCGGAGCGCCTGGTCGAATGGTGCGGATCGCTGCCCTTCATTGGTGATGACACGCAGTTCCAGCTCGCGAAAAACTTCGGCGCGGATCTCTGCAAGCCAGACATCTGGCTTTGCCGGCTGACGGGGATCCCGGATAAGCCGCGGCGGTCGGTCGCTGTCCGCTTTCCCGCCTGCATGGCATTGTGCCGGCCGCTTGCGAATGCCACCGGCGATCGCATTGCCGCTGTCGATAGCTTGTTATGGCTCGCGTGTAATAAGGGTGTGCTCGCCGTCGACAGCAGCGCTGGTGAGGTGCGTTTCTTGCCTCGAGCGATCAAGGCGAGATCGATTTTTGATGCGGCGCCGTCGACCTCGCAGTTGGAACTGGAGCTGTGACCGTCAGAACCGCGTCTGTGCTGCCGGGCGTAACGCGGTGGCTCCGCGTGGTCGCACGCCAAGATAAGGCCCGGAGGCATTGCCGTGACCCGCGGCGCCGGTTTCAGGCGTTGGCGATCCGATAGTTGCTGTTGTGTAGCTTCCCAGCAGCCTACCAAGGAGGAGTCGTGAAAAAGCTTGCTGTCGTGTTGGCGTGCTTATGTGCCCCAGCGTTCGCGCATAAAGTGGTTGGGATTGCGGATGGCGACACATTAACTGTGCTCGAAGACGGGCGTCCTGTGAAGATCCGCCTCGCGAATATCGACGCGCCCGAAAAGGCCCAGGCCTTCGGCCAACGGTCCAAGCAGTCCTTATCCGAGCTTTGCTACGGAAAGGACGCTGCATACAAGCCGGTCGATGTCGACAGGTACGGACGCCCGGTGGCAGTGGTGACTTGCCAGGGCATGAACGTTAACCGAGAACAGGTCGCTCGCGGCATGGCCTGGGTCTATGCGCGCTACAACAAGGATCCCTCGTTTCCCGACGTCGAGGCGCGGGCGAAAGCAGCAAGGGTAGGTCTGTGGAGTGAAGAAGCGCCGACACCGCCCTGGGAGTACAGGCGGACCGCGGCTACGCGTCGTTGAGCAGTGTGCGCCAAGGAAAACAGGATGAGCAAGCCTAACGAACCTACTCACAGCGACCTGGTGGAACTCGGCGTGCGCTATGCGAAGCGGATCGGGTTCGCGGTGGTGGCCAGCGAGCTTCATACGTGGGGTTGCAGAGAGCAGGCCGACGTCGTGGGGTTTCGCCTGAACTCGTCGATTCTGATCGAGGCGAAGTGTAGCCGCTCGGACTTCCGCGCGGATGCCCGCAAGCCGGAGCGGACGGCCGGCGGATTGGGCATCTACCGCTTTTACCTTTGCCCGGCGAACCTGATCCAGGTAGAGGACGTTCCGGAGCGCTGGGGGCTGTTATGGGTCGAAAACAGGAGGGTGCGCATGGTAAAGGGCCCGCAAGGCAATATTTGGCCGCCATACGATCTGGCCTATCCGTATGGGAACTGGTCGTCGTTCATGCACGAACCCGATCTGAACGCCGAACGCGCGGTCATGTTTTCCATCGCCCGTCGACGCTCGCTGACACGGTCGGAGGAGCGGTACGAAGCACAGCTGCGCGAAGCAAACCTGCGTGCTGATCGCCTGGCCCGCTCGCACGATGAGCTTGCGCGGCAAAATCGTGCGTTGTCGGCAGAGCTTTTCGCGCTGCGCGCTGCTGGGTTAAGTGAGTCGGCGGCGATCGCGCACGGCCGCTAAGACGGTTCGTCCTGTGCCGTGGTCGATAGCTTATGTTTCCCGAGGCGCAAACACGTCGTCAGGATAAGGGAGGGCCTGGGCCGTGCTTCGCAGCATGGACAAATACTTTTTTATCGCTGTGTGGAGCTCGAGGCCGGTATCGATCGGGCGATCTTTAAATGCATGGATGGCATTGCGGCGTGACTGGACCAGTTTGCAAAGGTCGATTTCGTCAGCCGTGAATAAGTTTGCTTTCCGAACATAGTCGATCAGCGTGTCCAACGCCAGGCCATCCGGGTCGAGCAGTTTTTCCTTCGTCTTATGCCACGCCTTCGTGTTTTTTAACGTTTCGATGTCGTTCTTGTAACTATCGTAGTGGACAGCCAGGAAGAGCTTGATCGTGCCTTCAATCAGGCTGCCCAAGTTGGTCCAGCCGAGGATGAGGTCCCCTGCTTCAAGGTCTTCTGGCGGATCGCAATCCCAGTGACGCAGCGAACGCGAAAGCGAAACTTGCCAGTCGAGGCGCGACTTCGTCATGAGAGCTGCCGCATCAGCTGGCGCCCACCCTGCTGCTTCCGACCAGAAGCAGCGCAAGCCTTCGTTGAGCTTCTCGATGCGCGAAATGACGTCATGGATCGGCCGGTCGAGATCGTCGACCGTCGGCACTGGGGACATCCATTTTGGGAGCGTCGTTGTCATTGTGGGATTGTGACGGTTGAGCAGGATGATTGCAATTGTTCAGCCACGCCAACGTGGATAGTCGGCGGGCTGGACACAGCGAAGCAACCAGACAGCGCATGCTAACCAGAAATGTAACTAACCGACAGAGGATGAACCCCCAACTACACTCCGGACGCGCCACGACTTCGCATAAGACAACGACTTAGACAACGTCAAGCGGCCAGAAAACGGCCACTTTCGCGCGCGAAAGTTACGCTGAGAGTAGTTGGGATCCTGGGCATCAGCAGGCGTCAGGATCTTGGCGCGACACGCCCCTTGAACGTCGGCCTACCCACGCAGCAGCACCCACCGATTGAACCAGTCCCACTCGATGGTGCCGTAGCGCGGTGGCGGGAAGTCCTTTAGGCGCATTCGAAATTTCAGTAGCCCGGAATGAGCGCCGTGGCCGAGGCGATTTGCACTCGCCTTGCAAGCTGAGCAGGAGTTCGTCTTATGGTCCATCAGTGCCATCCGCGGGTGGTCGGCGGCGCCCTCCCTCAAGCGGCTCATCACTTGGTCGAGCCAGCGTGTGCGGCGCGTTGTCATTCCCTGGTGCCAGTTGAAAACGGGGAAACTCGGCTGGCCAGTCAGTGCCACCTCGAGCATGTAAGGAGTTCCGACATCTCGCCCGCAAGTCAAACATTTTCCGAAAGAGAGCATTCTGACCGAGATGTCACAATCGGCGTCGGCGGTGGTTGTCAACGGCGCCCATTTTAGGCCTCCGTTGAGTGCCTTACCGACGAACTCGGTGAGGTTGGAAAGGGCCCACTCCTGCGACCATGCATTTTCCCAATCCTGCGGATGGTGAAGCGAAACGAGCCAGGCCGCGTCTTCGCCATTGACCAGGTTGAAGATCGGCAGCGCGTGTTGCACT
>Ga0308166_1002000_pt1 | contig 19778 bp, 14 predicted proteins | sample PhyCR2_2_FD_202137 | JGI IMG/M metagenome (GOLD analysis project Ga0308166, IMG submission 202137) | Phyllosphere microbial communities from UC Gill Tract Community Farm, Albany, California, United States - DLSLCC.R2 | ecosystem: Host-associated > Plants > Phyllosphere > Unclassified | place... | reverse complement strand
AGTTCTCCCTGTCGAAGATGATTGCGCTGCGTCAGGTGGTGTTTCGCCTCGGCAGTCAGCAAGTGCTGATCAGCACAGCGCTGCTCGGCACACTGTTGGCGGGGTTGGGAATGCCGCTGACGCCGGCGCTGTTGCTCGGTGCCGGTTTATCGCTTTCATCCACGGCGATCGTGACCAAGGAGCTGGGCAGTCTTGGCGAAGTGTTCAGCAGCCACGGCCAGAACGCCGTCGGAGTACTGCTGTTTCAGGACGTGGTCGCGGTATTGCTGCTGACACTGGTTCCGGTGTTCGCCGGCACCAGCGAGCAGTCCTGGTATTGGGCCTTGCCGCTGACGCTGGGCAAAACCGTGGTGCTGTTCTTCGGCCTGCTGCTCGCCAGTCGCTGGTTATTGCCACGGCTGTTTCATGAGGTGGCGGCCTCGCGCTCGCCCGAGCTCTTCGTGCTGCTGGCGCTGGTGATCGTGCTGCTGACTGCCTGGCTCACGCACTTGTTGGGCCTGTCGCCTGCCCTCGGCGCTTTCCTTGCCGGCATGTTGCTCGGGGAAAGCCATTACCGGCACCAGATCGAAGCTGACATCCGGCCCTTTCGCGACATTCTGCTCGGCGTGTTCTTCGTCAGCATCGGCATGCTGATCGACCTGCAATTGTTCGTCAGTCACAGCCTGTTGATCATCGGCCTGACGCTGGGCCTGATGCTGATCAAGGGCATCGTGGTCGCGCTGCTGGTGAAGTGGCGCGGCAGTGACAGCGAAACCGCATGGCGCAGTGGTCTGGCCTTGGCGCAGGGCGGCGAATTCTGCTTTGCGCTGATGGCGCAGATGCAGCAGAACAGCCTGTTGCCGGCCGAACCAGGCGCTCTGCTGCTCGCGGCGACGTTCTGTTCGATGCTGCTCACGCCACTGCTGTTGCGTGCGGCGCCGCGCATTGCCGCCGTGCTGCATCGCAAGCCCAATCAGGAAGCGCAGATCGAACAGATCAGCGCGCTCAACGCCGACCTCGATCAGCATGTGGTGATCTGCGGCTATGGCCGCGTCGGCCAGTCCATCGGCCGCTTCATGGGCAACGCCGGGCAAGCCTATGTTGCGCTGGACAACGATCCGGTGCGGGTGCAGGAAGCCGCATCCGCGGAAAGCGACGTGCATTACGGCGACTCGGCGCGTGGCGATCTGCTGACTGCCGTCGGCCTGGTGCGCGCCAGGCTATTGGTGATTGCCGTGGACCAAAGCGATGTGGCGTTACGCATTCTTCGTGAAGCGCGCCGGCTCAATCAACAAGTGCCGATTCTGGTGCGCACCCGTGATGACAGCCAATCGGCCGAGTTGCGAGCCGCCGGCGCCACCGAGGTGGTGCCGGAGCTTCTGGAGTCGAGCCTGATGCTCGCTTCACACGCGCTGATCATGCTTGGTCTGCCCGCGCATCAGGTGCAGGAGAAAGTCGATCAGGTGCGCATCGACCGCTATCGCCTCCTCCACGGCTTCTACCCCGGAGCCAATGATGAGGAAATCTAGTCTTGACTCACCGCGCCGATCTTGTGCAGCGACAGGTCGGCCCCGTAATACTCTTGTTCCTGACTCAGGCGCAGCCCATGCAATGCCTTGATCGCGCCGTAAACGACGAAGCCGCCAACCAGCGCCACCACGACGCCGAGCGCAGTGCCGATCATCTGGCTGATCAGGCTGACGCCGCCCAGGCCACCCAGCGCGGTCTGGCCGAAGATGCCGCAGGCAATCCCGCCCCACACGCCACACAAGCCATGCAATGGCCAGACGCCCAGCACATCGTCGATGCGCCATTTGACTTGAGCAGCGATGAAGCACCAGACAAACAAGGCTCCGGCGACCGCGCCTGTCACCAGCGCACCGACTGGATGCATCAGATCGGATCCCGCGCAGATCGCCACCAGACCGGCCAACGGGCCGTTGTGCAGAAAGCCCGGGTCATTGCGCCCGACGATCAACGCCGCGACGGTACCACCCACCATGGCCATCAACGAGTTCACCGCGACCAGGCCACTGACACCTTGCAGCGTCTGCGCGCTCATCACGTTGAAGCCGAACCAGCCGACAATCAGGATCCACGAACCCAGTGCCAGAAACGGAATGCTCGATGGCGCGAATGCGACCAAGCGTCCATCGCGATAGCGCCCGTTGCGCGGGCCGAGCAACAACACTGCGGCCAACGCCAGCCAACCGCCCATGGCATGCACCACCACCGAGCCGGCGAAATCGTGGAACGCCGCGCCAAACTGCGCTGCCAGCCAGCCCTGCAAGCCGAAGTTGCCGTTCCAGATCAGCCCCTCGAAGAACGGATAGATAAACGCCACGATCAGCGCCGTCGCGCACAACTGCGGAACAAACCGCGCGCGCTCGGCAATGCCGCCGGAAATGATCGCCGGGATCGCGGCAGCGAAGGTCAGCAGGAAGAAAAACTTCACCAGTCCATAGCCATGATCGTTCGTCAGCACCGCAGCCGGTTGCATGAAGGTGACGCCGTAGGAGATCCAATAGCCTATAAAGAAATAGGCCAGGGTCGAGACGGCGAAGTCGCTGAGGATTTTCGCCAGTGCGTTGACCTGGTTTTTCTGCCGGACCGTGCCGACTTCCAGAAAGGCGAAACCGGCGTGCATCGCCAGTACCATCACTGCACCGATCAGAATGAACAACGTATTGGAACTGTGGACCAGCGTGTCCACAGCGCTTTGCAGATTTTCCATGAGAAGGCAGACCTGAAGGCTGAAAAGGCACCAAAGCGGTTCATGCAGGCATTTCTTGCACCAAGTTGTGCCCCGCCAGTCATCCCACTGCACAATGGCCGACCTGATTTGGCGCACAGATCAATGTCCGGTCACGAACCGCAAGCATCTGAATTGGATTTTTTGCCGGGACGCCCGGCAACAGCGCACCTACCCGGTGCGACGCACCACGACACAGCAAAAGTTGTACCAGGCATTTGTACTGAACCTTCGCGCAAGGCTCATACTCGAACGCTTCAAAGCCACCTACGGAGATCCACCAATGGCCAGCATCAAGGCAAAGACTGCTCAAGAAATCCTGATGAACGACTTCCAGACTCTGGTCGCCGACACCGAACGCTTGCTCGAGCACACCAAGACCCTCGCTGGCGATCAGGCCGATGAGCTGCGCGCCCAGATTCATGACAGCCTGCTGCGCGCCCGGGAAACCCTGAAAGTGACTGAAGACACGCTGCGCGAACGCGGTCAGGCGGCGGTCACCGCCACTGAAGATTATGTGTCGGCCAACCCATGGCAGTCGGTGGGCATCGCTGCCGGCGTCGGCTTTCTGATCGGCCTGCTGGCCACTCGGCGCTGATCATGTCGATCGGTGAATCCGGCCCGACTGCGGGCACCGCCTCTTCCACGCGTCGCCTCGGCGCCGCCGTTCTGGGCCTGCTGCACAGCCATGTCGAGTTGTTTGGCATCGAATTGCAGGAGCAGAAATCACGCACCGTCAGCCTGCTGCTGTTCGCCGGTCTGGCGCTGGTGTTTGCCCTGCTGTTGCTGGTAGGTCTGTCGACGCTGGTGATGATCATTTTCTGGGACACCTACCGTTTGCCAGCGATCATCGGCCTGTGCGTTTTCTATACGCTGGCCTCGATCTTCTGCGGTCTGCGCCTCAAGGCTGCAATTTTCGATGAGTCCTCGCCTTTCCACGGCACGCTCGAAGAGCTGGCCAACGACCGGGAGCGCCTGTTGCCATGAGCCTGCCTGAACTTCCACACAACAGCTCGCGTCGGGAAATGCGCAAGGCACTGATCCGCCTGCGCATGGAAATGCACCGTCAGGAAATCCGCCACGAAACCGCGCAAGTCCTGCAACCCTTGCAGCGCATGCGCGGCATGAAGCAGAACGTGCAGGACGGTTTCGGCATCAAGCATGCGCCGTTGTGGGGCGTGGCGGCGGTGACGCTGCTGGGTTTCCTCACCGGCAAAGGCTCGAAACGCGGCAGTGGTGGCGGCTTGACGCGACTGCTGCGTCTGGGCACGACGCTTGGGCCGCTGATCAGACTGGTCATGCACAGCTCGGGCAAACGCTAAGCCGACTTCTCTGGCTACAATCTTGCAATAGCGCCGGGATGAACCCTCTTATCGGAGGGTTCAATTCCGCGTGCCTATCCGGCAAACGCGGCCAACGAACAATAAGATTAAGGACCTGCCGTGATCGAGGGGCAACCGCTCGCCTGCTTTCAGCCTTTTATCGACACCGCCACCGGGCGCATTGCCGGCGTTGAAGCACTGGGTCGCTTGCGCCAGAGCGATGGTCAACTGACGTCGGTCGGGCCATTGTTCGCCGATCCGCGGACCCCGGCGACCGCCCTGCGCCGTCTCGATCGGCAGATCCGTGACCACGCGCTCAGTTGTCTGCATGAAGCCCCGGCGGACTGGTTTCTCAGCCTGAACATGTCGCCACGCTGGATCAGCCGCCTGCGCGCCGACCAAGCGCTGCCCAGTCTCAAGCAGCTGGCGCGGCATGAAGTTGACCCGCGGCGCATCGTTTTCGAGATCACCGAGTTGGGCGGTAACAGCGAACGCCTGGCCCAGGTGGTGGCGCGCTACCGCGAGGCTGGCGCAAGAATCGCCATCGACGATTTCGGCGCCGGCTATTCGCAACTGGATCGGGTGCTGGCCCTGCAACCGGACATTCTCAAGCTCGACATGCGTCTGTTTCAGGCAGCGGCCCTCGGCGGCCCGAGCAGTGACGTGGTCAAAGCGCTTGCGCAGATGGCCGAAAAAACCGGCTGCTGGATCATCGCAGAAGGCGTCGAAACCGAGGCGCAGCTGAATTTCGCGCTGGAATGCGGCTCACGCTACGTACAGGGATTTCTCTTCGCCGGGGCGCAGGAAGCGTTCTTCGCCACGGATGCTTTCGTCGCGCATTTCGCTCGTTTGCGACAGCGCTACGTGATGCAGAAACTCAGCGAGCGCGGGCGGCTGATGCAGATGCGTCAGCAACTCGGCGAGTTGATGGCGATTCTGCAGCAATGGGCGCAAGCCCGCGCACCGCTCAGCGCACTGCCACAACTTCAGGCCTTCCCCTGGCTACTGCGCTTTTACCAATGCGATCGCCACGGCACCCAGCTGACACCCAACCTGGAATGGCGTCAGGGCGGCTGGTTCGCTGATGATCGCTACCTGGGGCACAACTGGTCGTGGCGACCGTACTTCTATCACCTGCTCGCCGAAGGCTGGGAAGAGCGCCGCCTGACCCTGTCCAACACCTATCGCGATGCTACCAGTAACCAGTATTGCCTGACTGCCGGACAGTTCTTCGATAACGGTGAGCGACTGTTGTTGATCGATATCGATGCGGCAGGCCTGTAGTTCTGCTTGCAGGCGCCGGGCCGAACCGGGAAGCTAGGGCGATCAGTCACCAGACGGAGAGATTCAGCCTTGGATTGGCCTACCCTGCTCAACCGCGAACGCCTCGGCAAGCCGCTGCACAGCCCGCAAGAACTCGGCCGCAGCCCCTTTCACAAAGACCATGACCGCATCATTTTCTCCGGTGCCTTCCGCCGTCTCGGGCGCAAGACTCAAGTGCATCCGGTCACCAGCAACGATCACATTCACACCCGCCTGACCCACTCGCTGGAAGTCAGCTGCGTCGGCCGCTCGCTGGGCATGCGTGTCGGTGAAACTTTGCGCAGCGCGCTGCCAGACTGGTGCGACCCGGCCGACCTCGGCATGGTCGTGCAATCGGCCTGCCTGGCGCATGACATCGGCAACCCGCCATTCGGCCATTCCGGCGAAGACGCCATCCGCCACTGGTTCCAACAAGCCGCCGGGCGCGGCTGGCTCGATGGCATGAGCGACGCCGAGCGCGGTGACTTCCTCAATTTCGAAGGCAACGCTCAGGGCTTTCGCGTGCTGACGCAGCTGGAATATCACCAGTTCGATGGCGGCACGCGTCTGACCTACGCGACCCTGGGCACCTATCTGAAGTACCCGTGGACCGCGCGCCACGCCGACTCTCTCGGCTACAAGAAACACAAATTCGGTTGCTACCAGAGCGAACTGCCGTTGCTCGAACAGATCGCCCACAAGCTCGGCCTGCCGCAGCTCGAAGACCAGCGCTGGGCACGCCATCCACTGGTGTATCTGATGGAGGCCGCCGATGACATCTGCTACGCGTTGATCGATCTGGAAGACGGTCTCGAGATGGAGCTGCTCGACTACGCCGAAGTCGAATCGCTGCTGCTGGGTCTGGTCGGTGACGACTTGCCGGAAACCTATCGCCAGCTCGGCCCGCAGGATTCCCGCCGACGCAAACTGGCGATCCTGCGCGGCAAGGCCATCGAGCACCTGACCAACGCGGCAGCGCGGGCATTTGTCGAACAGCAGGACGCCCTGCTCGCGGGTACGCTGCACGGCGATCTGGTCGAACACATGCACGGGCCGGCCAAGCGCTGCGTGTTGAATGCCAAGGACATCGCGCGCAAGAAGATCTTCCAGGACAAGCGCAAGACGCTGCATGAGATCGGCGCCTATACCACGCTGGAGATTCTGCTCAATTCGTTCTGCGGCGCCGCACTGGAACAACACAACGGCCGCACGCCGTCGTTCAAGAGTCGGCGCATCCTCGATCTGCTCGGCAACAACGCGCCCGATCCGCAGGGCTCGCTGCACGGCTCGTTTCTGCGCATGATCGATTTCATCGCCGGCATGACCGACAGTTACGCCAGCGACATGGCGCTGGAAATGACCGGACGTTCAAGTCACTGATCGCGCTGTATCTGGCCTGCTGCTGATCGGGCCGGCCAAATACAGTGACGCTCTCCGGCCCGACTGCACCAAACCTCAAACATTGTGGTTTCTCTCGCCGAATGCAGTCGGGCTATCGTCAAGTCATCAGATAAAACAAACAGCGTGGGTTAAACACAACTTTAAACACATGCAAATAATGGAGATCGATATTAACCAAGGAACCAGATTTCGCTAAAAGCCAGCAACGACCGCGCACTTCCTTACGCCAAACCTAATTTCAACGTAGTCCGATTCTTCATTATGCGTAGGATTAATCCGATAGCGTAGTCGAGCCCCCGGCAGTCCATGCGAGTGTTCATTCAACTGAGCTAAGGTGCGCGCTTTATTCATGCTTGCATGGGACTCTATTTATGAACTCCGTTTTTATTGTGGACGATCACCCGGTCATCCGTCTCGCCGTGCGAATGTTGCTGGAACATGAAGGCTACAAGGTCGTCGGTGAGACCGATAACGGAGTTGATGCCATGCAAATGGTCCGTGAATGCATGCCCGACCTGGTCATTCTCGATATCAGCATCCCCAAGCTGGACGGCCTGGAAGTACTGGCGCGTTTCAATAGTATGGGTTCGAATTTCAAGATCCTTATTCTGACGGCACAGTGTCCTACGCTGTTTGGCATCCGCTGCATGCAATCGGGAGCCTCGGGCTATGTCTGTAAACAGGAAGACTTGAGCGAACTGGTCAGTGCAATTAAAGCGGTACTGTCCGGTTACAACTATTTCCCCAGCCAGGCGCTCAATCCGGTTCGCAGCGACGATATCAGGTACGCCGAGCTGGAGTTATTCAAAGCCGTCAACGATCGCGAATTAATGGTGTTGCAGTTATTTGCCCAGGGACGTACCAACAAGGAAATCGCCAAGGGCATGTTCCTGAGCAACAAGACCGTAAGCACCTACAAAAAGCGCCTGATGCAAAAACTCAAGGCCAGGTCCCTTGTAGAACTTATCGAAATGGCCAAACGCAACGCACTCGTGTGAGACCCCGCATGCCCAGCCGTTTGAAGGACTATCTAATCGCCTTGAGCGCAGGTCTGTGCCTCAGCGCCAATGCGTCTGCCATGCCGGGCGAATCAGCGGAATACGCCTTGCTCAGCCGGGCGACCGCAGCCGTTCCAGTTGCCTTGCAGCCGGTCCAACGGCAGTGGCTGCAGACGCGCAAAGAATTGATCCTGGGAACGTCTGCACCGGACTATCCGCCGTTCGACATGACCGTCAGCGGCAAGGAGTACGAGGGACTGACCGCCGACTACGCAGGGATTATCGGCAAGGCCACCGGTTTGCCGATTCGGGTGCAACGCTTTGCCTCACGCGACGCCGCAATCAGCGCATTGATCAATGGCCAGGTCGACTTGCTCGGCACAGCAAATGGATACGAAGCAGGTAATGCCAACCTGGCCCTCTCCATTCCCTATGCAGTCGATCAGCCGGTGCTGGTGACGCGCGAGGATGAAACCCGCTCACTGACTGAAGGCCTGGCCGGCCTGCGCTTGAGCATGGTCTATCACTATCTGCCGTTGCCCGAGATCAGAGCGATGTATCCCAAGGCGCTGATCACCTGTTACCCGTCCTACCAGAACGCAATCAACGCGGTTGCCTTTGATCAGGCCGACGTGTTTCTCGGAGACACCCTCTCCACCCATTACATGATCAACAAGGGCTATCTCAACAACGTGCGCATGGCCAATTTCGGCAAGCAGGAAGCCCAGGGCTTCAGCTTCGCGGTACGGCGCAGCAATCCGCACCTGTTGAGCGTGATCGACACGGTGCTCGAGGCAGTCCCGGGCACTCAGCGTGACGACATTGCCAAACGCTGGAGCGCCGGCAGCGACCTGCTGCTGACGGACAGGAAACTCCAGCTGACGGAGCGCGAGGAAAGCTGGCTCAAACAACATCCGGTGGTCAACGTTGTCGTCAATGAAGCTTACGCACCGCTGACATTCTTCGACAGTGCAGGCAACTTTCGCGGCATCAGCGCCGATCTGCTCGAGCTGATTCGCTTGCGGACCGGGTTGCGTTTCAATATTCAACGCAGTCGCAATGACGCAGAAATGATCAAGCAAATCGACAACCACAAAGCCGATCTGATTGCCGCCCTGCTGCCCAGCGCCGAACGTGAAAAAAAACTGCATTTCAGTCGCCCGTATCTGGAAAATTCCTATGTACTGCTCACCCGCAAAAGCGCCGATGGTCCGACCAACCTGGCACAGCTGAAAGGCAAGCGGTTGGCCATCGCTCAGGGCAACCCGCTGATCGACAACCTGCGCCAGGAACATCCCGGCATTGAGCTGATCGAAACACCTGACACGTTCAGTGCCGTGTCGATGCTTGCCGAAAACCATGTCGAGGGTGCAGTGAATTCGTTGGTGATTGCCAACTACTTCATCTCTTCGCGCATCTTTGACCGGCCATTGCAGATCACCACCACGATCGGCACCGGCCAGGCCGCTTTTTCGCTGGCGACCGCCCGGGACAATACTGAACTGGCCTCGATCATCAACAAGGCACTATTGAGCATCGCCCCCGAAGAACTCGGCGTTATCAACGGTCGCTGGCGCGGGTATTCCACTGCCTCGCAGAACATCTGGCAAAACTACCAGCGCCTGTTCTATCAAGTGGTCGCCGCCGCTGCCCTGGTACTGCTGTTGCTGTTGACCTGGAATGCCTATATGCGTCATCAGATCAAACAGCGCCAGGCCGCCGAACGTGCATTGAGCGACCAACTGGAATTCATGCGCTCGCTGGTCAATGGCACACCGCATCCGATCTATGTCCGTGACCGACAGGGTCTTCTGCAAAGTTGCAACGACAGTTATCTCGAAGCGTTCAATGCCCGGCGCGAGGACATCATTGGCAAAGGTGTCATGCAGGGCACGCTGAGCAATGCGTTCGAAGCCCAGGCATTCCATGCCGATTACCAGAGAGTCATCGCCGAAGGCACTCCGTTGATACTTGACCGGCCGCTGCATATCGGCAACCGGCGCCTGACCATCTATCACTGGATACTTCCCTATCGCGACTCCAGCGGCGCGGTCCAGGGCATCATCGGCGGCTGGATCGACATCAGCGAACGCCGCCAATTGTTCGATGAGCTGCGCGCGGCCAAGGAGCGGGCGGACGAGGCGAATCGGGCCAAGAGTACATTTCTGGCGACCATGAGCCATGAAATACGTACGCCGATGAATGCCGTGATCGGGATGCTCGAACTGACTCTCAGACGCATTGATCCGCACCATCCTGATCGCGCGTCGATCGACACGGCCTACCATTCGGCCAAGGACCTGTTGGGCTTGATCGGCGACATTCTCGACATAGCGCGCATCGAATCCGGGCGCCTTGGCCTGTGTCGGGAATGGATCAATCTGGTCGACACGGTCAATTCCGTTACGCGCATCTTCGACGGTCTTGCCCGACAGAAGAATCTCGCCTTGCAAACTGTCTTCAACCCCCGGGATCCGGCCGTAGATGTGCACCTGGACCCACTGCGCTTCAAACAAGTGCTGTCCAACCTGGTCAGCAATGCCATCAAATTCACCGAACACGGGCACGTGCGGATTACCCTGGAAATGCTCACATCGGACGCCCCCGGACGCACCTTGATGCAATTGACCGTGCAGGACAGCGGAACCGGTATCAGTGCCGAGGACCAACAGCGTCTGTTCGAACCTTTCGCACAGGCGGAAAACGGCAGCCGGCAAGCCAAAAACGGCGCGGGGCTTGGACTGGTCATCAGTCGGAACCTGTGCGAAATGATGGGCGGGCAACTGCAGTTGAGCAGCCAGCCCGGCATCGGCACTCAAGTCTGCGTGTCGTTGCCACTGGACAGCCAGCCGGCGAAAATCAATCCGCAGAAAGGCGAACCGTTGATCAAGACCGCAACAACCCCATTACACGTACTGGTCGTCGACGACCATCCCGCCAATCGCCTGCTGATGTGCCAGCAACTGGAATTCCTCGGTCATCGCTTCAGCCTCGCCGAGGACGGCTGCCGCGGTCTCGAACTCTGGAAGTCAGGGCATTTCGATCTGGTGATTGTCGACTGCAACATGCCTTTGATGAACGGCTATGAGATGACTCGCGCGATTCGCCAACTGGAACTGCACAACCGCCGGCCGCCGTGCACCGTGCTGGGCTTCACCGCCAATGCACAGCCTGAAGAAATCCAGCGCTGCAAGCTTGCCGGCATGAACGATTGCCTGTTCAAGCCCTTGAGCCTGACCCTGCTCGGGCAGTGGATCGATGAAATCACACCGACCTTCCCCGCGCCGGTATTCGACCTGCAAAGTCTGAGCGTGCTGACGGGCGGCAACCCGGCGCAGACACGTCGCATGCTCGCGGAACTGCTTAAAAGCAGCCGTCTCGACCGCGAGGAACTGCTCACTCTGTCACCCGAAGATGATCGCGAAGCATTGGCCGTGGTTGCGCACAAGATCAAGGGCGCGGCACGCATCGCCCAGGCCTCGCGGTTGATCGAATGTTGCGATGCCCTCGAGGAGGCTTGCCAGCAAGCCCTCGCATCGCAGGAGATTGCCCGCCACTGGGCGGCCACCAGTCAGGCAATGCTCGAACTGGAACAGGCCCTGCAGAATCAATTGACCCTGGCCGATCAAGGCACATTGAGCGAGTCTTAACTATGCTTTGGCGCTGAGCAGTGAGTTAAACATTCATGGAGAGCCTGCAATGCACAGCCCACTGCGCCCCGAGCAACGCCGGTTGCCGCTGCACGTGCACATCAGCGTCATGTTCACCTTTCTCTTGTTGCTCACGGGCGTGGTGCTGGGCCTGTTCAATTACCACCAGACCACGCAAATCATCCTGTCGAGCAGCGAGAAACTGTTCGATCGCATCGAACAGGACGTACGCAACGACTTGCAGGCGACTTATCAGCCGATCCGCAACCTGTTGAGCCTGCTGGCAGAGACCCCGGCCGCCGACACTGGCAATTTCGAGCAGCGCCTGTCTTTGCTCAAGCCCTTCAGCCAGTCACTCAGCGACAACCCGGCACTGGCGTCGCTGTATCTGGGTTATGCCAGTGGTGACTTCTTCATGGTGCGGGCACTGCGCTCCGCGGCGATCAAAGCACAGTTGCAGGCGCCGGACGCAGCGGCATACCAGGTCTGGAGCATCGAACACGACCCGCAAGGCGCCGTACGCTCGCAATCACTGTTCTTTGATCAGGCTCTGTCTCTGATCATCCGGCGCGAGCATCCCGAAGACGCTTACGATCCGCGCAGCCGAAACTGGTTCAGCGAGGCCCTGCAGCAGGCCGGGCAGATCACCACCGAGCCTTACGTATTTTTTTCCACCCATAACGTCGGCACCACCCTGGCCCGACGCGCCGGCGAGCATGCCGTGATCGGTGCCGACCTGACGCTGGCCGCGTTGTCGACGACGCTGAACAAACATCGGGTCACCGCGTCGACCGAAATCGCCTTGTACGATGCCGATGGCAATGCCGTGGCTTATCCCGACAGCAGTCGCCTGATCGTCGATGACCGCACCGCGCGGCTCGCCAGAGCCGCCGATCTCAGCCCGGAGTTGAGCGCGTTGCTGAGCACTGAAAACAACGGCAAGCGCCTGCAGGTCAACGGTCGACAGTGGATTGTTGCGCGCACGAGTATTCAGGAAGGCGGACCGAAAGGTCTGCAATTGGCGCTGCTGGTGCCGGAAGACGAATTACTGGTGGATGCATTCCGCATGCGCTGGCAAGCCGCGCTGATTACCCTGACCATCCTCTTGCTGTGCCTGCCATTGGGCTGGGTGATTTCGCGGATTCTGGTCAAGCCGCTGCACGCCCTGGTCAAGGAAGCCGATGCGATCCGCAGCTTCGACTTCAATTTTCCGCTGGCGAGACGCTCCCTCGTACTGGAAGTCGATCAATTGAGCCTGTCGATGGCGCGGATGAAGGAAACCCTGGGGAGCTTCTTCCGGATCACCGACAGCCTGTGCGCCGAAACACGTTTTGCCCCGCTGCTCGAGCGCGTGCTGTTCGAAACCGTACAGATCGCCCAGGCGCAGGCCGGTCTGATCTACCTGCGCGAAGCCGACGGTGCGCGCATGGAACCTTATGGTCTGATCATCAACGGCGTGCCCCAGGCACTGGAGGCGTTCGATATTCAGGGGCGTGACCTGCACAAGAACACCGGGCCGGCCTGGTTCGAACAACTGGTCAGCGCGAACAATGTGGTCAGCCACCTGGGCTTCGATCAGGCGGGCGACTTGCAGAAAATCCTGCTGGCCATGGAATCGCCGCGCATTCATCTGATCGGTATCCGCCTGCACAACCAGCATGACGAAACCATCGGCCTGCTGATTTTGCTGGTCAATGACAGCGGCGCGCCGAGCGATCTGGAAAAGCTGCGGCCCGACCGCATCGCCTTTTTGCAAGCCGTCTCGGGCGCGGCGGCGGTCAGCATTGAAAGTCAGCGCCTGCAGGCGCGGCAAAAACAACTGCTCGACGCGTTCATCCAACTGCTCGCCAGCGCAATCGACGCCAAGAGTCCGTACACCGGCGGCCATTGCCAGCGCGTGCCGGAGCTGACGCTGATGCTCGCCCAGGCTGCCGCCGCCAGCCAGGAACCGGCCTTCAGCGCCTATCAACCGAGCGAAGATGAATGGGAGGCGCTGCACATCGCCGCGTGGCTACACGATTGCGGCAAGGTCACGACGCCGGAGTACGTGGTCGACAAAGCCACCAAACTCGAGACCATCCACGACCGCATCCACGAGATCCGCACCCGCTTCGAAGTGCTCAAGCGTGACGTGTGGATCAACTACTGGCAGGCGCTGGCGGCAGGCGCAGACGAAGCTGCGCTGGCCCGCTCGCGCGATCATGAGTTGCTGACGCTGGATGAGGATTTTGCCTTTGTCGCCCGCTGCAATCTCGGTGGCGAGGCCATGGCCGAGGCCGATCTGCAACGCCTTGAGCAGATTGCCAAGCGCACCTGGATGCGAACACTCGACGATCGCCTCGGTGTGTCCTGGGAGGAAAACGGCCGTCAAGCAAAAACGCCCGCGCCGGCGTTGCCCGTCAGCGAAAGGCTGCTCGCCGACAAACCCGAGCACCTGATCGAACGCAACCAGAACGAACTGATCCCGGAAGACAACCCCTGGGGCTTCAAGCTCGATGTGCCCACATACAAATACAACCGCGGTGAGCTGTACAACCTGAAGATCAACCGTGGCACGCTGACCCGCGAAGAGCGCTACATCATCAATCACCACATGGTGCAGACGATCATGATGCTCAGCCACCTGCCCTTCCCCGGCCACCTGGACAGCATTGCCGAAATCGCCGGCGGCCATCACGAAAAAATGGATGGCACCGGCTACCCGAAACGGTTGAAACGCGAGGACATGAGCCTGCCGGCCAGAATGATGGCGATTGCCGATATTTTCGAAGCGCTGACAGCGGCCGATCGGCCTTACAAGAAAGCCAAGACGCTGAGCGAGGCGCTGGGGATCATGGCGACCATGTGCCGTGAAGCGCACATCGATGCGCCACTGTTTGGCCTGTTCATCAACGAGGGGGTGTACATGCAGTACGCGACGCGGTTTCTCGATCCAGCGCAAATCGACAGCGTGGACACGGCCAGCCTGTTGCACAAGGCTGGCCTCAGCGGTTGATCAGCAGTCGGTCAGGCGCAGGAAAATCGCCGCCAGCTGCTCGATGCCGGCCTGATCTTCGGCGCCGAAACGCGCCAGCTTCGGGCTGTCGAGGTCGAGCACGCCGATCAGGCGACCGTCCTTGACCAACGGCACCACCAGCTCACTGTTGGACGCGCTGTCGCAAGCGATGTGGCCGGGGAATGCATGCACATCCTCGACGCGCTGGGTCTGCAGACTGGCAGCAGCAGCGCCACACACGCCACGGCCGAACGGAATGCGCACGCAGGCGATCTGGCCCTGAAACGGGCCGAGCACCAGTTCTTCGTTGCGATTGAGGTAGAAACCGGCCCAGTTCAGATCATCGAGCTGGTTGAACAGGAACGCGGAAAACTGCGCGGCATTGGCGATGAAATCGCGCTCGTCCGCCAGCAGCGATTCCAGTTGCGCGGCCAACATACCGTAGCCTTCAAGGCCCTGGCCGCTGTGATGCAAATCAATCATGCCTTGTGCTCCAGCAATTTCAGTCCCACCCAGTAGCGGGCGAATTGATACGCGCAACGTCCGTTGCGATTACCGCGGCCGGTGGCCCAGCGCACGGCGAGAATGTCCAGTGCTTCGTCGCGCTCCCAGCTCAGGCCGGCCTTGGCAGCCAACTGGCCGATCCAGTGTTCGACGACATTGAGGAAATGTTCTTGGGTAAACGGGTAGAACGACAGCCACAAGCCGAAACGGTCCGACAAGGCAATCTTGTCTTCCACCGCTTCGCTCGGGTGCAATTCGCCGTCGACGCGCTTCCAGTTTTCGTTGTCGCTTTCCTTTTCCGGCACCAGGTGGCGGCGGTTGGAAGTGGCGTACAGCAAGACGTTGTCGGGGGCCTGCTCGAGCGAACCATCGAGCACGCTTTTCAGCACGCGGTAGTCACCTTCGCCGGATTCGAACGACAAGTCATCGCAGAACAGCACGAAACGTTGCGGCAATTTGGCGACCTGCTCGACCACTCGTGGCAAGTCCGCCAGATGATCGCGCTCGATTTCGATCAGACGCAGGCCCGCGCCAGCGTGTTCGGCAAGCAACGCACGCACCAGCGAGGACTTGCCGGTACCGCGCGAACCCCAGAGCAAAGCGTGGTTGGCCGGCATGCCATCAAGAAATTGTTGTGTGTTGCGCCCCAACTGCTCCAACTGACGGTCGACGCCGATCAGGTCCGACAGGCGCATGTCGAGGCTGACTTCCAGCGGCAGCAGATAACCGCTGCGCCCGTCACGCTGCCAGCGCGCCGCCAGGCAAGTGTTCCAGTCAATCACAGGACGCGGTGCCGGCAACAGCGGTTCGATTCGCGCCAGAACCGACTCGGCGCGTTCAAGAAAAGCATTCAATCGTGAATCCACGTCTTCTCCTCGGGCACTTTCACAGTGATGATGACGATCCAGCGACCCTGCACAGATAGAATTGCCCGAGCAAGCCTTGTTACAAGGCGATTCGGGAACCTCGGTATCCATACATGATCGACTATGCTTGAGCAGCGAAGGGAAACGGAAGTGGTTCAACACCCCATGGATATCAAATTCACCCACCGGCTGTCTTACAAGCAAGCCAGGCTTACCGTGCTGGTCGGGTTCATTCTGGGCACCCTGCTCAGTCTGCTGCAGATCGGCATCGATTATGCCAGCGAAGACGCGTCCATCAACCGTGAAATCCTCGCGCTGCTGGAAATCAGCCACAATCCGGCCTCGCGCATCGCCTATAACATCGACGCCGAACTGGCGCAGGAACTCACCCTGGGCCTGCTGCGCTCGCCCGCGATCATCGCCGCGCAACTGATCGACAACAACGATACCGTGCTGGCCAACGTCAAACGCCCGGAGCTGCAGAGCAACTACCGGCTGATCAGCGACTTCCTGTTCGGCGCCAAGCGTCATTTCGAAGACCGCCTGTACCTTGACCACTTGCCCAACGAATCCCTCGGCGTCCTCAAACTGGAAGTCGACACTTACGCCTTTGGCAGTCGCTTCCTGCGCCGCGCCGAAGTCACCCTGCTCAACGGTTTCGCCCGCAGCCTGCTGCTGACCGGGATCCTCCTGGCGCTGTTCTACGTGATGCTGACCAAGCCGCTGGTGCGGGTCATCCGTGAACTCAGCGGCCGTGATCCACGCAGCGCCGAGCCGACCACGCTCGAGTGCCCCGCCGGCCACGGCAACGATGAAATCGGCGTACTGGTCAAAGTTGCCAACCAGCAATTCGAGAACATCGCCACCGAAATCCAGCAACGGCGCACAGCGGAAAACCGCCTGACCGAATACCTCGCGCAACTGGAAGACATCGTCTCGGCGCGCACCGCCGAGCTCAAGGCCATCAATACCCGCCTCAGCCAATCCAACGAAGAACTCGAAGCGGCGCGCCGCACTGCGTTGGACATGGCCGAAGCACGTTCGGCCTTCCTGGCCAACATGAGCCATGAAATCCGCACGCCACTCAACGGGTTGCTGGGGATGATCGCGCTGTCGCTGGACGGCCCGCTGAACGCCGAGCAGCAGCAACAACTGTCAATTGCCCACGATTCGGGCAAGGTGCTGGTGGAGCTGCTCAACGATATTCTCGATCTGTCGAAATTCGACGCCGGGCAACTGGAGCTGGAAAACATCCCGTTCGATCTCGGTTCGTTGATCGAGGATACCGCCAACCTGCTTTCGCAGAATGCCGCACCGAGCGTCGAATTGACCTGCCTGATCGAGCCGAACTTTCCGGCGCTGGTGCTGGGCGACCCGACGCGAGTGCGGCAGATTGTCAGCAACCTGTTGTCGAATGCGCTGAAATTCACCCGCTTCGGTCGGGTCGATGTGCGTTTGTCAGCTCACAAGGATGGCGTGCGCATCGAAGTCTGCGACACCGGCATCGGCATCGCCCAGGAAGCCCAGGTGAAAATCTTCCAGCCGTTTACTCAGGCCGGTGCTGGTATCACCCGGCAATACGGCGGCACCGGGTTGGGTCTGGCGCTGACGTACAACCTCTGCGAAGCGATGCAGGGTCGTCTGACCATCAGTTCCGAAAGCGGCTTCGGCAGCCAGTTCTGTGCCGAGCTGCCACTGCCCTCTCACACCCGCGCGCTGGTACCGGAGCCGTTACGCGGCAAGGTTCTGGCGATCACCGCTGCCAGCAGCGGTCTGGCGGAGTTGCTGAAAAGCTTGTTGCCGGTTTGGGGGCTGGAGTACATGCAACGCACCATCGACGATTCGCGGCTGGGCCTCAATCCCGACGTGGTGATCACCGATTGCCCGGAATGCCTGTTCGGTCTGCGCCCGAGCATCACTGCGCCGATCTTGCTGGTGACGGCTTACGGCAGTTTTCTGCCCAGCGAAGAAGCCGCCGCCCTCGCCCCGCTGCAACAGCAAGCCCGGCCGCTGGCGCGAAATGCGCTGCACCAGCATCTGCGGCGGATTCTGCAACCGGGTGTCGGCACCCTCAGTGAATCGCAAGCGGACGCCTCGCCTTCCGCGCGTCGTGGCAAGGTGCTGCTGGTCGAGGACAACCCCGTCAACCAGTTGGTCGCCAAAGGCATGCTCGGCAAGCTTGGCTGCGACGTGGTGGTGGCCGGCCATGGTGCCGAGGCGCTGGATCAGCTGGAATTCACCGATTTCGATCTGGTGCTGATGGACTGCAACATGCCGGTGATGGACGGCTATGAAGCCAGTCGGCAGATTCGCCAGAGCGGGCGCTGGCCGAATCTGCCGATTGTCGCGCTGACTGCCAATGCGATGTCCGAGGAACGCGAACGTTGCCGCGCGGCCGGCATGAGCGACTATCTGGCGAAACCGTTTCGCCGCGAAGAACTCGCGGCGTTGCTCGATCAATGGATGCCGACTACGACAGCGCTTTGATCTGCCCGAGCAAGTGATCAAGGCCGGCGCGCAAGTCGTTGAGCCGGTCGAGATCAACGCCGCTGTCGCACAGCAGGCGTGCTTTCAGCGGCCCGACCTGCTCACGCAACGCCCGTCCGGCAGACGTCAGGCTCAAATGAACCTCGCGTTCATCACGTGCCGAACGTCGGCGCTGGACCAGATCAATCTGCTCCAGACGCTTGAGCAACGGCGTCAACGTGCCCGAGTCCAGCGCCAGACGCTCGCCCAAGGCCTTGACCGTCGGTTGCTCCGGCGCAGCATCCTGCCATTCCCACAACACCAGCATCGCCAGGTACTGCGGGTACGTCAGGCCCAACTGATCGAGCATCGGCTTGTAGGCGCGAATCACCGCCCGTGAGGCCGCGTACAGCTTGAAGCACAACTGGCTGTCGAGCTTCAGCGAGTCACCCGGCTGGCTCATTTGAGCAGAGCTTCGATCTCGCCGCTCAAGTCCTGCGGCTTGGTCGTCGGCGCGAAACGCTTGACCATCTGGCCGTCCTTGCCGATCAGGAACTTGGTGAAGTTCCACTTGATGCCGTGCGAACCGAGCACGCCGGGAGCGCGTTTCTTCAACTGCACGAACAGCGGATGAGCATCGGCGCCGTTGACGTCGATCTTCTTGAACAGCGGGAAGCTGACGCCGAAATTCAATTCGCAGAACTCGCTGATGGCGCCCTCGTTGCCCGGTTCCTGCTTGCCGAACTGGTTGCAAGGAAAGCCCAGCACCACCAGCCCTTGGTCCTTGTAGGTCTGCCAGAGCTCTTCGAGGCCCTTGTATTGCGGAGTGAAGCCACACTTGCTCGCCGTGTTGACCACCAACACGGCTTTGCCGGCGTAGTCAGCCAAGGTTTTTTGTTCACCCTTGATGGTGATGCAAGGGATATTCAGCAGGTTGTCGCTCATGGGTCGGCTCCGCAATTATCAGGAAGGCGCAAACATAACGAGCAATTGAATTGTGTGCAATTCAATTAACCGAAACAAAGGCGACACAACCTGTCGCCTTGTTCGTTACTCGCGGGGCTTGAGATCCAGGCACACCGAGTTGATGCAATAACGCAGGCCGGTCGGCGGCGGGCCATCCGGGAACACATGACCCAAGTGCGCATCACAGCGCGCGCACTTCACTTCAGTGCGGATCATGCCGTGGCTGGTGTCACGAATTTCGGTCATCGCGCTTTCGCCAATCGGCGCATAGAAGCTCGGCCAGCCGCAGCCAGAGTCGAATTTGGTCCTGGAATCGAACAGCGGCTCGTTGCAGCAGACGCAGTGGTAGACACCGTCGGTCTTGGTGTCGTTGTATTTGCCCGAGAACGGGCGCTCGGTGGCACTCAGACGGCAGACGTTGTACTGCTCGGGGTCGAGCATGGCCTTCCACTCTTCCAGGGTTTTCTGCAACTTTTCCATCATCACACCTCAGCGGCTGAAAAAGCCCGATCTGTACCTTTTCCACGGATCGGGCGGCACGTATGATTGCGCCTCGTCACGCGCCAGTCTGGCAGCC
>Ga0308166_1001999_pt1 | contig 19788 bp, 20 predicted proteins | sample PhyCR2_2_FD_202137 | JGI IMG/M metagenome (GOLD analysis project Ga0308166, IMG submission 202137) | Phyllosphere microbial communities from UC Gill Tract Community Farm, Albany, California, United States - DLSLCC.R2 | ecosystem: Host-associated > Plants > Phyllosphere > Unclassified | place... | reverse complement strand
TGGCCTCGCCCAGCCTGCGGCTGTCGGCGAAGTCGTGAACCGTGCAGAACGCCGAGATGGAGACCACTTTGAAGTGCTTATCCGCGTTCATGTAGCGCATCGGCACCAGCGTGCCGTACTCCAGCTTGAGGCTCGGGATGTTGTGCGCCTTGGCGCGAACGCCAAGCTTCACCGCTTCGTCGGCAATCAGCTGGCCGAGTTCCGGGTTGCCGTCGTAGTCGTAGGTCATGTCGCGAATAAAATGCGGCAGCTCGTTGCTGGTGTAGACGCCTGAGAAATGGTCCGCGCAGTTGATGTGATACGCGCTGTTCACCAGCCAGTGGGTGTCGAAGACGATAATGGTATCCACGCCCAGCTCGCGGCAGCGCTTGCTGATCTCTTTATGCCCATCGATGGCGCCCTGGCGGCAGCCGTGGTTTTTGCCCGGCAGTTCGGAGAGATACATCGACGGCACGTGGGTGATTTTTGCCGCTAACGCTAATTTGCCCATTTTCAGATCCCCCACTTTGGAATCGGATGGTCGCCCATGGAGATGCTGACGTTCTTCATCTCCGCGAAGACCTCGAAGCTGTACTCGCCCCCCTCGCGGCCGGTGCCGGAGGCCTTCACGCCGCCAAACGGCTGGCGCAGGTCGCGCACGTTCTGGGTGTTGACGAACACCATGCCCGCTTCGATGTTGCGCGCCAGACGCAGCACTTTGCTGACGTCCTGGGTCCAGATGTACGACGCCAGGCCATACTCCACGTCGTTCGCCAGGCGCAGCCCTTCCGCTTCGTCCTTAAACGGCAGCAGGCAGGCCACCGGCCCGAAGATCTCTTCCTGCGCCACGCGCATGCGGTTATCGACATCCGCCAGCACGGTCGGGCGCAGGAAGTTGCCGCCTTTCAGGTGCGCAGGCAGATCGGTCGGTTTGTCCGGGCCGCCCGCCAGCAGGGTTGCCCCCTCTTCAATGCCGAGGCGGATATAGCCGGAGACTTTTTCCCAGTGCTGCTGGCTGATGAGCGCGCCAATCTGGGTGTTCGGATCGGTCGGGTCGCCCACGCGCAGGCGGTTGGCGCGCTCGGCAAAGCGTTTGACGAACACCGGGTAGATGCTCTGCTGGATGAAGATGCGCGAGCCGGCGGTGCAGCGTTCGCCGTTGATGGAGAAGATGGTGAACAGGGCGGCGTCCAGCGCGCGCTCGATGTCCGCGTCTTCAAAAATCAGCACCGGAGATTTGCCGCCCAGTTCCATAGAATACTTCTTCAGCCCGGCGTTTTTCATGATGTTACGCCCGGTGGCGGTGCCGCCGGTGAAGGAGACGGCGCGCACGTCATGATGACGCACCAGCGCGTCGCCCGCCGTGGCGCCATAGCCCTGCACCACGTTGAGCACGCCCGCCGGAATGCCCGCTTCGAGGGCCAGCTCGCCCAGACGGTCGGCGGTCAGCGGGGAGAGTTCAGACATCTTCAGCACCGCGGTGTTACCCAGCGCGAGACAGGGCGCGACCTTCCAGGTGGCGGTCATAAACGGCACGTTCCACGGCGACACCAGCGCGCAGACACCCACCGGCTGCACCAGGGTGTAGTTGAGCATCTTGTCGTCGACCGGGTAGGTTTTGCCGTTCATCTGCTGGCACACCTCGGCGAAGAACTCGAAGTTGTGCGAGGCGCGCGGAATGAGCACGTTTTTGGTCTGGTGGATCGGCAGGCCGGTGTCGGCGGTCTCCATCGCGGCAATGTCAGGCACGTTCTGGTCAATCAGATCCCCCAGGCGACGCATCAGGCGCGCACGCTCCTTCATCGGCAGGTTGGCCCATTTCGGGAACGCCTCTTTGGCGGCGGCAACGGCCTGATGGATTTCGGCTTCGCCCCCGGAGGCTACTTCAGCCAGCACCTCGCCGGAGGCCGGGTTAGTGGTTTGGAAGTACTCACTTCCGGCGACGTTTTTCCCGTTGATCCAGTGGTTAATCTTTTTCATTTTGCAGTCTCCTCACTGACAATTCGGTTTACCAGACGGCCTACGCCTTCCACTTCCACCACCACTTCATCGCCCGGTACCACGTCGGATAGCCCCTTCGGCGTGCCGGTGGCAATCATGTCGCCCGGTTGCAGGGTCATGAAATCGCTCAGATACGCAATCAGGAATGGGATGCTGAAAATGAGATCGGCGGTGGTGCCTTCCTGACGCAGTTCACCGTTAACGTAGGTGCGAAGACGAAGGTTGTGCGGGTCAGGGATGGCTTCTTTTGGCATCACGTTCGGGCTGATGGGGGTCAGCCCGTCGCGGCTTTTCACCCGCAGGTTTGGGCGATAGTAGTTTTCGAGATAATCGCGGATGGCGTAGTCGTTGCACACCGTGTAGCCCGCAACATAGTCCATCGCCTCGGCTTCGCTGACCTTACGCGCGGTTTTACCGATGACCACCACCAGCTCGGCTTCGTAATGCATGTATTCAATGTTGTTTGGGCGCACCGAGGTCTGGTTGTCGCCATTAAAGGTGTTCGGCGCTTTGATAAACACCAGCGGCTCGGTAGGCGGTTTGAAGTCCAGCTCGCTGGCGTGATCGGCGTAGTTCAGGCCGAGTGCGAACAGCGTGGCGTGCGGCGGCGTGCGCGAAGCAATGGTAACGTCGCGTTCCACCACCACCGGGTTTTCCAGCGGCGGAAATCCCTCTGCCAGAATGCGTACCCGATCGCCCGGGCGAATTTCGACACGGCTTTGTGGGGTACCGAGCAATATCGCATCGCCGGGGTTCAGGGTGGCAAATTCGCTCAGCGCGCTCAGCAGTTCGGCGGCGTTGCGGTGCAGATCGGCCGTGTTCCAGTGGTCCGCTTCGCGACCGTTGATCTCGGTGATGATGGTCAGGTTGTCCACGTTATCAACGGCGACAGGTTCGCCGAGCGGGCAAAATCCATCCCGACATTTGGCCTTGATCGCCGGACGGTAGAAGCTCTCTTCCGGCAGGCTGATTTCGTTGGCCAGCGCGTAGCCAGCGATGTACGCCGCCGCCTCTTCAACGCGGACTTTGCTGGCGGTTTTGCCCACCATCAGCGCCACCGTTGCGCCGCTTAACACGGTTTCTCCCTGTGGGAAGGGAATCGGCTCGCCTGCGCGAATAACGGTGTTATGTGGCTTGATAAACCACACCGCCGTTTTTGGCGGCGCGTTATAGGGGGCTTTTTCAAACGCCTCAGCCCAGGCTGCACGCTGGCTTTGGTGGTTTAGCGCTACGGCAAAAACAGTACCTTTCATTCCCATACTCCTCAAACCGGCTGTCCGGTTTTGATTTCATTAATATGTTAATGATCTGGTTTTATGCTTTTGCTGTTCGTTTCGCAATCAGAAGTGAATAATTTGTGATATGAATAACAATAAATTTACATAAATGAGTTAATTATCTTTTAATTCAATTGATTAAAAAAATGGCGTTGTTTCTGTTAGACTTTTTGGGTTACAACGTGCTGTCTATAAAAGCATCTGTTTTAAATTGTTTACTTGTTAATGATGTAAGGGGAAGGTGATGCATGACTCATTAACCATCGCGCTGTTGCAGGCGCGTGAAGCGGCGATGGGCTACTTCCGCCCGATAGTGAAGCGGCATAATCTGACCGAGCAGCAGTGGCGTATCGTCCGCGTGCTGGCCGAGCATCCCTCCATGGATTTTCACGATCTGGCGTTCCGCACCTGCATTTTGCGCCCAAGCCTGACCGGCATTCTGACGCGGATGGAGCGCGACGGTCTGGTGCTGCGCTTAAAGCCGGTGAATGACCAGCGCAAGCTGTACGTATCGCTGACGAAAGAAGGCAACGCGCTGTACCAGCGTGCTCAGGCTCAGGTGGAAGAGGCGTACCAGCAGATTGAGGCGGAATATACCCCGGAGAAGATGACGCAGCTCACGGCGCTGCTGGAAGAATTTATTGAACTTGGAAACCGACATATTGCCGCGCGGGACGAAGAGTAAAAACCCTAAATTCCAGGATGATTTTCGTAAAGTTTTCCCTTTCCAGGCCGAAAATTCTGTATCTGTCTGAGGAAAGAGAAAACATGTTAAATCGTATCAAGATTGTCACCAGCTTACTGCTGGTTTTAGCGATATTTGGCCTTTTACAACTCACATCCGGTGGTCTTTTCTTCAATGCCCTGAAGCATGACAAAGAGAATTTCACCATCCTGCAAACCATTCGCCAGCAACAATCCACCCTGAACGGTAGCTGGGTGGCGCTGCTGCAAACCCGTAACACTCTGAACCGCGCGGGTATCCGCTATATGATGGATCAGAACAATATCGGTAGCGGCTCAACCGTCGCCGAGCTGATGCAGATTGCCTCTGCGTCTCTGAAACAGGCGGAAAAAAACTGGGCGGATTACGAAGCGCTGCCGCGCGACCCGCGTCAGAGCGACGCTGCGGCACTGGAAATCAAACGTAATTACGATATCTACCACGGCGCGCTGGCCGAGCTGATCCAGCTGCTGGGGGCGGGCAAGATCAATGAGTTCTTCGACCAGCCGACCCAGAGCTATCAGGATGGCTTTGAGAAGCAGTACGTCACCTATCTGCAACAGAACGACGCGCTGTATCAGACCGCGGTTGAAGACAGCAACAGTTCTTACCGCCAGGCTATCTGGGTGCTGATTAGCGTGCTGGCTGCGGTGCTGGTGGTGATTGTTGCCGTCTGGCTGGGTATTCGTCAGGCGCTGATTTCGCCGCTGAACCGTCTGATTGACAGCATTCGTCATATCGCCAGCGGCGACCTGGTGAAGCGCATCGACGTGGAAGGCTCCAACGAGATGGGGGAACTGGCTGACTCCCTGCGCCACATGCAGGGCGAGCTGGTGCGTACCGTGGGTGACGTGCGTAACGGCGCAAACGCCATTTACAGCGGTGCGAGCGAAATCTCGATGGGCAATAACGATCTCTCATCCCGTACCGAACAGCAGGCTGCCTCTCTGGAAGAGACCGCCGCCAGCATGGAACAGCTGACTGCCACCGTGAAGCAGAACGCCGAGAACGCCCGTCAGGCGAGCAACCTGGCCCTGAGCGCGTCTGAAACCGCGCAGAAAGGCGGCAAGGTGGTGGATAACGTGGTGCAGACCATGCGCGATATCGCCGGCAGTTCGCAGAAAATTGCCGATATCATCAGCGTGATCGACGGGATTGCCTTCCAGACCAATATTCTGGCGCTGAACGCGGCGGTAGAAGCGGCGCGTGCGGGCGAGCAGGGCCGCGGCTTTGCGGTGGTTGCAGGTGAAGTCCGAAACCTGGCGCAGCGCAGCGCCCAGGCGGCCCGTGAGATCAAGAGCCTGATTGAAGACTCCGTGGGGCGCGTGGAAATTGGTTCAACGCTGGTGGAAAGCGCGGGTGAAACCATGGGTGAGATCGTGAATGCGGTAACGCGCGTGACGGACATCATGGGCGAAATCGCGTCTGCGTCTGACGAGCAGAGCCGCGGTATCGACCAGGTTGGGCTGGCGGTGGCTGAGATGGATCGCGTGACCCAGCAGAACGCCTCGCTGGTGGAAGAGTCTGCGGCGGCGGCCGCGGCACTGGAAGAGCAGGCGAGCCGTCTGACGCAGGCTGTTGCGGTGTTCCGTATTCAGCAGGAACAGATGAAGGCGCGCGAGTTCGCCTCCGCGAAAAGCGTTGCCGCTCCGGTAGTGGCGCGTAAACCGGCGACCGCAGATGCGGGCGATAACTGGGAAACGTTCTGACGCTGTGCGTTTTGCCGGGTGGCGGCTGCGCCTTACCCGGCCTGCGGAAATGGGTTTTGTAAGCCCGGTAAGCGCAACGCCACCGGGCGATCTTACAGAGGCAGGCGCATGGCGCAGCGGGAACCATACGCTAAACCGTGCGCCGTCTCTTCCTCGCGTTTCTGGCGCAGTTCCGGCGTCAGCGTCGTCAGCATTTCAAACCCTAATCGCCTGTAGAAGGGCGCATTCCACGGGACATCACGAAACGTCGTTAACGTCAGCGAGTTCAGCCCCAGACTGCGGGCATGCGCGGCGGCACGGGCGATTAACTGGCGTCCGAGACCTCGTCCCTGCCAGTCCAGGTGAACCGACAGTTCCACAATAAACAGCGACGATGGATGAGCTTCGGCGAGAATAAAGCCCACAGGCCTGTCGTCAGCCAGCGCCAGCCAGCTTAATCCGCGTCCGGCGTAACCGAGGTGATCTTCAACACAAATAACCTCATTGTCTGCCAGCCAGGCCAGCTCAGGAACGTCGCGAAACCGCTGCCCCGCCGCACGTTCGATGGCGGGCAGGGCAGCGACGTCGTCGATGCGCGTCGGGCGAAGGGTGAACGCCGTCATCAGCCAGCGCTGCTCACAATTTTAATCTCCACCATGCCGATCCCCAGCTTGCGCGGAGCGTGACCGAGAATATTCCCTTCGTTAGTGGACTGCGGATCGGGCGGCACAATGACCAGCGTATTGCTGCGCGTTGGGTTATCGAAGTGCAGCGTGCTGGTGGTGACATCATTGCTCAGCGTCAGCGTCTGTTCTTTATCGCCGACGCGCACCGGTATAGGGCGATTCGCGTTGGGACCAAATGCCCTGGCGGTGATCACCAGATCGAATTTCTCCGGCAGCGGATGGGTATATTCAATTTTCACCTCATCGCCTAACTGGGCGTTAGACCAGCGCCCCCATGATTCCGGCCGCGAAATACCGCTGAACTGCTTCACCTCTTCCGGCGCGCCGGCAACATTAAAGATGAAGCTGTCTGCTTTATAACGAATGTCGTTGTCGACGATTTTCAGCAGGTCTACGTTGCGCTGATAGCGTGCGGTATCAATAACCGTATCTTTAAACGCGGTTTTTCCCTGCCACTGCGGTTTGTCAACGTGTTGCACGGCCTGCTCGCCGCCGAGTTGCCCCTGAGAGACGCACCAGTCGGTGGACAGCGACAGCTGTTGCGACCAGAGCTGGCCCATTTTGTAGCATTTGTCGACCCAGACGAAATTATCGCGCGGGGCGAATTCCGCCAGCTGGAAGCGCAGTGGCGCGGAGTATTCGCTTTCCGGCAGCGGCTCGACGCGGTTATCCGACACGCGCAGCAGCAGTGGCAGGCGGAAATGGCTGCCGGAGAACGCGATCATTTTTTTATCCTGATCGATGGTGAAGTCTTTTATCTCTTTCGGGAAGTTCCACAGACGAATGATATCCGGCTTCCAGGCGAGGATTTTTTCCTTCATGTTGAGGAAGATTTCCGACAGGGACTGGCCCGACAGCGTACTGCGGCCCAGTCCAATGAAGTTATCGCCACCCAGAATATCCAGCACGGTAGCGCCGTTATCCATCGAGTTACGTTTAGCGGCAATGATCTCCTGCTGCGGTTTATCGCCGCGCAGCACAAAGAACAGGTTGCTGCGATCCAGCTTATTCAGCTCATCCCAGGCGCTGTTTTTCATCGCCAGATGGTCAGATGAGACGACGATGACCGTATTTTTGAAATACGGCGACGCTTTGATTTTTTCGATTAACGCCGCGATATGCTCCTGGCTACAGGTCACGGCGCTGAACGACTTGTTGTTTTTACCGTCAATGTCGTAGCCCTGACGTTTACAGGTGCGTGAGACAAAACCATCCGGATGATGCGTGTCGACGGTCAACGCAAACAGCGAGAAGCGTTTACCGGCGCGGGAAAGCTCCTCGAATTTCTTCCAGGTTTCATCCAGAACGGTATCGTCGTAAAAGCCCCAGTCGTTGCGGTAGGCCGGATCGGCCACCGTGGTTTTCAGCTCTTCGGAACCATACAAGTGATCGAAACCGTGGGATTTCAGGAACACATCTTTCCCGGCAAAGCGCAGGTTAGCGCCCTGCATAAAGTAGTTTTCATAGCCCGAGTTTTTCAGGATATCGCCGAGGCAAATGTTCTGCGGGAAGAAGCTCGACATTGAGGCGGAAGCGTTGCCTTCAAACGGAGCGAACAGCGGAATGCCGCACTGGGAGGCCACCATCCCGGCGATGGTGTAATCCGTGCCAGGGAGCTGCATGGTGTGGCTGAAGTCGAGGCCCTGGTTTTTCAGCGCGCCAAGCTCTGGCGTCAGGTTCGGGAAAGCATCGTTATCAAAATAGGTGCGCTCCAGACTTTCGCCGTAGATATAGACCAGGTTGAGTCTGGGATTGTCGATCTTCTTCGAGGGTTCTTTGTAATAGGCCGCAAAGTCCGGGTCGCCATCGCGCGACTGGGATTTTACCAGCTCGGTAATTTGATGGAATGCGGGGCTGGCATCCACGGAGGCCAGCGCCAGGCACAGCGCCAGCAGGCTGTAGCCATGATGATGCGGACGGTGACGGCGACGGCGCAGAACCCAGGCCAGCGCGGCGAAGATGCCCACCAGGGCGACCACCAGCCCCAGACCCGGAAGGATATACTTACCTACACCAGCGCCGGTCAGGCTGTTGGTCAACGTGTAGAGCACCGCGTCGTTAATACCGTCGCCGGTAAAATAATCGCTGGCATATAACGTAATGTTTAAAACAATAAAAATGCCGAGCACCACCAGGGTGGCCACAAACCACCAGGTGTGACGACCGGCTTTCCAGGCATAAACGCCGATGGAAGCCAGGAAAAGGACAAGGGACATTAACTCTGACAACAGCAGATCCTCATCATGCCGGACGCTTAGCCGGCTAATTGCTTATTTTTTGGGTAATACAATGTAATTGCGATGTCGCTTAGCTGCAATTTTAGTGTCACGAAAGTGTGCTGTTGTTAGGATTTGGTTTATAAAATCGGATTTTTGAATACAGTCGCATCGTGGTACACGGAGGCTGAGGTGGTGGCAGGGGATAAAAAAACGCACTTCACGCCGCGGTGTAAGACTAACGTAATAAACCCGGCGTGTTGTGGCAGAAAATGGGAGACGATCAGGAGAGGAAATTAACGCCTTGTTTCAGCACCAGATCGCAGGCTTTCGTTTTCACCTGTTTCGCCAGAGATGAATTTCCAAGGGTGCTGAGGTTCAGCTGCTGGCCATTTTGCGCGTTCAGCAGGCCCTGAATACCGTCCATATAGTTGGTGTCCGCTTTCTGCTCCTGAGTGTCCAGACCCAGTTTACCCAGCACCTGGTTTTTAATGTTTTCGGTATCGGTGACGGAAGCCAGTTTCTGCTTCGCGCAGTATTCCAGAATGCCCGCCGCATTGTTCATCGTGCCGGCGCTCAGGCTTTGGGAGCTGTTACTCAGCAGGCCGGTGAGGGACGAGGCTGACAGCCCTCCCTGGGAAGTGCCGCTCTCTTTGGTTAACTCACTTGCTGCGCTGGAGAGCGACTCCTGCCATGATGCGGCCTGCGCTGCGCCAGTCACCAGCAGGGTGCCAGTAAGGATGCTGATAAGAAACTGTTTTTTCATAATGATTTACTCAACAAGGTCCGTTTTGGGCCAGAAGTGGGTTCAGTATATACCTCTGCTCTTCCGGCGCTCCCTGGAAATATCTTAATACTCTTTGCCGGTGACGCGGCTGCGGTAGCTGTCCCAGTCGAAGATGACGTACAGGCTGTTACCCAGCTTCATGCGATCCATTACCCGCTCGCCAAGAAGTCGGGTCATCTCGTCGATATTGTGGTTCGTCAGCATACCTGTTGGGCGTTTTGACGACGAACGGCGATCGACAATCTGGTTGATGATCACTTTTTCGTAGCGGGACTCCGTCTGGACGCCGATCTCGTCGATGACCAGCAAATCCACGTTACTTAAATCATTCAGCAGCTGTTCTTCGCTGGTTTCGCGGTTGCTGAAGGTGTCCTTCATGGCGGACATAATATCGGCCACGGTGATAATCAGCACTGACTTCCCGCGCAGCAGCAGCTCGTTGCAGATAGCGGCCGCAAGGTGATTTTTCCCCGTGCCGGGTTTTCCGCTAAAGATGAAGCTGGCAATGTTGCCGTCAAATTCATCCACATACTGGCGCGCCTGGTTGAGGGCGTTCATCTGCCCCTGCGACTCGACCTTATAATTCTCGAAGGAGCAGTTCTGGTGCAGAGGGCGAATGCCAGAGCGGTTAAAGGTGCGCTGCATTTTCATCGCGCGGTTTTCGCGGGCGAGGGCAGCCGCGCGAATTTTACCCTGCTCTTTTTGCCACGCCAGCAGCTCTTCACCGGTGGTGAAGGCGGGCTTCACGTTGGCGGGCATCATCTTCTGCAAACGTTTCATCAGGTCGCCGACGTTTTTCATTTCGCACCTCGGAATCCATCAGGGATTTTTTTGTCCGGTTCTGAAAAGGCATTGATATCACGTTTTGGCTGGCCATTGTTGCTGGCGCGGTTGATTTGCAGACTGCGCGCGAACTTTTGCTGCCACTGAACATGGTGGAAGACTTTTCCTTCAGCCTGCCAGTAAGCGGTAAAGGCCGCCAGCTCTTCTGGCGTCGCGGGCTGCGCGAGGGCTATTCCCCATAAGGCCGCCTGCCGCTGAAAATCGGCGTCCGGCTGCCAACCGGCGTACATGGGAAATTTCCCCATTGGAACGGCCACCGGAGCGCTGGCGGGTTCGTCAAAAAACTGATTATCCAGCATGACATCGCTCGCCGGGCGCGACAGCTTCGCTTCAATTTCCAGAAGCTGCGCCAGACGTTCCGGCGTGACCGCATAAAACGCCGGGGCGTTGTCGGCAAATACCGCGAGCGTGCCGCCTTCGGCGTGCGTCAACACACCGCGAGGATCGCGCATAAAGGCATCAATGCCAGCAATGCTGGTGGTCAGGATTCTGGAGGACATAACACTTTCTCAACTGATTACTACGGGCGTGATTGAGGGTTATGGTAGCACAGAGAGAGGAGAGGAAAGGAGAGGATTTCCCCGGCGGCGTTACGCTTACCGGGGCTAAAATCACAGGAGCTGATTACGCGATGATGTTCAGCGTCACGTCGATATTGCCGCGCGTCGCGTTAGAGTACGGACAGACAATATGCGCCGCATCCACCAGTTTTTTGGCTTCCGCTGCGTCCATCCCTTCAACGTGGATGTTCAGCTTCGCTTCGATACCAAAACCGGTTGGCAGCGGGCCAATCCCCACTTCGCCTTCAATAAAGGCATCTTTTGGCAGAGCGAATTTGTCGCGTGCCGCAACGAACTTCATTGCGCCCAGGAAGCAGGCGGAGTAACCCGCAGCGAACAGCTGTTCAGGGTTGGTTACTTCACCCCCCATGCCACCCATCTCTTTGGGGACACCCAGTTTGACATCCAGAACGCCATCGGAAGACGTTGCGCGGCCATCACGGCCTCCGGTTGCTTTGGCTTTGGCAGTGTAGACAACTTTTTATAAAGACATGGCAGGTTCCTCATCTTACGTTTATATGCGCTATTAAATAGCGCGCGATGTATTAAGTTAAAATCATGCGCGTAAAGTATAGCCTTACGCGCGATGAAGCTGTTGGCGCAAAAGTTCGAGCTGGTGCTTGAGCGCCAGCATGGTGTCGGTATCACACTGCGCTGCACAGCCCACGGCGTGGGGTATCGTCACGGCCTGCTGTTGCAGCGCCCGACCCGCGTCGCTCAGGGTGACGGCGACCTGACGCTCATCCTGACGGGAACGCTGGCGGAAGATTAATCCTGCACTTTCCAGGCGTTTCAGCAGGGGCGTCAGGGTGGCGGAATCCAGGAACAGCCGCTCGCCAATGTCTGATACCGTAATATCATCCTGCTCCCACAGTACCAGCATCACCAGGTATTGCGGGTAGGTCAGGTTAAGCGGCGCCAGCAGTTGCCGGTAGAGCTTGTTAAGCGCCAGATTTGCCGAATAGAGGGCAAAACAGAGCTGGTTATCCAGCAGAAGCGCGTTAGTGGTGTCGTTCATTTTTGCATCCATGAAATGAATATAGATAGTGCGCGATACAATTGCAAGCTATTTTATTATACGCGTGGACGTTTGCGGTAAAGCCATAAGCCGGGGATCGACAGGCCGATGGAGAGCGCGCCCACAATCGACGAGGCTTTAAGGAAGTTGCTCAGAAGCAGGATCATCTGCGGTTCGCTGTAGCCAAAGTGGCTGATTTTGACGGCGGAAATCATCGCCGTATAGGCTGAAATACCCGGGAACATAGGAATGACTGCCGCCACGGTGAACACCTTCGGATGCGCCAGATACCAGCGGGACCACTGAATACCGATGCTGCCGACCAGCATGGAGGCGATAAACGTCGACCATTCGATATTAAAGCCCGCGGTCATCATGATCATACGTGACCCGTGGCCAATGGCACCCAGCAGCGCACACCAGGGTAATGCACGTTGCGGGACGTTAAACACCATCGCAAAGCCAACGGCGGGAAGGGCTGCCAGGAGCATGTCCTGCGCCAGTGCGAGCAGAAAATCGATCACGCCCATCCGCGTAACCCCCAGAGTGTCATGGCCATTACCACCCCGATACAGGTCGCCAGCGTCAGCAGGCTGGCTATCGCCCAGCGCGCCAGACCGGTGTTGATGTGGCCTTTGAACATATCAGCGACGGCATTGATTAAGGGAAAACCCGGCACCAGCAGCAATACGCTGGCGGCCATCGCAACAGTAGGCGTGCTGGCGAAGTAAGGCTGGCGCAAAAGCAGGCCGGATACGGTTGTCGCCACAAATGCCGTGATGCAGAAGTTAATTTGCGGATGCAGTTGCCTGTGCGTCAACAACTGGCGGAAATACATCGCGATGCTGCTGGCAAAGAAGGTCACGACAGCGCCGTCCCAGCCGCCCGCGTTGAGCTTGCAGAAGCAGGCGCAGGAGAGTCCCACCATCAGCACAACCAGCCAGCGTGGATACCGGAGAGGTTTGATCTGGTTGAAGCGTTTCTCTATTTCCCGCAGATCGAGCAGCCTGTGTTCAGCAAGGATCACAATGTGCTGCACTTCCGTCACGACGTGCATGTTAATGCCGCGGTCATGATTTTTACGAGTGGAGGTGAGGCACTGTCCGTCTTTAATGGTGGTCAGTACAATGGCATTTGACGAGATGGAGCTCTCAACGCTGTCCATCCCCAGCGCCAGACCAAGGCGTGTGGAAAGTTCTTCGACGAGGGCGCTTTCTGCCCCGTGTTGTAAGAGAAAAAGTCCGCACTGAATACATAGCCGCGTGGTAGCACGTTGCGTAGACCGATCTGCCTGCATGAAACGCCCTGAAGAGAAGAGAGATTGCTTACTTTTAACACAAAGGGCAGGGCCCTTTGCGCTGGGCCAGATCAACATTTGTGCGATCAGTTGCGTGTCCAGCATGGCGAAGAGGCCGTATCTTTATTTATTTAATGAATATGTGACGAGAATTAATAAAAAAAATATATTAAGTATTTCTAATTTCATATTTTCGATCTTTTCACACAACCAGAATTAAATTCTTGTAGTCTTTATGCGATATTAAGACTGTATTGGGCGTTTCATAACCCATGTGACATTTCTTCTGATTTACGAATATTAAGCCGTTTTGTACTAAGGAATACAAACGTGTTTAACCTCGTAGGGTTAGTTCGTTCTTAAATAATGAATTCATGACATGGAGGGTCTATGTTGCCATTGAATGGTAAACACGGAGTTGTGATTAGCAGAGTGCCGGTTATGCAAAATGGGTTAGGTGGCGTCATGTCGCGTCATTTTCCCGATTTTGAGATAACGTACTGCCGTTCGATGCAGGAGTTGACGCTACTTCAGTTGCGTCGCGCCGGGGTCGTTATTGCCGATATTTCGGGTGAGTATCGTAATCCTCGCGGCACGCTTGAGCAGTATTATGGATTAATGAATCAGTATCGGGATATTCACTGGATATTCCTTGTCTCGCGTCCTCTTTATCCGCTTGCAGTAGAGCTTCTTATGCGTCCGGAAAGCACGCTGCTTTCAGATATGGAGCCTATTGAAGGCGTCATTAACGCTATTCGCGCGGGCAGTGAACGTGCCGAGCGAATAAGCCAGACGTTATTAATACCGGAAACGCCCGATATTGAAGAGGAGAGTGAGCAAATGATTGCACTCACTCACTCTGAACGCAAGGTGTTGCGTTTACTCGGTAAAGGTTGGGGAATCAACCAAATTGCCACACTACTGAATAAAAGTAATAAAACGATCAGCGCACAGAAAAACAGTGCAATGCGTCGCTTATCACTTCGCAGTAATGCCGATATGTACGCGTGGATAAGCAGTACCCAGGGAATGCGAGAACTCAGTTTAATGTCGGCTTATGGAGAGTTTGAGGAATGGAAAAGACCACTGCAACAAGACATATCGCCGTCATCGAAAGCTGCTCAATGAGCGCTGTGGGGCTGAAGCATCTCTTTGCGATGCCCAGCCTGAGCCATTACCAGGTGCACCTGTTTAGCAGATTCGCCAGCTTTAAAGCGGCGCTCTCGGATATCTCATTCTATGCGGTTATCTATTCACTGTCTGATGAGCGTGAGGAGCGGAGAAACTGTCTTGCCTGTTTACGGGATCTCACCTTCACCCACAGCGACGTCCAGCGTATTGTGCTGGCCTCTGACGAAATGGAGGCGAGGCTGGTCAGCCATCTTTCGCCTTCTCGCTTGCATGGAATCATCAGTAAATCGGTTCCGCTAAAGCAGCTAATGGAGGGCCTGAAGACATTACTCAGCGAAACGCATCAGGTGAACGACAACATGTACAATCACTGGTGTGTTAGCAATCGTATGTTAAGCCCAACCGAGAGGGCGATTCTGCGTTATATGTCATCGGGTTTTTCGATCCCTGAAATTGCAGCACAGCTTGAACGCAATATTAAAACTATCCGGGCGCATAAGTTTAACGCCATGGTAAAGCTGGGCGTCAATTCTGACGTGGGATTACTGGATGCGGCGGATATCCTGGCGCATCTCCCTGCCCGGGAAGTTCGTCGTTCCGCTCTCACCGTTCCTTCATTCTCTTAGCGTTAAATGATGCGCCAGAGTGCTTCTGGCGCATCGTTCAAATGCACACATCTACCCATTTTGCTGCGGTCAGTTCCGCCATTCTGTCGGGCGATATACGCACCGCACTGTGGATGGCGCCCGCTGCGGGTAACACTTCCGCGTATTGTTTTAATGTGATGTCACAGTAAACAGAAAGCGGGTTTTCCAGTCCGAAAGGGCAGACGCCGCCAACAGGATGACCTGTCAGGGTGACTACCTCATCGCTGCTGAGCATGCGGGCTTTTGCGCCGAATGTCTCTTTAAGCTTTTTGTTATCCAGACGCGCATCGCCTTTTGCAACCACCAGAATCACGTCATTTTTAATTTTTAGTGACAGCGTTTTGGCAATTTGGCCGGGTTCAACGTTGTGCGCGGCAGCAGCAAGGGCAACAGTCGCTGTGCTTTGGTTAAGCTCAATGATCTCTATATCCGGAGCGTGTTCGGCAAAAAACTGTTGTACAGACTGCAAACTCATTGATTCCTCCTGACAAATATCCTGCGTAATCTGTCATAAGAATTTAGTCGCTGTAAATATCCCTTAAGTAACAAATATCCGTCAGGGGCGATTTCTGGATCGCCTTCACATTCACAGAAACCGGTTACAGTAACCGGTTGCAGAGCGTGATGCAGAGATTAATACTGAGTGTGTAACTTCCCCTGTATCTAATAATAAGAGCTAATTATGAAACCATTCCGTTTGAGCAGTACCGCAGGTACACGATCCGGCAAGGTTGTGACGCTGATGTATGGAACAACGTGTGACGTGAGAACGTCCGAAACGAACGTATGACAGGAGATCTGCTATGTCTGCCAACCATGCTGCATTTAATCTGATTTTCCGCTTCGTTGAAAATTATGTTAGCCCTATTGCCGGGCGCATCTCTTCCCAGCGTCACGTTATGGCTATTCGTGACGGGTTTATCTCAGCGATGCCGTTTATGATTGTGGGCTCGTTTCTGTTAGTGTTCGCTTACCCACCTTTTTCGCCTGATACCACCTGGGGTTTTGCTCGCGCCTGGCTGGATATGGCGAAGCAGTTTGAAGGCCAAATTCTGACGCCGTTTGATATGACAATGGGGGTGATGTCCCTTTATATCTGTGCGGCTATTGCCTACAACCTGGGCAAACATTACGTTAAAACCCATCAGCTGGATCCGTTCATGTGCGCGATGCTGTCGCTGATGGCGTTCCTGCTGGTCGCCGCCCCTAAAACCAAAGGCGCTTTGCCGGTCGATAGCCTGGGAGGGACCGGTATTTTCACCGCGATTCTGGTGGCGATCTATTGCGTTGAGATGATGCGTTTCCTGAAAGCACACAATATCGGGATCCGCCTGCCAGACCAGGTTCCGCCGATGATCAAAAACTCGTTTGATCTGCTGATCCCGGTGCTGGTGGTGGTGCTGACGCTCTATCCGCTGAGTCTGCTGATCCAGTCGCAGTTCGGTATGCTGATCCCACAGGCCATCATGTCGATATTCAAACCGCTGGTCTCTGCAGCTGACTCGCTGCCTGCGATCCTGCTGGCGGTGCTGATTGGCCACCTGCTGTGGTTTGCCGGGATCCACGGCGCGGCGATTGTCTCCGGGATGCTGCAAATGTTCTGGCTGACGAACCTGGGGGCGAACCAGACCGCGCTGGCGGCAAGCCAGCCTTTGCCACACATCTTTATGGAAGCCTTCTGGACGTTCTTTATCGTTATCGGCGGATCGGGGGCGACGATGGGTCTGGTGTTCTGCTATCTGCGTAGCCGCTCCGCGCACCTGCGCTCTATTGGACGTCTGAGCGTGGTGCCAAGCATTTTCAATATCAATGAGCCGGTGATTTTCGGTACGCCGATTGTGATGAACCCGGTGTTCTTTATTCCTTTCCTGCTGGCGCCGATGGTTAATGCCGTGCTGGCATGGGCAGCGATGAAGTTTGATCTGATTGGCCGCGTGATTTCCGTCGTGCCGTGGACGGCACCGGCTCCGGTTGGTGCCGCCTGGGCGCTGGGCTGGGATTTCCGTGCAGCCATTCTGGTGCTGGTTTTGGCCTGCGTTTCCGCGATTATCTATTTCCCGTTCTTCAAGGTGTACGAGAAACAGTTGCTTCAGCAGGAAGCGGAAGAAGCACAGCGTAATGGAGAAGAGGAAAATGAGCAGGTCGCTTAGGTAAAAGCAAAACGGCAACGCAGATTGCCGTTTTTAGTGTTTGTTCTCTCTCACTGCGGGTATCAGGCCGGGCCAGACTACTTAAGCGTGCAATCGCCGCACTGCTGGACGTCCGGCAGACGGTAGCGCTGACAGCAGGTACGACGTACCAGAAGTCCCTCACGCGGAACCACGGTGCGGTAAAGAGGGTTATCCCGTCCATCCGATAGCTGTCTGGCAAAGAAACAGCTCTGACGCAGTGCATCCACTTTCTCGTCGCCGAGCAGCGGCTTCATTTCCGTTAAATACCAGTGGATAAGATACCCGGTATTACTCCAGATCAGTTTGCCGTTAATCTCTCCCGTCGCTTCCAGCGCATCAATGACCGGAACCAGCGCTCTTGTAATCAGCCGTTCCATACGCGCCTGCGCTGACAGGTGTCTCGCGCTCGGATCTTCATGTACATCAATCCAGAAACAGGCAGCGCGCCCGGTTTCATGAAATTCAACATGGAAATGTTCCGACGAGAGATCGAGCATCGTTTCCTGGGTCAGCAGGGCTAGCATGACGGGCGGCACCATCAGCCCGATATACCACTGTGCCCAGAGGGATAACAGCGGTTTATTTTCCCGCGTCAGGGTAGGTTGGTTACGATAAATATGGTCGGAATAGGTTGCCAGCAGCGACCGCAGCTCGGCAGGACGTTGCCACTCAGTCAGCGTCAGCGCATGATGCGGCGGTGCTTCATCCAGTTTGATGAAATCCAGCAGATGGGCGCGCGTTACGGCAATTTTTTCCCGAATGGCATCCGCAAGCGTCGTTTCCCCGGCGGAGAGTGGAGCTCGCCAGAGCAGGGGCTCAACGATGTGTGCGGTACGAGTCGCCATAGTGTGGATTACAAATCTAAATGATAATGATTGCCAATCCTAACTATAGATAAAACCAAGCGCAAGCGTTTTATCCTGGCGCTGTGAAGGCGGTTTCAGGCATTATGAAGCTCTTCGCTCAGCAGAATGCTGTTACGTCCCATATGCTTGGCTTCATAGAGGGCTTTATCCGCTTTCGCCAGCGCGCCCTCAACGTCTTCACCTTCGAACATGGCGATGCCGATGCTGATGGTCACGTTAGTGGCGACGCTTTCGTTAAACATATGGGGGATTTTAAGATCGTAAACCTTCTGACGTATGCGTTCAGCCGTCTGGCGCGCTTGCTCCAGCGGGATGTTACTCAACAGCACCATAAATTCTTCCCCGCCAAACCGGGCGACAACATCGCGTGAGCGCACGGCGTCGCGTATCGCAGCCGAGACCCTGATCAAGGCCTGATCGCCCATCATATGGCCGTAATGGTCGTTGTAGGCTTTGAAGTGGTCGATATCCATCAGCAGCACGAAGTGCTCGCCAGCGTCAGGCCTGGGAAGGTTCTCCAGCCGGCTTTGCAGCCCGCGACGGTTATACAGGCCGGTGAGCGGGTCCATCATGCTAAGATCGGTCAGGGTTTCGCGCTCCTCCAGCAGTTCGGAAAGCAGCTCCTGGGCGAAACGGTCATTGCGCCGCTGAAGAACATGATGGATACCAATGGCGACCACCGGCAGCGCGAAAAAATAGGCCATTCTCAGCCAGTTTTCGGACGGGCTAAGCCACAGGCAGGATATAAAGGCGGGAAATGAATGTAACGTAAAGGCTTTAATATTACTCGCGAACGCCAGAGACCCTATAAAAAGCACTGTTAATAGCGCCATCATTAAATAGGTCGCGTGATCGTGCGTGATTAACAGAAATTTAGAGACGATCTGCCAGGCCCATAAAAGACCAAAAATAGCTGAAACAACAGGGATATTTATTTTTCGCGTGCTGTTTTTCCAGTGCCAGATAAGTAAGCCTGTGCTGATAGTCAGTACGGCAAAGAGCGGGACTGATAACACACGCACGGAATAGAGAGGATTTGTTACCGAGAACAATGCTGATGCGGCGTTCAGAAATAAAAACAAACGTAAAGATAGCTGATATTTCTTGTTGACTAAAGACAGCCAGGATTGTGATGTCATATGCGTGCGTTTTTATTAAAACGCAATTAAAACAATGAGCAAGGTGTTGTCGTGTAATATTGGTCGCTACAAAATTGAATTTTTATTATCAGAAAAACTTTATCGGAAGTTAACAGGTGGGCAATTTATCACCTTACACATTCTCTGTCATTATGGGAAAGCAATTGCTGGCGCAATTTCTTACGTCGCCTGCTGACAAGTGATAATTACTATCATATGATACTGGTTATCATTATCAGTGCGAGAGGTGAAACCATGTTGAGCAAAGCGCTGGGAAGTGGGTGGGGAATATTACTGCCTGGTTCCATTATCGGTGGGCTGATGTTTACCGATCTCCCCATTGATGTCTGGAAAGCAATGATTGTTTCAGGCTTGCTGGTGACATCCGCGATGATCTGGCACAAACAGTTACGGCATTATGTCCTGCTGCCTTCATGCGTGGCGCTAATCAGTGGACTGCTGGTGATTCTGATGAGTTTGAAATAAAAGAGAAAAATAAGAGGGACTGCTGAGAGGATGTAAGATAATTGGTGCGAGGGGGGGGACTTGAACCCCCACGTCCGTAAGGACACTAACACCTGAAGCTAGCGCGTCTACCAATTCCGCCACCTTCGCACAGTCATCTTACTGGTTTGATATCGCCTCGTTGGTGCGAGGGGGGGGACTCGAACCCCCACATCCTAAGGACACTAACACCTGAAGCTAGCGCGTCTACCAATTCCGCCACCTTCGCCCAGTGCGAGCAATATCAACGTGAT